>Ga0194062_1000374_pt1 | contig 18633 bp, 23 predicted proteins | sample SepL2225m_MetaG_FD_155481 | JGI IMG/M metagenome (GOLD analysis project Ga0194062, IMG submission 155481) | Anoxic zone freshwater microbial communities from boreal shield lake in IISD Experimental Lakes Area, Ontario, Canada - Sep2016-L224-25m | ecosystem: Environmental > Aquatic > Freshwater >... | reverse complement strand
TTAGAGAATTCATAATTGAACAACCCTATGGACTAATACAAGCTTTTAAATCACCAACAATTACCCACAGTAACTCCATTTGCTTCATCCACAATATCTTTAACCCCCACACTCGTTAACGTTAAAGCACCACATTTATCGTTAGCCTGAAGCCCTGTCGGTGTTGCTGCCAGGGAATAAGAGGTAGCCGTCACAGCACTGATCGTTAATTGATAATAAACCACACTGCCCTGCGTCGGACTGCTTGTAAAGAACACTGTAGGCGCTCCGGTATTACCGCCTACTGTACCCGCACCTAAATAACTATTGCTCTCGGTAAAATGTCTTTCCATGGCATTTTCTAAGCCAATTAGCGCCCCTTTTGCATCGACTCGTCGAGCTTTCATTACTATTTCTTGATAACTGGGGTAAGCAATACCCGCTAAAATACTGATAATAACCACGGTTATCATCAATTCAATTAAGGTGAAGGCAAACTGTTTGTTCATGTAAAAGCCCATTTATTGAAAAATCTCCCACCAGGATTGACGACCAAACTTATCTAAAGACGTAGCTTCTTCAGGACTACTTGAAATCACCGCTTGACTCGCGTTACCCGCACTGACGGTGGTAACAACCGTAGTTCCATTACGATAAGTCTGGGTAATGGTTTTTAAACCATTACTTAACGTCTCTTCGACACGGGTATAAGTGGCATTATTACTGTAGGTGGTGACCGTTGTTTTTATACGTCCATTAACGGTAGAAACGACACTCTTTATCGTATATCCTGCACCAAAAGCCGTATCAGGATGATTGGTAAACAATAAGGTATCAAAGCCACTGGCTTCAACCGCCGTAGCTTGTGAGAAAACACCTGCACCCAGTAACTTTGCTACAGGAATGCAACTCACCAAGGCAGTCGGTGTACAAGCCGTTGCCAAATCTAAAGCATTAAAAAGTCCATCATTATTAAGATCAAAAATGAGTGAATCAGGCGACCCACCGGAACTCATTTGCAACTCATAAAGCCAACTCGCCCCATTAGGAAGTACGGCATTAACCGTTGTTGGATTGCTGGCCATAAAATAAAAGCGGCCATTACTTTCAAAGGGAAACTCGCCAGTCACTTGTTCTCCTGCGGGTAACAAAACTTTCCAGCTATTATGGTGACCAGTGCCACTCGTCCAATTGGGCACATTCGCCGTCACTATGCGAGTTTTACCCAAACTGTCGGTTGCTACAGTCAGTGTTTGCGTTAATTGAGTTGTGTTAAGACTTGGAGCGCCATCCCATACCCCATAAACGGCGTGCTGTGTGGTATCGGTTAAATCGGTACTGGTTAAAAAACGCCCTGTAGCAAAGCCGACTATACTGCCCACACCACTGGGATGCGTCATGACTACCGGTGCAGTAGTAATGGCTTGCAAAGGAGAGGTCGTCAATAATGCCTTGGTTCCCCCTGAATTATCAAGCACAGCATAAAGACTTGGCGTCGTCCCACTCAAGTTGAATTTCCACAAATGGCCATCAATATCACCGGCATAAACCAGATCGACTTTTCCATCACCATTACTATCAAACAGGGTTGGCGTTGATAAACCATTCGGACTCGATACCGTCCCAGACCCTGTATCAATAGCTTTAATTAAAACCCCTGTATCCAGATTAATAAGATACAAAATCGCATGACCATTACTGGTATTCAAATAACCATTACCTACTATCGCCACAGCAGTTCCATCATTCAGTCTGCCAATACGAGGAGAGCCATAAGTATAGCCCAGCGCCGTATACCCTGTTGAAGCATTAGTAATTTCCCATTTAATTTTACTGGCCGCCGAAGCCTCATCAACTGCCGTAGTATTGGTCACATCCAAGGCATACAGTCCCTTGCCCCCTGCCCCTAAACTACCGACTAAAACAGTTTTAATAACACCCGAAAAATCAACATTAGCCAACGCGATTCCCCCATCAACAAAATAGGTATGTACATAAGGCTTGGTACTTAGATTCTTTAAGTTAGTGATTAACATCGAAGGAATATACGCAAAGACCTCTTGCCCGTTAGCCGTATTAAAAACATGTAACATGCCATCATTAGCGCCGACAAAGAGGCGTTGTGTTGAGAGATCCTGTTTCCAGACCACTAAGGGCGAATGCAGAATATCGCCTAATACACTGTCCCGTGTCCGATAAAGTGCCCCTGACGGTTCTTCATTACTGCGATCACCCCGAACAAAGTTAAGTCGTTTAGGCCCTGTGGTCGCATCACCCATACTGGTTTGCTGGGTTGCCGATAAATTAGCCCATCTAAAAGCAATATTAACACTGCCATTACGAGTGACTATCTTTCGACCCGTGTCATAATTGACGGCATCCAATAAAAGACCTGCCGTATTAGGGTCCCACGGCCCATTACTAGCGACAACGGCTTGATTATTGATATATTTAGCTAAAATATCGCCCCGCCAACTGTTTTTATCATAATTCAGTTGATAGATGACTTCAGCATTTGACAGCAGATTGTTATTACTTAAACTCGGTCGGGATAACCAACCCGTCGGCTGTGACGCGGGGGTAAACGTCGTCGCTGAAAAGCAACCAGTGCTAACAAATAAACTAATGGTGAATAATTGAACCTTTATAAACCCACTAATAGACAAAAGAATTAACCTTCAAATTATAAAGACTCTGCAATTGAACAACGACATTAGGATCACTCCCCCAAGCCATTGCTGTTATCCTAAACAAAGCATTCATTTTGTTAGAATCTACATTCACTTTTTGCTCCAATAACTCAATGACATAGCGAGGTTGCTGATTAATAGCTTGTAGAGCACCCGTATAGCTCCGCCCTTTAACACTCCAATTAAAATCAGCCGCCGCCCAAATTGGAGAGCTTATCGTTGGGCATAAACCATTAGAGCAATCAGCACCCTGAAACGGGCCGTTACTTAACTTTAAGGGATTAAAGGCCGTATCGGCTCCTTGAATAAATTGTTCGGCTTCACGTAAGGCGGATTCTGCTGCCTGAAAGGCAAGGTTTCTATTGCGCTTGTTACCGGCTATCTTTTCTTCCAGTGTCGTTGTTTGCATCCCGGACACCGCAATCAAGGTCAGTAACAACAACATCACCAAACTAATGATTAATATCACGCCCTGTTGTTTTGACTGACACATTTTATAGGTTAAGGCAGACGATTTCTAAGTGCAAAGGTCGCACTAAAAATCCGCCTTAAGTGATGATCGGTTGGCAGTATTGTTATGTTATTAAAGAGATATGCAACCGGTTGAGCAGTGAGATTATCTTCAAGACTGGTGATGAGTATCAACACCCGCACACTGATGACGTGCTCCCAGTTAAGCACCTGATTGGCTATCACATAGTCATTAACGGCATGATCTCCATTGGTGTCTTCACCATACAAAAACTGTATCGCTTCAACCCCTTCAATCAAGTCATTATTTTGGGTGTTCGTATTCTTACGTAACACACCGTTAACAATTGTATAAACGATAGTTGATGTTTTTGCGAGATAATACGCCATGGTTTTATCAACCACACTACCACAGCCACCGGTTGGAACAGTCACAAAAGCCGCTTTTAAAGTAATCGTCGCATCGGTCCCTAATAAATCCCCGCTCGGGTCTTTCAAACAGCCCCAATAACCGGTTACTCTTAAATCCCGGCCAATAATCTCTAAAGCCAGAGAACCGCTTTCTTGCATTCTGGACATACTTTCCTGTAAACGGTAAGTCGTTTGTGCGTTAATGAATGTTTGAATAACCCCCAGCAATAAAAATACACTGATCAGTAAGGCAATCATAATCTCTATTAAAGAAAGCCCCTGTTGTCGAGAAAAAACGTTACGATTCTCTAAGCTGACGCTCATTGAAAGCTCATCGCAAACGTCGGATCAAGGTTATCAATGGCACCATCCCGATTATCATCCCAATTAACAGTAATAGTGTAGACCGCTCCCGACTGTGTGACAGAACCCGTTCCATTGGGTAGTTGACTGACTAACAAACCATTCCATTCATAAAGATCTTTAACCGCTAATTGAGTCGGTGAACACCGATTAGTGGGATCAATACACTGTGTACAGGGTGTACTTCCTGATTTGCAGGTCGCCGCAGTTTCAGCCAAAGTCGTCGTCAAATAATTTCCGGTCACTGACGCATTTGCTCGCATTCTATCAGCCAGATCATAAGCAATTACAGTCGCCTGATTACGGTTATAAGCCGTTTGGTTATATTTAAGGCTCATGACTTGTAACGCTGCAAGTCCAAGTAAGCCAACCGCTAGCACAACCAATGCGACTAATACTTCTATTAAAGTAAAACCACCCGCCTCAGTCGCCATTATCAAGCTAAAACGGCGAGACCGTACAGGAAACAATTTCTGTTCCATCATCTTTTTCGGGAATGCCATTTTTATTGGCATCAAGTCCCAGATGTAATCGTCCGGCTGCATTCACAGTGATTAATTTTGCTGTATTGGCTTGAGGTATATTTTTACCCTCCCGGTTATCACAGAGCACAAAACTCCCAAAACTACTGCTGCCCCCATCAGGTTGAAAGCGAATAAAGTTAAGAAAACTGCTATTCCCCCTTAAGGTAAAAGCGATTGGCAAAGCCGGATAAACTCTCAGCTGAATATCAGTTGCATCCATTACATTTTGTCTGGCCGGCGTCGAACGATCAATATCAACAAACACTTGCCATCCCCCTTCCCACTGAGAACTAACTTTTCTGACAACTACTTGTTGACCCCGTTTAATGGATTCACTTCGGGCAAAGTTTAGCGAGGTTACAAAATCATTTGTCGCGGTGATTAAACGATACTTTACAATCAGATCAGAAAAACTGGGTACAGCCAGCGCCAACAGAATCCCTGCAATAATAACAGTCATCAGCAACTCCAACAGAGTAAATCCTTGGATATCTTCAACTAGAAGCGACATAAATCAGATTCCTTACAATTACGTTCTCGCGATTACCTCCGATAGTACCAGAGTTACGCCGACAGGGATGTGCTTATTTCGGCAGACTTCATTTTCCAATGGACAACGATTTAAATATTTATCCATTTTGTCCGAAAAACCCAGTCTCATTAGGGCGGGGATGTAAGAATACTTTTGACTTTCGTTATTAATATTTATAATGAGAATTACTGATATAATCCGCAGCATTCTAAAAAAATAACATTCTGTTATATTAATTGTTACAGAACTGCTCACGGTGATAAAGGACACAGTATGAAAGCCATTGCTTTTATCTTCACCCGTGGTGGCTCAAAGGCGTTGCACATTCCAGCCAAATTCAGAGTAGCGAAAAGCTGGAATCCAAGGCTAGGTCATGAGGTTTAAGTTCGATACCAATAAAAGCAGAAAGCTTAAAGCGGACCCACGTCGCCAGATTGATTTTATTGAAATCCAGGAAGTCTGGTCTCATCCGCACTACATTGATTATCGCTCTGATGATCCGGTACAGTTCCGTGCCATTGGTTGGGTAAAAGGTATGCTCTATTCAGTAATATATGAAGTGCGGGATGATGCTGAGGGTGAATATTATCATCTTGTGACTCTTTGGAAATCAACAAAGCAAGAGGAAAGACTTTATGATGAATACAGATAGACAGGAAATACTGACTGCTGATGAAATCGCTGAAAAAGCTATGAGCGGTGAAGATATTTCACTTTACTTTACCAATAAAGGTAAAATGAATCCGGCTGTTCATAAAATTCAGCTTGAAATTAGTTCAGATATGCTACAGGAACTTGATGCCTTCGCAACAGAATTAAATGTTTCCCGGCAAGCAGTTATTAAAATATATTTGCGCCAGTCTTTGGACAACCACTACCTGGCACGAGATAGACAAAGGCAGCAGAACTAACTGAAAACTGCTATTTTTTAGCGATTACCCCAGATAGTACCAGAGTTACGCGAACCGGTATCCGCTTATTTTTGTACAGACTACTTTCTTAACTGATCCAACCCAGGTTGACGATCAAAAATAACAAACCACCCGCGAACACCGCTGCCAAGACATCATCAATCATAATACCAAAGCCACCTTGTACATGCTGATCTAACCACTTGATAGGCCAAGGTTTGATAATGTCGAAGAAACGAAATAATACAAAACCCGCTAATATAGTTTGCCAGGACAATGGTACAAACCAAAGCGTAATCAAATACCCCGCCACTTCATCCCAGACAATGCCGCCAAAATCATGTTCACCTAATTTATTAGCCGCTTCATCACAAATCCAGACACCCGCCACCGTAACCAACAAGGTTAACAAACTATAAATTAAAAGACTTTGAGTTTGATAAAATAACCAGTAAACAGGAATAGCCGCCAAGGTTCCCATAGTTCCGGGTGCTTTCCTGGCTAACCCAGACCCAAATCCAAAGGCCAAAAACAAAACAGGATCAGCCATGATTTGTTTAGGTGTTAATTTGTTTTTACCGTACTCGGAATTAAGAAAAATGCTCATAACCTTTGCTACTAAAGGGTTGAATAATACCCGACTTACGCACCCGTAAGCCAGACTGCGTTTCAATAACGCCGATTCTTGCACAGGGAATACTTAGCTGTTGCACCTGTTCTGGACTGATAGTAAAACACAACTGATAATCATCGCCCGCTGTTAGCGGCATAGACCAGTCACCAGTATCCTTAATATAAGTCTGAACTTCTGTCGATAAGGGTAAGGCCTCCCACTCCAGGCAAGCCCCTACCTGACTGCGTTCTAAAATATGTCCTAAGTCACTGGCTAAACCATCAGAAATATCAATACAGGCATTGGCTATAACTTGTAAAGCCAAGCCGGCTTCAACCTGAGGTTCAGGGTGATTAAACTGTTGCAAAGGTCGTTGGGGATTTTCACACACATAACCTTGTTTGATTTTTAAACCCAGTCCCGCATCCCCAATATTCCCGGTCAGATAGATAAAATCACCTGGCTTAGCAGAAGAACGTAACAATGCCTGACCCTTAGGGACTAGCCCCATGGCTTGCACGGTTAACGTTAACGAGCCTGAAGTGGTGTCTCCGCCTATTAAATCAACACCGTACTTTTCTGCCAAGCTCAAAAAGCCTTTAGAGAAAGCCTGTAACCACGACTCATCCACCTGGGGCAAGGTTAAAGCCAATGTCACAGACAGCGGCTTGGCACCCATACTGGCGAGATCACTTAGATTAACAGCCAGTAATTTATGTCCTAAGTCTTCGGGATCAGTACCAGCAAAAAAATGCACATTCTCCACCATCGTATCGGTGGTGATAGCGAGCTGATAACCCTCAGGAATCGACAACAGTGCACAATCATCGCCAATCCCGAGGTCTGTTGAAGCGTTCTTTACTTTTTGCCGGGTAAAAAACTGTTGAATGAGCGAAAACTCGGTTAGCGCCATTTAAGTGTTGTTTTGTGCCTTGCGTTTAGCATTGGCATTAATTTCCACAGCACGCTTTTGTTGAGCGATTTTATCTAAAATACCATTCACATATTTGTGACTGCCATCGGCACCAAAATACTTGGCCAGATTAATCCCTTCATTGATAATCACCCGGTAGGGCATATCCAAACGATTCAGTAATTCATAGGTCCCTATTCTTAAAATAGCGCGCTCTACGGGATCAATCGTATCCACTGGACGATCAACAAACTGGGTTAAAGTCTCATCGATGACCTGTAAGTTTTTAGGTACGCCATGAAACAACTCAGTAAAGTAACTTTTTTGAGCCTCTTTTAGACGCTCCTCTTCCAGAAACTGGCGATCAATTTCAACTAAACTCTGCCCTGTCATCTGCCATTGATACAACGCTTGCACAGCAGCCTTACGAGCATTGGTACGGGCTTGACTCATTAGGCTTCCAAATTATTAAATAAACTAACCATTTCAATCGCAGACAAAGCCGCTTCAGCACCTTTGTTACCTGCTTTTGTGCCTGCACGTTCAATCGCTTGCTCGATACTGTCTACGGTTAACACGCCAAAGCTGACTGGGATATTATATTGCAAGGAGACCGTCGCTATCCCTTTAACACATTCACCTGCCACATATTCAAAATGCGGTGTGCCACCTCTGATGACTGCACCAAGCGCAATAATGGCATCATATTTTTTAGTCGCTGCAACACGTTGAACGACTGAAGGTAATTCAAAAGCACCGGGTGCTTTTACCAAGTGGATGTTTTCTTTATCTGCACCATGACGAACCAGCGCATCAATAGCGCCTGCTTCTAACTGCTCAACAATAAAACTGTTAAAACGGGAGGCGACGATACAAAACTTACCACCCTGAACTAATAGATTTCCTTCAAACGTTTTTATAGTTGACATATTATTTCTCTACTTTAAATATACTAAAATTCTGTTTTCTAAAACCCCATGGGGTTCTGCTTTATTTTTCTACGTGTTCAGACACTTCCAGATCAAATCCAGACAGGCCGATATACTTCTTGTGCGTCCCTAACACCTTTAACTTATGCACGCCAAGATCCGCCAGGATTCTTGACCCTGTCCCTGTCATCCGCCAGTCTGCTGCTTCAGAAGCACCTGACGCAACGACGCCATTGTCTTCCAGTTGGTAGCGATGAATCAATTCAGCCAATGATTTACTGTCTTCACTTTGGCGAATGACTACTAAAACACCGCGTCCTTCTTTGGCGATTTTCTCCATAGCGACTTTAATGGAGACGCTACCCTCATTACGTTTTGACGAAAAGACATCATCCAGTAAATTACGTGCATGAACGCGCACCAGAACGGGTTCATCACCGGATACGTGTCCCATGACTAAGGCCAAGTGGACATTATTGTCGTTTTTGTCCTGATAAGCATACAAACGAAAATCCCCAAACTCGGTCGGGAAAGAACATTCGCTAATCCGTTCCAGGGTGTTTTCGTGTTGAATACGGTAATGAATTAAATCAGCAATCGTACCCATCTTAAGATCATGTTCTTTAGCGAAGATTTCCAGATCAGGCCGTCTGGCCATGGAACCATCTTCATTCAAAATCTCTACAATCACCGCCGAAGGATCAACACCGGCTAACTTGGCTAAATCACAACCCGCTTCAGTATGACCCGCACGACGCAATACACCACCGGGTTTAGCCATTAAGGGAAAAATATGCCCAGGCTGCACCAAATCATCCGCTTTCGCATCGGGAGCAACCGCACATTGAATCGTTCTGGCCCGATCCGCCGCAGAAATACCGGTAGTAACGCCCGTTGCCGCTTCGATAGACACGGTAAAGTTGGTTGAATGTGAGGTTTTATTCTCATTCACCATCAACGGTAAACGTAACTGCTGACAGCGTTCACTGGTTAAGGTTAAACAGATCAGTCCCCGGCCATATCGCGCCATAAAGTTGACGTCTTCAGGGCGAGTAAACGCCGCCGCCATCACTAGATCACCTTCATTTTCACGGTCTTCATCATCCATGATGATAACCATCTTACCTTGACGTAAATCGTCAATAATTTCTTCAATTGTATTCATTAGCCAAAAAATCCGCTCTTTTGCAATAATTCTTCTGTAATACCGCTATGACTGTTAGCGGCTGCCTCGCCTTGCATTAAGCGTTCCATATATCTCGCCAGCAAATCGACTTCAAGATTAACCTCTGTTCCGATAATCGCCTCACTCAGCGTCGTGTCTTTAAGGGTGTAAGGGACAATGTTAACACTAAAGCGGGCACCATTGACCTCGTTGACGGTTAGACTAATCCCGTTGATACAAATAGAGCCTTTCTCGGCAATATATTTAGCCAGATTGTCGGGCGCTTTAAGCGTAAATTTAACCGAGCGAGCATCGGCTTTTTTCTCGATCACTTTGCCAATACCATCGACATGACCACTGACAATATGCCCACCCATTCGGGTAGAAGGCGTTAAAGCCAGCTCCAAATTAACTGACATACCCACTGTTGCAGTCTTTAAGATACTTCTGGATAAGGTTTCATTCGATACATCGGCAATAAATGACTGCGTCCCTAACTCCACCGCTGTTAAGCAAACACCATTAACCGCGATACTATCACCCAACGCTACCCCCTTTAAGGATAATTTACCCGTATCGATTTTTAAACGACAATCACCGGCTTTACGCTCGATGGCCGCTATTTTTCCAATGGCTAGAATGATACCTGTAAACATTAAACTCCTTTAGCTCTCTGATGACAGCGTTAATTTTAAATCAGGACCCACCTGCCTAACCTCACGCAAACTTAGGTTTTTCTTGTCAGCCATGGTGTGTAAACCGGGGATAGAAAACAAGCCACGACTTTGATCACCTAAGACACAAGGCGCCATATAAACAATCCATTCATCGACCCAATCCCCCGCCATTAAAGCGCCATTTAGTATTGAACCCGCTTCAACCAGAACCTCGTTAACTTCCTGTTCTGCCAGAAACGCCATGACGGCTGATAAATCCAAACGATCCTCTTTAGAGTCCAATTGATAGACTTCAAAGCCAACGGCTTGCAACGCTTGACGCTTATTTAAATCGTTAGAGCCAGTTAGTATAAGTGACCGTCCTTCCAGGCCTGCCATCTTTGCGGTCAATGGCATCTTTAATTGAGAATCCAGAACCACTCTAATGGGTTGAAGTACTTCATCAATACCCCGCACATTCATTTGTGGATCATCTGCCAAGACAGTATTAATGCCCGTTAAAATAGCTGAACTTTGTGCTCTTAGACGTTGCACATCCGCTCTGGCCTGTGTCGAGGTAATCCATTTGCTTTCACCGGATGCCAATGCGGTTCGACCATCCAGACTCATCGCCAGTTTGCTACGCACAAAAGGTCGATTTTGATTCATCCGTTTGATAAAACCCGGATTTAAGGCTTGCGCATCCTGTTCTAAGACACCGCAAGTAATCTCTATGCCAGCAGCGAGTAATTTTTGAAGACCCTGCCCCGATACCAGACGATTAGGATCTTTCATGGCAACCACGACCCTAGCCACGTTAGCCTTGATTAAAGCATCACAACACGGGGGCGTTTTACCTTGATGACTACAGGGTTCCAGGGTGACATAAGCCGTTGCACCTGCTGCGTTTTGATCGTGCGGAACACTTTTTAAGGCATTGATTTCTGCATGTTCAAAGCCTGCTCTGACATGCCAACCTTCACCAATTATCACGCCATCCTTAACTAAAACACAGCCGACACGCGGGTTGGGATCGGTGGTATAACGACCCTTCTTTGCCAACCCTATGGCTCTAGCCATGAAAAAAGCATCTGGTGAATCGGTCATTATTTTTGTTTTAAACTTTCAATCATTTCAGTGAATTCACTCACATCCTGAAAACTTCGATAAACAGACGCAAAACGGACAAAGGCCACGTGATCTAATAAGCTGAGTTCTTTCATTACTTTTTCACCCAAGGCTTGCACCGGAATCTCTCGTTCACCGGATTCCATTATTTCTTTTTTAATCCGGCTAATTGCGGCTTCTATGGCATCACTCGCAACCGGTCTTTTTTCCAGCGCCTTAAGTATGCCTGAGCGTAGTTTTCGTTCTTCAAAAACTTCTCGATTACCATCGCGTTTAATCACCCGTGGCATCACCAATTCTACGACTTCAAAGGTCGTAAAGCGCTCTTTACAGCTAATACACTCACGCCGACGACGGACCTGATCTCCTTCATTGACTAATCTGGAATCGAGCACTCGAGTCTCTTGCGCCCCACAAAACGGACATCGCATCGTTATATTGCTCTTTTATGCACCGACACATCGGCCTGAAAAGTTAAAGCTGACTATTTTATAACATTTCATTAAGGCAACTGACTTTTATTTTTTGAAATGGGTTGGGTATAACAAGCAATGAGTTAGGATGTGGTTGGAGTAAGCTGGGGAGGGATTGAGTTGTAGTGGGTATCTAATGGTATGAAGCAATCTGACCCAAGAATGCGGTTTTCTGGGGTCAGATTGGAGTTTGCTGGGGTAAGATAGAAGCTAGTTGGGGCAAGAATGGCGTTGGTAAGAGGGTGACTGGGGTAGGTCTTGGAACGTTGACGGTGTGTTAGCTGTGATTTAGGGTGTTCTTGGGTGAGAAAATGGCATTCTGGGGTAAGAATACCGCATTCTTGGGTGAGATAATGACATTCTGGGGGTGAATTGCTGTGTTCTGGGGTAGGTCAAGCCTGTTCTTGCCCCAGAGATGTGTAGTCTTGACCTGGTTGATTGGGTTCTTGGGGCGGTTAGGTGTGGTTGAACTGCCATAAGCTGTAGTTGTAATGCAAAAGCCAATGGCTAACGAGTGGAACTAGGTCAATTGTGGATTTTCCGCATTTTTGAAGGACTGTTATTCCAATATATTACGTTCATTCATTTTGCTAATGATAATCTGTTTCGTGAACTGTATATTCCTTGGATAAAATGCTGTACAGTGCTTGAGATATCGGCGACGATTCCCATTTAGCTTGAGTTAAGCATTGCTCGCAATTGGTAAGCATCAAATCCCACCAAGCCGAAATATGCATACAGGAGTGCAAATATGGTTACTCTATCTTCAAAACCCGATGAACGATCATTAAGTGATTTTAAAAATCTCAACTCCGCAGAGCGAAGGCTAAGGGAAAAATGCCGAATAGGTAAATGCGCAGTCATAACAGAATCAGAGAAAGGAGATGTGGATTATACTATACGAGCATCCTTTGTACGATTTCTCGCACTGGGTGGTGACGTAAATGCGCCAGTGCATGAAAATGGTGTGATGCTTCAGGGAGCTTTGGTAAGTGGTGACCTGAATTTTATGAATTCAAATCTACCGCATAGCTTAAATCTGAATAATTGCCAGTTAAATAACGTCAACATTAGCAATAGTAACATCCACGGCTTTTTAAACTTTTCTGGTTGTTATATAAGGGACTTAGACGGTGCCTATATGGTGTGCAGTGGTAGTGTTCTTTTGGAGAAAGCTTTTATTGCTATTGGCCCTGTTGACTTGGAGGGCGCACAAATTGGCGGCAATTTAAATTGTAAGAGAGGTACGTTTAATGCCAAAGATGGTTATGCCTTAAAATGTATAGGCACTATGATCAAAGGAAACATTTTCTTGGGTGATGACTTTACAGCTACTGGTACAGTTGACTTGACGGCTGTGAAAATAGGTGGTTCTCTAGCATGTAATGGTGGGAAATTCGATGATGGTAAGAAAGAATATGCTTTGTTATGTGATCGTGCTGTAATCGAAGGAGATATTCTCTTGGGACGTGAGTTCAGTTCTAAAGGCACACCCAAAGGAAACGGCTTCAACGCTACAGGCACTGTTCGCTTGACTGCTGTGCAAATAGGCAGTTGTTTGGCTTGTGACGGTGGAAATTTCAATGGTAATAATAATCAAGCATTGATATGTGATGGTGTGGTAATAAAAGGCAGTGTTCTTTTACGACGGGAATTCACCTCTACTGGAACGGTTAGCATGTCTAACGCTCATATCGGTGGAAATATAGAATGTGACGGCGGAAAATTCAACGGTAATAATAATCAAGCATTGATATGTGATGGTGCGGTAATAAAAGGCAGTGTTTTTTTGAGACATGGCTTTGTCGCATTGGACACAGTACGACTAATTGGCGCACACATTGGCGGTAATCTGGAATGCAAAAATGGCTATTTCGATGGCAAAAAAGGTGATGCCTTGCTGTGTGAAAATGCAGTAGTCAAGGGTAGTGTTTTCTTTACAGAAAGTTTTATTGCAATGGGTACTGCTCGCCTAACGAGTATGCAGATTAGCTGTAATCTGGAATGCACAGGAAAGTTCTATGGTAAGAATGGTAATGAAGCCTTATTTTGTGATGGTGCTGTAATTAACGGTCAAGTTTGTTTAAATAATGGGTTCACTGCCAATGGCGTGGTTAAACTTTTGGGAGTTCAAATAGGTCGGGATTTGAATTGCAGCAATGCCAAGTTTATAGCAAATACACAGAATGATGTTGCATTTGCATGTGACAAAGCGATAATTAAGGGTTCAGTTCATTTGCTCGGTGATTTCGTTGCAATTGGTGCTATTCGTTTTCTGGGCGCGCAGATTGGTGGAGATATGGAGTGTAATTATCGGGCAACTTTTATTGGTGGAACAAATGGTAAAGCTTTAATAATGGATGGTATGACGGTAGCTGGAACATTCTTTTTTTGTGATTTAAATATTGTTAAGGGCAAAGTATCTCTCGTATGTGCAAAAATAGGCACCCTTAAGGATGAAGCCAACTCCTACTCAGAAGTAGAGCTGGCATTGGATGGTTTTGTTTACGATAAACTTGTTTCCTCTACTCCTCCTGATGCAAAAAGTCGCTTAGCATGGCTAGATAAACAGTATCCTTCGCACACGGGACTGGCTGGAGATAACAAGGATTTCAGACCACAACCTTGGCAACAACTACAAAAAGTGCTTCGTGAAATGGGTCATATTGAAGATGCAAAACAAGTGGGAATTGCTTTTGAAGACCGATTACGCGAAGCTAATTTAATTGGTCAATCGCCAGAAAATTGGTGTCCCATGAGAGCATGGCTATATCGGAAAACCTGTCGTGCTTTTCATAGGTTGTTTGGATGGCTTATTGGCTATGGTTATCGATCATTTGGGTTGTTATTTAAAATGTTCATTGTTTGGCTAGTTTGGGGATTGTTTTATTGGAGCGCGGCAGTTCTTGGCAATAATGGCAATGGAGTATTTGCACCCAATAATCCACTGGTGTTTCAAAACCCTGACTATGCCGTTTGCGTACCTAATAGCAAGGAAGCTATGAAAGAAAAAACCAAAGTCAATAACGAAGGTTCGCCGCCGATTCAAGGTGCGGGCAATTGGTATTTGTGCAAAAATCTACGAAAAGAATATACTGGTTTCAGTCCTTTCGCTTATTCGTTGGATTTGCTTTTGCCATTTGTCGATTTACAACAAGAAAATGACTGGGCTCCAATGATTCCAACGCCTGAAAAAACAAGTGCCTTTTGGACATGGAGTTTCAACTGTGAGTATTTCATACGATTTATGATGTGGTTTGAAATTCTGTTCGGCTGGGTAGCTAGTTTGTTGCTTGTGGCGATGGTTTCTGGTTTAACCAAGCGCCGAGATGAATGATGCAACGCCTATAGTGGATTAGCCCTATTCTCTAGCACTGCAATAGGATAGACTGAGGCACGAAGCACATCAATTTAGAAACAACCAAGCTTCTAACTCAAAGCTCCAAATGACCACCGCTATTGTCGGTGGCATCTATGCTTTGCATTATAGCTTTCAACATTATATTTAATGTGTACTTATAGTTTTTAAGGACTATACTCAATCAAGCAACACTCAGCTTGATCAGTTTGTTGCAGGGAGTTTGATTTGGATTTCAACTCATCGCGTTCGTTTTACGGACACATTCGAGGGATTTATGAAAGTACAAAAAGTTTTGATCCATCTTGGTAACGTTAGAGACAATGATTTAGCGAGCTATGCTCAGAAGATTGTTCAAAGAATGACTAACAATCCTAACTTTACTGATCCTCAACCGGATTTGGCAACACTACAAGCGGCCATTTCTCTTTATACAGCCGCCTTAATCGCCGCTAAGGATAGCACTAAAGAAAACACAGCGAGTAAGAATGCCGCTCGTTTAGTGGTAGAGAATTATCTGGGTACACTGGGCACTTACGTCAATCAGAATTCAGGCGCCGATCTGGTCAAATTAGATAGCTCTGGCTTCGCACTCTCAAGGTTACCCGCACCTATCGGTATTTTGCCAGCACCCACGTTAATTGTGCGATACGGGAATAACTCAGGTGAAGTTTATTTTGAGATTGGCTTCGTTGCTCAAGCGACTGAATATCTAGTACTTTATTCGCCTACCCCTGCCCCTGCTGACGATGCAGAATGGTACTTCACCTTATTCTCTAGCACCAAAGGCACTCTGTCACATTTAAAAAGCGGAACCAAGTACGTGTTTAAAGTGACGGCTACCAGTCCAGAAGCCAATAAGATGAATACGTATAATTTCTCTAATCCGGTTGAGAAGTTTGTTCCGTAAGGTCATTCATTAATGCATGATCAAAACTTTAAAAACCTTATTCTTGATTATCCTCGTGAGGCTTTAGCTTTTTTTGCCAAAGATGAAGCCATTGCCGATTTAAGTGAAGCTCGCATCATTCCCATAAGACAAGAACAACTTAAAGACCGCTTAGGCGATCGGTTTAGAGAACTGGATGTCCCTTTATTAGTTGAATGGCCAGACGGTAATCGTGAGGCCATTCTTTTTGTTCTTGAAGAGGAAACGCAAACCAACCGGTTTTCAATCTATCGTTTAGCGCATTATTGCCTAGATTTAGCAGAGTTAATGGAAACAGATCGGGTGATACCGATTGTCATTTTCTTGAATACAGGCACCAGAAAAGATAGATTACGATTGGGCGGTGACAACAACACCTACTTAGAATTTAATTATCTTTCCTGTGATTTAAAACGCTTATCCGCTCACGACTTTAAAGACAGTGATAACATTATTGCCCGGCTTAATCTCCCCAATATGCACTATCAAAAACATGAGCGCTTACCAATTTACTTTGCAGCACAATTGGGTTTATTAATCATTGAATCTAATCCTAACAAACAACGTAAATATATTGACTTTATTGATTTCTATGCCAATCTAAGCGAAGAAGAAATGACTGAGTTTCGTACAAACTATCTAAACAGAGCAGGTGAGATGATGGGGCTAGCGCAAATACTTAAACAGGAAGGGCTTGAGGAGGGTAGACAAGAAGAAGCGTCTAAGCTTTTCTTGTTATTACTAAAATCCAAATTTGGTTCAGTCAATCAACAATTACAGGATAAAGTGCGTGCTGCAAACGCTGAACTGATTGAATCATGGACTAAACAAATTTTTGATGCAACTACAGCAGAAGAGTTATTAGATGGTTAGTTAGTTCTTGGTACACTGGGCATTTACCTACAGCAAGTTATGATTCCTAATGCAGTTGTTGGCAAGCACATCATGGATTAGGTCAGTATGTTACAGGCATGGCGTGAATATCTGGTGCTTTATTCACCTACCCTTGCCCCAGCTGACGATTCAGAATGGTACTTCACATTATTCTCTAGCACCAAAGGCACTCTGTCCCATTTAAAAAGCGGAACCCAATACGTGTTTAAAGTGACGGCTACCCGTCCAGAAGCCAATAAGATGAACACGTATAGTTTCTCCAATCCGGTTGAGAAGTTTGTTCCATAAGGTCTAATATTGTTACCTTGTTTATTGATCACGTAATGCCTGCAATATTAACCTACGCTTGATTATACTTATAAAATACTTATAATTAGTCAAATGAACGACATTAACTGGAAACCTAAAGCCTTAAAACAAATTGAGAAAATCAAAGAGCCTTCAACCCGTAAAAAGATTTATGTCGAAGCTCAAGCGTTAATTGATTTCCCTAATTGCCAGGGCATTAAAAAGCTAACTAACCATGACTACAGCTATCGCTTACGGGTAGGAAGTTATCGAGTGTTTTTTGAGTTCGACGGCAACGTGCACATTATTGACATTGAAGAGGTGAAAAAACGCGATGAGCATACTTACTAACTATCAAACTATTCTTGGCAATGATGGTAAGCCAGCATTTGTGGTAGTGCCTTATGCTGATTTTATTAAAATACCCAATGTTGTTCGCCCTGGTATGATTCCTAATGCAGTTGCTGGCAAACACATTATGGATGAGGTCAGTATGTTACAGGCATGGCGTGAATACTTGATGTTAACTCAAGCTGACATGGCTGAACGAATGGGGATTAGCCAAGCGGGTTACGCGCAGATCGAGTCCGCTAAACGACCACGCAAGGCAACACTAATCAAAGCGGCAGAAGCGTTAGGAATTACATTAGATCAGTTAGCCTATTGATGACCAGCTAAACATTAAAAATCACTTGAGCGGCTGTGAAAGTATAATGCTGTCATGAGGCTTCTGCTTAGATCCTGTTGCCATTATAGCTGAAAAGCGCCTTCTCAACTTTTGCTATAAAACGAAAAACTTGATTTGTAGTTAGTACCAAAGGCACTCTGTCACATTTAAAAAGCGGAACCAAATACGTGTTTAAAGTGACGGCTACCAGTCCAGAAGCCAATAAGATGAACACGTATAATTTCTCTAATCCGGTTGAGAAGTTTGTTCCGTAAGGTCATTCATTAATGCATGATCAGAACTTTAAAAACCTTATTCTTGATTATCCTCGTGAGGCTTTAGCGTTTTTTGCCAAAGATGAAGCCATTGCCGATTTAAGTGAAGCTCGCATCATTCCCATAAGACAAGAACAACTTAAAGACCGCTTAGGCGATCGATTTAGAGAACTGGATGTCCCTTTATTAGTTGAATGGCCCGACGGCAATCGTGAGGCCATTCTTTTTGTTCTTGAAGAGGAAACGCAAACCAACCGGTTTTCAATCTATCGTTTGGCGCATTATTGCCTTGATTTAGCAGAGTTAATGGAAACAGATCGGGTGATACCGATTGTCATTTTCTTGAATACTGGCACCAGAAAAAATAGATTCAGACACCCCGATCTCTGCATCAAGCAGCCTTAAAGCGATAATACAAACCGCCTATATAAACCAATAAGATAAAGTCGGAAAACTAAGAGTTAG
>Ga0194062_1000372_pt1 | contig 18639 bp, 15 predicted proteins | sample SepL2225m_MetaG_FD_155481 | JGI IMG/M metagenome (GOLD analysis project Ga0194062, IMG submission 155481) | Anoxic zone freshwater microbial communities from boreal shield lake in IISD Experimental Lakes Area, Ontario, Canada - Sep2016-L224-25m | ecosystem: Environmental > Aquatic > Freshwater >... | reverse complement strand
CGCCAGTTGGTTATCGTTGGCGCTGGCGCGGATTTTGGACGTTGCTCATCTCGTCGCGTTCTCAACTCCTTTTGTATTAGCCGCGTGGATTGTGCTGTATGCCGCCGTGCGCAACACCAAAATGGTGAGCAGTTTCAACCTCGCCTTACCTGATTTTTCTGAGCGCTCTTATGAACGTATGCAGATCAGTATTGCGCGCACCGGCAATCCCGGTAGCGTCCCGCTAGCGTTGCCTTTTGTTGGCGCATGGACCGTTTCACAGGGCTTTTCTGGACAATATACGCATCGCGGTCAATGGCGCTATGCCATTGATTTTATTGAGTTATATGAAAACAAAAGTTTCGCCAACAAAGGCAATCAGCTCACCGACTTCTACTGCTACAACCAACCGGTGCTGGCCCCTGCGTATGGTCAGGTTTGGATGGTGGTAAACGATGTGCCGGACAACGCACCCGGCACGATCAACGTTGCCGCGAACTGGGGTAACTATGTATTGATCCGTTTATACGATGGCAAATTCGCCATGATTGCGCACCTCAAACCCGGCACGGTAGCGGTATATCCGGGTGCGTGGATTAAGGCGGGAGACTTCATCGGCTACTGCGGCAACTCAGGGCGCTCACCGCAGCCACACATTCACTTGCATTTACAAACCAGCGACGAAATCGCGGCCGCCACGATTCCCTTTCATCTGGCGAGCGTGTTGGTATCTGAACGCAATGAAGCGCCACGCTACGAATTAGCCCATGTGCCGCAAGAATCTGCCACGCTTTCTAGTGCAGTCGTCGGTGAAGTTCGTCCGCTCTATTTACTGGCAGGGCGAGGGCTGCGCTACACCGTGGCGCATAACGAAAACATCCAAGCAGATTGGTCGCTACGTTGCGAAGTGGATGATCTGGGTCGGTTCACTTTGGTTTCCAGTGCGGGGGGGCGTTGTTTAGCGGAGTCCACTTGGTCGGTATTTTCTTGCTACGAGCGCACGGGCAATGCTGACCCTTATCTGGATTTGTGGTTACTGGCCTGCGGCTTTACGCCTGCTTCATTTCAAATCGAACGCTGGCAAGATAGGTCAACACCGGCAAAGCTATTGCCCAATGCGATGGCGAAATTATTGGCGGCACTCGCTTGGCCTTGGGCAGCTTTTGCGAAGAGCCAATATCAGCGGCATTGGGATGGGGAGGCGCAAGGTTGGCGCCAAGCTGTGCAACATCGGCAGACGCTATCGGGAATTGAAGTCAATACAGAAGCAGTGATCTTGCCGCAATTGGGTTGCACTTATCTCACTGCAGATATCGGACACAACCGCTACACGTTTCAAGCCACAAGTTCCTTTCAGCGCCCTGATGTGGGCGTGCCGGCATGGGAGTCGCCGCTAAAACTTTCGACGGCACTCACCAAGTCAGCCGGTCTTTAATTACACCTAGGAAAATACATTATGAAATCAATTTCACTACTCGCAGTCTTGCTTGCAGCGCTGACACTCAATACACAGGCCGCACTGGCAGAAAACATCGTTTGGCAAAATTCTTATTCCCTTGAAACGGCGGCTAAATATGCCGAAGCGATGGCTGCAATGGACTCTGTGCCAGCGAATGGCTCCGATGCTGAACTAAAAACATTGCGCCGCGCTTGGCTACTTTATTTGCAAGGCCGTTACGACGAATCGATTCGCGAATACGGCTTTGCCATTCAGCGCAATAACAAATCCGTTGATGCGCGTGTCGGCATTACCTTGCCGCAGTTAGCACTGAAACGTTGGAACGATGCGGCACAAAATGCGCGCACGGCATTGCAAATGGCTCCCAATAATTACACGGCCTTGCTAAGATTAGCGTTGGCTTTAGAAGGTGAAAAAAATTGGGATGAAATGGCGAAAGTGACCACCGCGCTGGTGGCAGCTTATCCAACTGACGCCACGGCTTATGTGTATTTAGCACGGGCAAAAGCATGGCAAGGTAAAGTAGACGAAGCGGTGGCTGCTTATGCGGCGGTATTGGCTCGTTACCCCGGACATCTTGAAGCCAAAGCCTATCTCGAAAAGAAGTAACACGATGAGTAGCTTCGACCTCAAAAGTAAGCGAGACACACTATGGCAAAGTTTGGCCTCTGCGGCCAATGCTACGCCGTTCGCGCAGGCTGCATTTATTGAGATACTCACCGAGCTTTATCAGATTGATCGTTTCTGGACTTACCCCGGCCGAGGTGTTCTTTTTCGCCTGTCGCATTACTTAGAAAAATCGCAATTCTCCTTGGCGACGCAACTGGTGAACAATTCCCTGTATAGCTTGATGCATGGACGCTATAGGCAACAAATCTTCAGCCCGTTCCATACCAATCTGGAATTGCTGGATCGCCCCGCGCTACATGACGAGCACCAGCTCAGTGCGGTGCCGATTACCCCGCCCAAGCCATATTTCGAAGTGCTGATCGTTCATCCCTATCCGTTGGAATACGAGATGCTGTATCGCCAGCATTTGGCGACCTTCAAATCACCACACGATGAATTTATTTATGACATCGTGTTAGTTGATTCCGCCGAGGATGCGTTGACCGCGATCCTTGCTAATACCGATATTCAAGCCTGCGTATATTTGAACCATGTGCTGCCTTGCACCAGTGCCTCAACGCCACTTTTCGCGAAATACAGCAAAGGTTTGTTGGCGAGCACGCCACCGATTAACTTGCTTGATAGCGTAGAAGTGAATCTGAGTAAAACCATTCACTGTGTGCGTCCCGAAATTGATCATTATTTAATTAGTGAACAAGCGGCCGTCGAGTTGCCACATTACATTCGCGATCATTTTAATCGCGTGCTATTTCACGTTGAGCCATTTCACGATTTGCATACTGCGATTATGAATGGCGTGCGCAACCGTTTTTCCACGCCTTTCTTTGATGCGCTACAAGCCTACAGCCGTCAACCTAAGGGGGTGTTTCATGCCTTGCCATTGTCACGCGGCGCCTCGGTGAAAGATTCGCCGTGGATACATGACATGCTAGATTTTTATGGCGACAATATTTTTTTAGCAGAAACTTCTTCGACGCAAGGTGGGCTCGACTCCTTGCTTGATCCAACCGGTGCGATCAAACAAGCACACCTAAAAACAGCAGAATCGTTTGGTGCTGACGCCAGTTACTTCGTCACCAATGGCACGTCCACCTCGAACAAGATTGTTTGTCAGGCCAATATGACGCCGGGTGACATCGTGCTGATCTCGGCTGATTGTCATAAATCCATTCCCTACGGTGTAATGTTGACGGGCGCGTATCCGATCTTTTTAGAAACCTATCCGCTGGTGGATTACGACTTGTATGGCGGCATCGACTTGGCGCAAATCAAAGCGGTAATGCTGGATCTCAAAAAGCAGGGCCGCTTGCATCAGTTGAAACAAATCACGCTGACTAACTCGACTTTTGATGGCCTGATTTACCACAGCGAAAATTTCATGATGGAAATCTTGGCAATCAAGCCGGATATTATTTTTCATTGGGATGAGGCCTGGTTTGCCTTTGCCCATTTTCATCCGCTGTATCACAGCCGCACGGCGATGTCGGCGGTGCATAAAATTAGACAGCGCATGGCAAGCCCAGAATATCGGGAGTTTTATACCCAATGGCTCGCCGAGTTTGAAGCGAACCCCGATGAGGCTAAGTGGCAAAATACGCTCTATCCCAATCCAGATTTAGTTCAATTGCGGGTGTATGCCACGCAATCTACGCATAAAACTTTGTCATCATTCCGTCAGGCTTCGATGATTCACGTTGCAGATGTGAAATTTAATCAAACTAAATTTCTCGATGCCTTTCGGATTTACACTTCTACTTCGCCCAACTATCAGATTATCGCTTCGCTCGACATTGCGCGCCGACAAGCTGCATTAGAGGGTTTTCATCGCGTGCGCGAAACTATTGCGTTGTCGATGCAATTACGTCAACGCATTCGTGACTCCGCATTACTCCAGCCTTATTTTGAAGTCTTAGGCGATGACGAAATGATTCCGCAACGTTATCGCAAACAAACCCTTTCTCAATACGAATCAGCGTTAGGAGCATTAGCCAATAGTTGGGGGCAATCTGACTTTGCCATTGACCCAACTCGCATTACTCTCAATGTGAGCAAGTCTGGCATTGACGGTAGCAGTTTCCGTCAGCTATTGATGACGCGCTACGACATTCAGGTGAACAAAACATCGCGTCACACGGTTTTGTTTTTGATCAACATTGGGGCGACACATGCGACGATCGATTATTTATTGCAGGTGTTGCATGAGATGGCGGAGAAATTCCAGTCAGAGCGGCGCCAACAAGCGGTTAATCATTTTGAGCCTTCCATTCCATTGCCTGCAAAGCGCAGTTTTCATCCAGCGTTTATGCCTTTCGCTAGAAGCGAATACAACGCGAGCGATATGCGCTCGGCACACTACCAAGGCATGGATGAAGCCTGTGTCGAATACGTTCCCTTGTCGTCAGAAACACTACACCAAGTGCAGGCTGGTAAACATTGGGTGTCGGCGAGTTTTGTCACGCCTTACCCCCCCGGTTTTCCCGTCATCGTGCCAGGGCAAATTATCACCGCCGAAATTTTGTTTTACTTCCAGCACATCAAGGTAAAAGAAATTCACGGCTACAACTTTGAACGCGGATTTAAGGTGTTTCGTGAGGACTACTTGTCTTCACTGACCAATTGAAGGTGAAAAATTGACGATGAAAAATACACTTCATTCCATTGCCGATATTAAACGCCACTTCGCCGAAAACGAAGTCCCTTACTATTTCATCAGCGCCAGCAACTTCAATATGATGGGGCTGCATGAGTGGGTGCGCGGCTGGATGAATATAAATTTGGTGGATTGCTTCGATAATAAACATCCGCAGGTGTTGATGATTGCGGACGATCACACGCAGATTTTTGAAAGCATCGAAGACATTAATCTATATCTGCTTGCTAGCGAAAAAGCGCGCGCATGGCTAGCACCAAAAGGTCAGGCATTTTTTCTTTTCTTTGATGAGCAAATCGAAGCGCTGTGCAAAAACTTGGGCATCGACATCATCTTGCCGAAAAATAAGTTGGTGCGTGAGATCGACAGCAAAATCGTTACCACTGAAATTGGCAATCAGGCGGGCGTAAGTAGTGTGCCGAACGTGTTAACCAAAGTTAGCTCTTTTGCCGAGCTACAAAAAGTTGCTGCGCAAGCTAAGCTGGGGACGCGCTGGGTGGTGCAAACGCCTTATGGAGATTCTGGCAAGACAACTTTCTTTATTGCAAATGAAGACGACTACAACAATGTTGCCGAAAAAATTGAAGGCGAAGCGCAAGTCAAAGTGATGCGTTGGGTAAATTGTACCGGCACAGCCATTGAGGCTTGCGCTACTCGTTGGGGAACTTTTGTCGGCCCATTGCTCACCGAGTTAATCGGCATTGCGACGCTCACTCCTTACGCGGGCGGCTGGTGTGGCAATGAACTTTATCAAGATGCGTTTTCAGCTGACATTCGCCAACAGGTGCAGCAAAAATCACAAGCGATGGGCGATGCACTGTACCAGCGCGGTTATCGCGGCTATTTCGAGTTGGATTATTTAATCGACTCGGATACGCACGAAGTGTATTTGGGTGAACTGAATGCACGCATCACGGGCATTAGTGCCATGACGAATATGTCTGACTTTAGCGCTGAGACAATTCCGCTCTTTTTATTTCATCTTCTCGAATACGATACAGACATTGATCTGAAACTCGATGTGAATGAGTTTAATCAAGCAGTTTTGGCACAAGGTGCGATGGGTACGGCGGCGCAGGTCATTTTGAAATACACCGATGAGCCATTGAAAATTATCACGCAAGCGCCAGCTTCTGGCGTGTATGTGATGAACGATGCCGGAGAGTTCAGCCTGCAACGTACAAGCTATAACCGTCGCGATGCGTTGGCGCCGAATGAGGTCTATGTGCTGCGTATTATGAACACCGGCGAGTATGCGTATCACGGAGGTGATTTGGCGATTATGTTTATCAATCGGGTGATTCGTACTGCACAGGGCAAATTAAATGAGGACGGCCAGCGCTGGGTTGGGGCACTGCAACGCTGCTTTGAATTCCGCCCGTTGAGCCAAGAAGAGCGCTCGCAGGTAGAGTTGGCACATAACCCCGCCAACGTGAAAAGTGGGCGCGAGCAATGAGTAGCTTCACCACAAAACGCTTTCAAGCCGTTGCTGAAAATTTCCCCGGCGACAAATGGTTGGCACATTACCAAGCTGCCATTCCCTCTTATCGCCATTGGTTCGCTAGCGAAGGTGAAATAAAACGCCCCAGCTTGCAAGAGTGCCTTGAGGCGATGCAGACCTATATGCCGGAATTCGTGCCGCTGTGGGAGCATTTGATTGCGATTACGCAAGCGGATGAAAATGATGCGCGTCTGTTGAGTTTTTACTGCCCCGCGCCGTATCTCGCCGGTTGCTCCCAAGCGGTGTGGACACGCTACACACCTATCCTCGTGCGGAATTACGATTACGCCCCCGACTACTGTGAGGGGCGCATCATGAAATCACATTGGTTTAACACTAACGTGATCGCCTCAACAGATTGTTTATGGGGTGTGTTGGACGGCATGAATGAACACGGCCTTTCCGTGTCGATGGCATTTGGCGGACAAGAAGGTGTTACCAAAGGTTTTAGCATCCCAATCATGTTGCGTTACGTGCTGGAATTTTGTAGCACAGTGGACGAGGCTGTCGCGGTGCTGTGCCGCATCCCCGCGCACATGGCTTACAACATCACTTTGTTAGATGCCTATGGGCAGGTGCGCACCGTTGAACTCTCGCCTTTCTTTGTGCCCAACGTCACCTACAAGCCACTGGCTGTGAATCATCAAGGCGATTTCGAACTCACTAATTATGCGATGTTTTCGCGCTCTTATGAGCGCCAGCAATTTTTGATTAGCAAGCTGTATGATCCTCTCACCAGCATTGAATCTTTTGTAAACTCGTTTGAGTTTAGTCCGCTGTTTGCAGGCAACTACGCGCAAGGTTTCGGCACGCTCTATACTGCGATTTACAATCCGCAATTACGGGCGATGGAATACCGCTGGGCGAATGGCGTGCGTATGTATCAGTCGTTTGCTTTCTTTGAGGAATACGAACTATGGGTCAATCTCGGATGAAAATTTTAGGTCGCAGCACTCGCTTGATGGTGGCGTTATTGAGCGTCATTTCTTTTCAGTTAGCTTATGCCGAGGAGGGGGGGGACTTGCCGGAAATTAGCGCATGGAAAATTACAACTTCGCCTCAAGTTCTTTACTCAAGTTTTAGTGGCGCCACTACCCGTGAAAGTTTGCTGGGTGCGGGTGTAAGTTTAGATGCGCAACATCTTGAACGATGGGGGTTGTCACTAGGGGTTGCTGGCTCCCAGCTTTCCTACAAGGCGGCGAGTAACAAGCTCAATCAAACCGAGGGAAACCTTTCCGGTCGCGTGCATCTCACGCCTGATTTTCTTTCAGGCCAGCTCACTTTGCGCACAGATATTTTACGTGCAGATAACAACGACTCTACTAATGAAACAAATAACGTGAACGTGATCGCGCCTCAAATATCATATTTAAATTACGGCAACACATTTTATGTCGATCTTGGCTACGCTCGCAGTCGTTATGGCGATAGCAATGCAGGGAATGGTTCTTTGACGGTGGCGCAATGGACACCCACCATTGGTTTTGGATTTAACGAGGGTGGCGATTGGTTGCAATTGCGTGCTTACAACATTAGTCCATCCAATCCTGTACGAGCCCAAAGTCAATCTCGTACCAACGCCGGAGAATTGAAATGGACACACTATTTTTATGCGGATGGCTTAACCCCGGAGCAGGTTCAAGTAGGCGCCTTGTTTGGTAAACGAATTTATGCGGTTGAAGGTACGAATATTTATAACTTAACCGACATTCAGCAGGGTGGCACATCACTCGGCGCGCAATGGCCAATTGCGCAAGACAGTCATTTGTTTATTCAGGCAGGACAAAATCGTTATGACGCCGGCGCGGGGGCTAGTTATTCCGGTAACTACGCCTACTTTAGCCTGATCAATCAGTGGTAATTTTTCATCACAGGAGCTCACTTATGAAAACCAGAAAATCACCGATCAAACTTTTTGCACTCATTGCACTTTTTGCGAGTAGCGTTGTTTCTGCGCAAGGAGTAAACAAGAATTGGCAGGAGTCTTATGCGCAAGAAGCCTCGGGTAATTATGCCAAAGCAGCAGCAGCGATTGATCTAGTGTTGCAAGCGTCTCCCTCCAACGAATTTGCTTACTTACGTCGTGGCTGGTTGAATTACATGCAAGCGCGCTATAACGATGCGTTACGCGATTACGACCAAGCGCTCAGGTTAAATCCTAAATCGCAAGAAGCCCAATTAGGACGCACGCTGCCGCTGATGGGGCAGCAACGTTGGCGCGAAGCCGCTGTAGAAGCCAATAAGGTAATCGCCTCGTCACGCTGGGATTACACCGCTCATCTGCGTTTAATGGTTTGCGAAGAGGCGGAGAAAAAATGGGAAGAATTAGCGCGTCATGCTACCGAATTGTCCGTGCGCTATCCAAGTGATGCCACCGTTTTAGTCTATCTGGCACGGGCCGAAGCGTGGCAAGGGCGCATAGATCAAGCCAAAGAGGCTTATGCAAAAGTGCTGGAGCGCATGCCTTCGCATATCGAGGCATTGGCGTACCTGAATAGAAACCCCTAATTAGCGCCCCCTACGACGCACCGGATCCGCAGAAAAATTTTTGCCTATTAAAACAGATAGTTGCTGAAGTATTTGATTAAACAGTGGCTCAAGTTTTTTTCGCATCAATGAACCCGTGGCCGTAGTCTGAGCCAAGATGGGCGTCGCAATATTGGCGTCAATACAGGACAAAACCAACATCACACGCACTTCATTTGCTAACTCTGGTAGGGTTTTCAACAATTGAGTGAGTGCAGATTCGGGTTCCTGATTTGCAATAAAAACGCCGACATTGTGATGAATGATTTCAATTGTTTCACCTTGGCATGAGTGCAGCGAGCGCAACACTTCAAAATAGGAAGAGAGCGCCTCAAGCAACACCAACACCACATCTTGATCGGCGGGGTAGCGCAATAGCTTGCCGTAGGCCTGAAAAAAAGTTTGGCCTGAGGCGGAGAGCACGCGCTTAATTTGTTGCGCAAAGACATTGCCCTGCTCACTCAACAATAATAGCTTGCCTTCGACACTCGAAAAATCTTCACGCGAATCGAGTTGCTCTGGAATCTCATCTTGTAAACGTGAAATAAATCCTACTTGGTAAGCGTTATCTAGCAAGCCTTTACGCCACAAAGTCAGGCGTGCCTCTTCATCCGTTAAACCGGGCTGCAAAAGTACTCGCACAGTTCGCATAATGACGTGAGCTTCGTTTTCAAATGGCAAATGTTCGAGCAAAAAATCGGCTAGCACTTTGCCAACGTCATCTTGCGCAACACATTCTCTTTCTAACATGCCACGCGCATGATCTGCTACGGGATGCGCCCACCATGAACGCCGAGCCAACTCAGCGGTTAAGCCGGGAGAGTAAGCCACCGAGGTCACCGCATCTGAATCGCCTAACAGTAGCAATCTATCCAAGCCGTTATCGCGCGCTTGCCCCATGCGCGACCAATGCTGCACATAAGCGGGATAACCGCTCGGTGAGCCAATCGCGTGAGTCGCCAACAATTCTTTCACAGTGCGTAGATATTGATCACTCCGTCCGGTGGGATGAAGTTTGACGCTAACCGTACCTCGTGACGTAAGGCCCAAAATCGTCATATTAGCGGCATCAATGCGCACGGCATGCAACTCTCCTGCAAGCATGACGTTTAAGCGCAGTGAATCTTCAGGGGTAAGTTCGGACATTTAGGAGCCTCTGATTAAGTCCCGCATGGCCGCGCACTCGGCTTTGCTAGATGGGATGCAAGAAAGGCGACGAAGTGAATAGTAGCGGCCATGACACGGTGGGCGAAAGCCATTAGTGCGGGAACGGTCGCGGCTGGTCGCTCCCGCAAACGGCTGGCTTCGCCAGTAACGTGTCGCGACCGCCTATTCGCAAGGAGCCTGCCACCGCATACCGCCCGCAAAGCCAATGCCCTTAAGGGTTGCAACAAAAACAGTCGCTCGCGGTGTTGCACTCCTTGGCATCGTGAAATAACCACGACCTGCGTCGCGCGCCTTGCGATCATTCCGTTTTTGTTAGCAACGCGGTTCAAGGTGGACTTAATCAGAGGTTCCATAGCTATCTCTAAAATTAATTTAATTGAATGCGCTGACCCCACGGCACGGGCGCCTTTCCTTTTACCAACCAAATAACCGGGTAGTGCGGCTCCAATACGGGGAAAGGCCCTTCTGCATCGGTAAAGTAAAGCAACATATCGGGCGATTTTCCATTCTGTTCTAGCCATGCAAATATCGGCTTAAAGTCAGTGCCACCCCCGCCTTCAAATTCGCGTGGCATTTTAAAATCTTCCCAAGCTTCAAATATCCACGGACCATCTTCTGCCAGCGCGGTGTCGCAAGCATGCAACGTAATGCTCGCTCTAAGCTGCGCTTTAAGTGTGTTGATCTCCGCTAAAAATTCGCTAAGTTCTTGACCACTCACTGAACCACTGGTATCCAACGCCACCACGATATTGGCCTGACTACTGCGCAGAGAGGGCATGATCATTTCACCTTCGCGCCGCGACGGCCTGCTGTAACTGTAATCGTCCTTCGCCACCTGCGTCATGTAACGAGCGAGCAACATGCGCCACGGCAACTTGGGTTGTAGCATCTCTCCCACCATACGCGCCAAGCCGCCGCCCAACTTTCCCGCTTGCTGTGCCTGCAAAGCGGCGCCGGCCAAGCGCTGCTGCCATTGCGTGGCAAGTGACTCTTGCTCGCTCGCAGAAAGGGGTTGTGGCTGTGGCGCACCGCGTGCATTCAAATCTTGTTGCTGACCTTGAGCACCGCTGGATTGCGATTCCTCTTGCGATGACTGTCCTTCTCCGCCCTGCTTACTTTCATCATTTTGCTGCTGCCCGCCGCTCTCAGTCGGATCAGCATTGTCTTCCGAACCATCACTCTGGTTGGTTTGAGAATCTGAATCGTTATCTTGAATACAAGGATAAATTTCTTCGGCGGTCATGCCCTCGTATTCATCAATGACCAAAGTACCCGGGGGCGGCTTGAGGCCGTCATTCACCAACAAACCATTTACCGCATGATCGCAGGCGGCCACCCAACGTGACTTAACCCGATGCTGACGCCGCGCGAAATGCGACAGCGCACAGTGCAATGCCTCGCGCGCCAACACAAATTGTGTTTGCTCAACACTTAGCGCTGCAATGTAGTCAGGGTTGTAATAGAGATTGCGTCCTTCAGTTGCACTGGTGAGACACCACTTAGGATCAGCCTCCACCAAAGGCAGGCGCAAAGCAAGCGCACCCAAGAAAGGCTTATCTAAAATCAAGCGTGTGCGAGCAGCGGCGAGCTTGGTTGTAATGTCTTCCTGCTTACTCATTCTGACTTTAAGGATTCATGCCAGCTTCACCAATGAAATGGTAGCGCTTAGGCATCGTAGAGCATAAGGTCGGCAACGGCATTTGCCCAGTTGGAAAATTGTGGCACCGAGAAAAGGCTCTGCCCGATAGCACGATGCATATCTGAAACCAACATGATGCCCATCTCACGCAGAGGAAAGGTACTGGCGTAATCAAGAATATGACCATGAATAATTTTGGCATACACCGTACCTTTTGCACGTACCGCTCGCCCCACTAGGGCAGAAGCCACCGCATATTGCAGATCAACTTCGCGTGGCACTAGCACTGGCTCACCACGCAAGATCGCATCAAGATCTGGCATATGCTCCAAATTTTCAATGAAAGCGTGCAACTCTAAACCTGCGGCCTGCCCCACACAGGATTGCAATGTAGGCAACAACAACTCTGGCGAGTTGCCAAATTTTTGCAAAGTGCGATGCGCAAATTCCCAAGAGCGCGGGCTAGGAAAAGCCACCGGATTGTGCGCAGGATTAAAATCAAACAGCAGCTCGGGACGGAAACGCAAAAAACCGATCAAACGATCATCCATGCCATTGGCGTAGGCCCAATTCACCCAATCGTCGATATTCGTTTCCACTTCAAAATGTGAGAAACGATTCGCTAACGGCGCAGGCATGGTGTAAGTGACACCGCGATCCCCCTGGCGATTACCTGCCGCAAAAATTGCCCAACCAGCTGGCACTTCATAGTCTCCGAGGCGACGATCCAAAATTAATTGATAAGCAGCAGCAGAAACGCTCGGCGGCGCTGAAGTAATTTCATCGAGAAACAAAATGCCATGTTCTCCATGACGTTGCGCGTCTGGCAACATTGAAGGGATAGCCCACTCAACCCGGTTATCAATGCGAAATGGAATGCCGCGCAAATCTGTGGGCTCCATCTGTGAAAGGCGAATATCAATCATCGGAGCAGTATGACGCGCCGCAACCTGCGCAATAATTTGCGACTTACCGATTCCCGGCGGCCCCCACAACATAACGGGAGTGTGATGCCCCTCACGAGCACTTAAAAACTCACGATCTAGAACGGTAAGAAGCTGGGCCGGACGCATGATGACTCCAAAAATTTAACTGTTTTGATTATAACAACTGTGGTCTCAATGGTGGACTTAGCTACTCAGATTTTTGGCTAGCATCCCTTATGCGGTCAGGGGCATGCTGTGCTGGTGCGTTACAATCAAGGCTAGCGTATTTTTATCAACAAGAATGATGACCATCCGAATTTTTCTGCCACTTTTTCTGCTAACTTTTTTGCTGGACAGTAGCTTAGCGCTTGCGGCTAAAGCCAGTGACTCCGATACCATTCCGCATATCGATCAACAAGGGAAAGACGCATTTCGAGAATTTTTGGCGGCAGGTAAACACCGTGCTTTTGTGATTGCCCCTGGTGGCGCATGGGCGTGGAAAGCCAACGAAACCACCACTGAAAGTGCGATCGACAATGCAGTGCTGGAATGTCAGCAAGGTTCAGAACAGCCTTGCGTACCTTATGTTGTGAATGACAACATCGTGTTTGATGCCAAACGCTGGCCAACTTTATGGGGACCCTACCTCACTCGCGCTCAGAGCGAAAAATCGCACATTGGCAAAGAACGTGGCGACCGCTTTTTCGATCTCGCGTTTAAATCACCCGAAGGCAAAACAACGACGCTCAGCAAATTTCACGGCAAAGTAGTCGTCCTACATTTTTGGGGAACATGGTGTGGCTCGTGTAGGCATGAAATGCCCGACTTGCAAAAACTTAACCAACAACTCAATGCCTCGTCAGACATTCAACTGGTGTTACTGCAAGCACGCGAAGAGGCCAGCACCTCTAGAAAGTGGGCAAAGCAACAGAACATCACATTGCCACTTTATGATTCTGGCATCACAAAAGCGGGAAGTGATCTACTAAAGCTCAGTGATGGGAAAACAATCTCAGAAGCACGTATTGCGATGGTGTTTCCGACCACCTATATTCTCGACAAACACGGCATCGTGGTTTTTGCGCATCAAGGAACCATCAACAACTGGTCAGAATATTTGCCCTTCCTGCGCGACGTCGCCGCCAAGTCGGGCAAATAACATTTACAGCGATTTCAAAATTTCCTGACGCTTATCGGCATATTCTTTATCGGTAATCACCCCGCGCTTATGCAAATCTTCAATTTGCTTCAAACGCTCTTCCACAGATGGCTTATCCGCAGAAGCTTTTACCTCCGTTGTCGGTGGCACATAGGCCTCGCCCGGTGCCGGACATGCCTTCACACAAGCATTCAACTCAGGACCACAGTGCGCCGTCAGTAACAACGGCACCTCTGCATACTTAGCTTTGCAAGTAAGCTCCTCTTTTTGACATACCTTGCCGCATTCAAGGTTCACAGTAGCGAAATCAATTTTAGGTGCAGTAACACACCCCGAAAGCACGGTGCTTGCTATAGCACCTGCCCATAATATTTTTTTCATTGAACGTCCTATTAAAATTGGGCGATCCTAAAAGAAGCCGCTTGTATAAAGTGGTCTCTCGACTCTCCAGATGACAGTGCCTAGACCTCTTCCCACCCTGTAATCATCGCTTTGATATGCGAAGTCGGTGTGTGGCCCGCAGTGGTCAAATACAAGTGCGCAATCAAAAAGATCAGCATCATGAATGCGCCAGCTGTATGGAAAAACGCCACCCATTCAAGCGACACGTATTTGTCGATTCCCCACGCATTCCACTGCGCAAAGAAAATATAAAACCAACCAGAGAACCACAGCAAGGGCGCAATAAACAACAACACGCCCAGATAAGCCAAGCGTTGTAGCGGGTTATGTTTTTTCAGTGCCGTTGCTTTAAACGGATGAGGCGCATTTTGAAAAATACCCACTGAATAAAATTTCATCATGGCGACCACTTTATCGGTGGTGGGAATGTACTGTTTCCACTCACCGGTGGTTGCATGCCAAAAGATAGCAAATATCCACAAACCCACCAGCGACCAAGCGGCCACGGTGTGCATCCCCACCGCTTTGGCAAAACCAAATAAATGGTAAGAGCCATGCACCTCAAAGCCGGTGATCAGCATAAAAATAATCAATGATGCTTGCGACCAGTGCCACAAGCGCTCAAAACGTTTAAAAACATAAATTTTTTCGCTCATTTTCCCAATCCTTTTTTATGTGCGTAAATGCGAATTGCCCCGTGCAGTAACACGCCGATCAATGTCATCAGTGCGAAGGCCCAGCCTACGGTATCAAGCAGTTTGTTATTGTCGCCACGGCCCGGCATGTAAATCCCTTTTACGTTTTTGAGACGGCCCTCTTTGCTATGGCATTGCGCGCAGGTCAGTGCGTCTGCCTTGGGCGCAACCATGTGAGTAATCGGCCAACTCATTTCGGTTTTGACGAAACCATATTTGCCGCTATACGGAACGTTCGCCGCCTTCATGCCCGCCTCAAGTGATTTCTCCCAATCGAAATTAGACCAATAGGAGCTATCGTCATCGCCAAAGGTATGCGGTACTAACAAGGTGTTACTGACCGTATCGTAAGGCTGTTTACCGTGGAAAATTTTAACTGGCCAAATCAACGATTTTCCATCTTCAGGGCTACCCTCAAAACTATTGATCTTGATTACTTGCGTTGGATCAAGTTTGGTTTCGCGCAGGGTGTAATTCACTTTGCCGTTAAACCAAATGTAATCTGGAATAACGTGATCTTCCCAAGTGAAATCGCCTTTTTTACTATCGTAGGCATTGTGTCCACCACTATCTTTTTTAGAGATAGGCTTGCCTTCTGGTGTGAGCTGACCGGCGGTTGACCAGTCCCACGACATCTTAGTGGCCTGAGCCCGCGCAAACTCAGGAATGTGGCAGGTCTGACAAGCTATCTTGTCAGTGTGTTCATTCAGCTTAGACATCGTTACTGAATGGGGCTTGTTGCCGTGACAAGATTGGCAGCTCGCTGGGTTGCTACCATCCACCTTGCCGCGCATGTGCGGCGGCAAGAGCTCTTTGCTACCGTGCACCACGGTTGGTGCGTAGCGACTGCCGGCCACTTGGTGTGCCGAAGTCATGTGGCAACTACCGCAACTAAAGTTCAGCCCTTTTTTCTCCATGTGCACATCGAGGTAGCGAGCTGGGTCTTTTAACGAGCTATCCAGATCACCATGCTTAACCGCGTCGCCACCACCGCCGTAGAAGTGGCAAGCACCACAATTCGCGCGACTGGTTTTACCCACGCTCTGCGCCACTTTGGCTAAGTCTGGTGCTTTAACGATCTTGCCTGAATGCGCAGGAAACTCCATGTCTTTGTAAGTGGGATGGCCAGAAAGTCCTGGGATTTTGCGATAAGTGCCGGTGGATTCATGGCACACCACACAGTCCACTTTATCTTCTGCGGTGAAATCAAACTTCTCGTTTTCCCAACCGTAGCCGACGTGGCAAGCACTACAAAATTTCTGATTCGATTCAACCGCAGTGCAGAAATTATTGATGATGTGTTTTTTACCCAGCTTCTGTTGTGTTTCTGGATTAATAAACTCAAACGTCCAATGCTTAGTTTTTTGAATTTGTTTGGCGGCTTCGGTGTGGCAAGTGAGGCAAGCCTTGGTTACTTCGGGGCCAGATTTAAAGTTTTTTTGTAGCTCTTTAAACTTGCTGTGATCCGCGGTGGAGTTACTTGCTTTCTTCACTGCGGGTACTGGGGTAGCGGTGGCAGCCATTGCCGCTGGGGTAGTGGGTACCGGTGCAGTGGCAAAAGCGTTGAACGCAGCCACCGCCCCCCCTGTTACCAGCGCCAATAAGGCAATTTTCAACTTTGACATGACATCTCCTGAAACAAATTTATAGCGAACGTGCTTAACAACGCGGGCGACTTAGCAACCACCACCGCCACCTGCCGCTGCACCACCTGCTCCGCCCGGCGTACCTTTAATCATCGCTGGAGCAGGTTTGCTTGGATCAAAAATCACAAATGAGGCTTGGTCCTTTGCCACATGTGACATGACTTCGCCGACCATTGGACCGAACATCTTGCCCATCAATCCTGCATTCATTCCTGCAATGTAAGTCTTGCCATCATTTTTCTTATAAACAGAAATTTTGCACGGCATCAAAATCGACAAGAAACGCACGTTGTCATCTTTCAAAATTGGGCCGGAATATTTTGTGCTACAGGCTTCAACCATTAATACTGGTAACGTATTTCCGCCATCCATTTCGACCGCTTTAGCGGGATTACGTAAGCCAGACAAGCTCCAACCATTCGGATTGTTTTGAATATTTTGTTGAATGCGTGCAACGGTTTCTTCAACACCGAAGGGGCTTGGCATTTCCCAAAACATTAAATTGGCCGCGAATACATAGCCAAGAATTCCGCAAATCGCGATGCCCGATACAAAACCTACAATCATTTTTTTCATTTATTTAATCCCCAAGATTTAAATCGAAAGCGCAAAATTTAGGCAGCCATTATGACAGCTTGAACCGTATTTCACGCGATAACTAGAAGCGATAGCCGATCAGAATACTCTGACTATTCGTGACGCCTCGCTGAGTCAAAGGGCTAAGCAGCGCAGAATTTTGTAATCGTTTAGTAGTGACGCCAACACTGCTAAACCACGACTTATCGAAGTTATGCACCCAGCTCGCACTCATCACCACATCTTTGGTGCCCTCAGTCGCATCGTATGCGGTCAACACACCTCCTGAAGCGAGCGCCTGTGCCGCCGTCACCCCAAAATAAGTTTGCATGTAGCGCGTATCCCCCCAGTTTTGGATCGCACTTAAGCGCAAGCGATTCTCTTTCCCCAGCGGGATTCCCACACTTAAACCCACGTCACCATGAGCCCCATAGTCCCCTCCCAGCACGTTACTAAAGAGAGAAATAGGACCCAAAAAGGTGCGCGCAAACACGCCGCCCTCTGCTATATATTTGAGATTGCCCATGCCATACAAACGCGCATCGTCGCTTTCGCTGCGCGCATTGCCAATACCTAGGCGCACGCCATATTGAAAATATTTGCTATCGGAAAAATTGTAACCAATACCGCGCGTCACGCTCACAAAAAATTTGCCGTTGCTATAACTCGCATCCAGCAATGGTGCCGCGCGCAAAATACTATTCGCCGAACCTTCATAACGTGGAACATAGGCCGCACCTGCGCCCAACGATGCTTGCCAACCATCAGCCTGTGCTTGCGTAGCAACGAGTAGCAGCAATCCTGATAAAGTTCGCAACATATTGATTATATTAAGTTCCATATATTTTTAATTTGCATTTTGTATTCGTAAACCTCCCCAAACCTTCGTTCACCTTGCACTTGAAATAATGCGAACCGCATCTAACTAGCCTGGTAGGCTGGGTTTCCCCGGAGGGGTTCTCGTGCCCTTTGGGTGCAACTCGACAAGTCGGGCTAAAGCCCGACCTACAAACCCCGTCATTTGAGAAAAGCCCCACATTAGCTTGCGTGATTATCCGCAATTAATAAAAATCGCGCCGAAAAAATAGAAGGCAAGTCGTGGTGCTATTTAAGATTTAAAAGCCCGGCAATGCAAAAGATTAGCAATGATAAGATAGGACCTATGCTCAATGACCGCGCACAAATTCTCTTAAAGACCTTAGTCGAACGCTATATCAGCGACGGTCAACCCGTTGGTTCGCGTGCCTTGCAGCAATATTCCGGTTTGGAAGTCAGCTCAGCCACTATTCGCAACGTGATGGTCGATCTTGAAGAAATGGGTTTGGTGAGCAGCCCTCACACTTCCGCTGGGCGCATCCCCACCGCACTAGGTTACCGTTTATTTATTGACACGCTGATGGTAGTGCAACCCTTGGATGAGGTTCGCGTGCAACAGCTAGAAAGCCAGCTCAAGCCGGACAACACTTCGCGCCTCATCACCCAAGCCTCAAATTTATTATCTGAACTCACGCATTTTGCCGGCGTCGTGGCCACACCAAAGCGCACCGCCATTACCGTACGCCAAATTGAATTTTTGCGGCTGTCTGAAACACGCGTGCTACTGATTATTGTGATGCCCGATGGTGAGGTAGAAAACCGCGTCTTGCTCACACATAAGGACTACTCCCAATCGCAACTTACCGAA
>Ga0194062_1000369_pt1 | contig 18791 bp, 11 predicted proteins | sample SepL2225m_MetaG_FD_155481 | JGI IMG/M metagenome (GOLD analysis project Ga0194062, IMG submission 155481) | Anoxic zone freshwater microbial communities from boreal shield lake in IISD Experimental Lakes Area, Ontario, Canada - Sep2016-L224-25m | ecosystem: Environmental > Aquatic > Freshwater >... | reverse complement strand
ATACATGGAAAAATTCTCATTGCGTTTTTTAGGCGACAGGGTGATGGTATCCACTACTCCGAACACCCACTGCGGAAGTTTCTTGAAGTTGGGTAAATTATCCCATTCACCTTCAAAGTAGCGGTACTCCAGCCCGGGTTTAAGGTTGGAAACGGCTTTGGCAGCCATTGGTATCTGGAGGTAAAAATACCTGGAGGCTGTTCCGCTTACCGGTTTCCCATCCCTGAAGCATCTTGCATTCACTATGCATTCATTGTAAAGGTTGAAAGGGCCTTTATACAATACTCCGTCGGCATTGACCACCCTGGCAGAGTCACTCACCTTGAACCGTATTTCAACATTCTGGCGTAAAGATGAAAGGGTGACCTTCAGGGAATCGACCAGGCTGGAATAATCGGCCAGGATCTCCGGAGGATTCGTAAAGTCGGGTTCACCTTTGAAATCGAGCACAATCACGGTATTGACTGTGTCGGGCATGGTTTTCGGCAAAGCTATGGTGATTGCGTCATTTAATCGTCCGGTTTTAAGCGTGGGGTGTTTTGAATTGGAAAGAATAAAGGCTTTGTTCACTTTATTGAGGCATCCCTCTACGGTGAGCTGTCCGTTGGAAGGCCAGTCAAAGACATGAAGATATAAGCGGAAGCCGGCTTTGGTTTGTTTTATGGTACAACGGCCCCAGGGGGTGGAATTCAGCGGGCTGGCCGAGGTACCATAGATTGATTCGGAATTCAGCTCCATCCATTTCCCGACATCCCTGAGCCGGTCAATACTCTCCTTAGGAAAGGTGCCCTGAGCCGTAGGTCCGACATTTAACAGCAGGTTTCCTCCTTTGGAGGCGATATCGGTGAGCATGCGGATAATTTCCTTTGAACTTTTAAAACTCTTGTCGTGGCTGTTATATCCCCAATGGTCGTTCATCGTCATACAGGTTTCCCAATCGGTGCCGGGCATTCCTGTAGGAGGGATCTGCTGCTCAGGGGTACCGAAATCGCCCCCGAACATTCCCTGCTTTGTAAGCCCTTCCATATCGAGCCTCCCTGCACCCACACGGTTGTTTATAATGATCGAAGGCTGAAGGCTTTTCACATAATAATACAGATCGAGTCCGCGGGTCTGATTCCATGTCGACTCCCATTCCCCGTCGAACCACAATACACCGATGTCTCCATACTGAGTGAGCAGTTCTTTGAGTTCAGCCTTCATATACGACACATACCTGTCGTATTGGGCATCGGCTACAGCACGGGAAGTCTCCCATTCCCGGCGAGGCAGGTAATCGGGATGATGCCAGTCCATGATGGAATAATAAAAACAGAATTTTAAACCATATTTCCTGCAGGCGGCAGCAAGTTCTTTCATGGGGTCGCGCTGAAACGGTGTGCTCATGATATTGAACCTGGTCTGTTTCGTATTGAACATACAAAAACCATCATGATGCTTGGATGTGATCACGATGTATTTCATCCCTGCATCCCTGGCGGTCTTAACCCATTCATCGGCATTTAAATTCACCGGGTTGAACTGGGGCACGAACGAATCATACTTTTCAAGCGGGATCTGAGCTGAAGTACGGATCCATTCCCCGTACCCGGTTTTTCCATTCCAGGTGCCGGCAGGAACGGCATATAGCCCCCAATGAATAAACATTCCGAAGCGTGCATTACGCCACCATTGCATATGTGCATCATGCTCTGCAGCTGTTTCCGTCTGTGCCGAAAGCGGGGAAAAGAAACAAACAGAGAGTAAAATCAGGATCAGTGATCTTTTCATTCTTATTTTATTTGAGGATTGAAAGGTTATATTTGGCGATAAAATTATAAAATCTGATCTTTGCTACCATGCATAGGTTAATCAAAAGGCTGCTTTGTTCATTTCTTTTTCTGTTGGCGGTGAAATCGCTCGGCGCTGCAGTCGTTTTGCCTTCGGTCATTTCCGACCATATGGTGCTGCAGCAATTCAGCTGGATTAATCTGTGGGGCCACGCCGATCCTGGTGAAACCATTAATATATTCACTGGCTGGGACAGCAAAAAATCATCTGTACAGGCTGACTCGCAAGGGAAATGGAAAATCCGGCTGTTCTCAGGAGGTCCTGGTGGACCTTACACTGTTAGCTTTACAGCGAAAACCAAAGTGGAAATCCGGGATGTGATGATCGGAGAGGTATGGGTTTGCAGCGGGCAGTCGAACATGGAATTTACTTTTAGTAATCTCGGGGGCTGGAAATACTTTCCGGGTCTCAGGAAAGAGATCGGCCGGTCAGACCTCCGAAAGATGAGGTTATGTACGGTGGACAAGCAGGTCGCCGACAAACCTTCAGATACCTGCAGGGCAGCCTGGCTGATGGCCGACACATCTTCAATACTGAATTTCAGCGCTACCGCTTTCTGTTTTGGGCTGGAGATCTTTAAAAAATTCAACGTTCCGGTGGGGCTAATCGTTTCGAGCTGGGGTGGAACCCCTGCTGAAGCCTGGACCCCGGATGAATGTTTAAGGGACACTCCTGCACTTTCCTATTACCTGAATCACCCGAATAACCCCAAATGGGAAGCCTCTGCGCCTTCAGCTTTGTTTAATGGCATGATTTATCCATTGCTCAATTATACGATAAAAGGCGTTATCTGGTACCAGGGTGAATCAAACAGGTTTGACTGTGATCTGTATGCCACTCTGTTTAAAGGAATGATAAGTTCATGGCGGAAGTACTGGGATAAACCCGACCTCCCATTTTATTTTGTCCAGATCGCTCCTTACGATTATAAGGATTATGAGGAGGCCAGCGGATTCCTGAGAGAAGCCCAGGAAAAAGCCCTTCAGCTTGAACATACGGGGATGGCTGTGACACTTGATATCGGTGATATCCATGACATCCATCCGAAGAATAAGCAGGAGGTCGGACGGCGACTCGCCCTTCTGGCCTTTGCTAAAACATATTCACAAACCGTACCGACTTCCTTTGAGGGTCCCTCCTATGAGTTTTCAAGGATTGAGGGAGAAGGGATACAGGTGTATTTCAGAAACAGCAGGATTCTCAGCAATAAGAACGTTCCCCTGAGCGGTTTCAGGATTGCTGGTGCTGACGGCATTTTCAGGCAGGCCAGAGCTGTTATCGCGGGCAATTCGGTCATGGTCAGCAGCAAGGATGTTCCTATCCCAAACTATGTGAGGTATGCGTTCCGGAATACAGATACCGCTTCAGTCTTCGATCAATGGGGCTTGCCAGGGGGTTCGTTCCGCACCGACTCCCTGCCCGTTAACTACAGGGAAGTACTTGTTAACACGACCTTTAATTCAATCATGAAAACCTGGAAGGTTTCATTACGCTGCCCCTATCCTTCAGCTGTAATCCTCTATTCACAAGATGGCAGTGAACCTATCTTGTCATCAGCCAGATATTATGATACAATAAGTATTGATAAATCCTGCCAGCTTAAAGCAAAAGCCTTCCTTAAGAATCTCCCTTCACAGTTATCAGCCCAAATCAGTTTTCAGCAACATATGGCGCTTGGATGTGAAGCTGTTTTCAGCAACAAACCTTCTGAAAAATTCAGGGGGAATAAGTACACCCTAACCGACGGGATCAATGGAAGTGATGATTTTCAGGATGGCAAGTGGTTGGGATTCAGATATACCGACTTACAGGCTGTGATAGACCTCAAAGAGGTGAAACATTTAGATTCGGTTAGTATTAATTTCCTGGTCAATACATCCTCTTATATTTTCCCGCCTGTTTCGGTTGGAATTTATACAAGTGCTGATGGCCATACGTTTGAAAAAGCCGGTGAATTCAACCCCCCGGTCCCTGATGCCTCTTCACTGAAAGCCAGGCCTGATGTTATTCATCTGACTACCGGCAGCATCGATCGCCGGGTTCGGTATGTTAAAATTCTTGCAAAAAATCAAAAGACAAATCCCCCCTGGCATTACGCACCCGGGCAGAAATGCTGGCTTTTCACAGATGAAGTGGAGTGCAAATAGCATTCAAATATCCTTACAAAAATATTTTTTTTGCAAATGAATATAAAATGTTATATCTTTGATATGTAATTAGATCTATTTTTTATTTCATGCAGTGCCGTTTTTATACTGTGCTATTGTTGGTGTTTGTACTCATTTTACAGATGCCTCATGCCTATACACAGGAATATCTGAATGAAATCTCAGGGAACTCTTACCAGGTCAGAACCTGGTTCAATGAAAGCAAAGCTCCGGCGAGTATAGACCATATAGCCCAAACCCCCGATGGTTTTATCTGGCTGGGAAATGAATTTGGTCTGTTCCGCTTCGACGGCATCCATTTCACATACCTTAATCAATTTTCCAGCACTTTGCTTAAAGATCAGAATTGCAGCGCCCTGTTCCTGACTCATGACAGCATTTTGCTGGCTGGCTTCAGCAAAGGGCTGATACTGGAATATAAGAATCAGCAATGGAGGCAGCTTGACTCCCAGAACGTGTTTATGAACAGAAATATAACGGCAATTTCGGAAGACATCTATCATAACCTGTGGATCGGGCTGGCGGGAAAGGGTATAATCCGTTACAGACGGGAGACCTCGAAGGTGACTTCTATGGCCGAAGGACTTTGCAATGGCAATGTCAAGGTGATCTGCCAGGGGAAAGACGATGATGTTTGGGTAGGTACTGAAAATGGTCTTTGTTTGATCGGGAAAGATGAAGTTCAAGAATACACCAGGCAGAATGGGTTAGCGTCGGCGAATATTAATGCACTGTGGATGGACTCATTAAATGTTTTATGGATCGGCACTGCCGACGGCCATCTGATGTATATGCGTGAAGGCAAGATCTATACCTATGATGAGAAGGATGTAATGATTACCAGCTGTATCAGGCAGATAACCCGGTTTAATCGCAGCACTCTCGCGATTGCTACGGAGGGACAAGGATTGATGTTTTTGAATACCGTAACGGGAAAAGCCGAACAGCCTGCCTTTCTGAAACGCAAGGTGTCAAATCTGGTATTGGCGGTATTTAAGGACAGGGAGGGGAATCTCTGGGCAGGAACAAGAGCTGCCGGCGTTTCAATGATAAGATCTGTCCCTGTGCAGTTGTTTAATAGCAGCAACGGGCTTTCGGGTGGGGATAGCGGTTTGAATACGGGGCTTTTTCCAGGTGCCTGGAAGATGAGAAACGGTCAATTCTGGTTTCCTGCTTCCACTGGAATCGCAATTGTATCTCACAGTTTAACCTACAAGCCTGCACCTGTAATTGACCTGGTACTGATAAACAACATACCATCACCGAACCAGGCCGTTTATGAAGTCGGTGCCGGTATGATGCACCTTGAGATCCATTATACGGCTCCGTCATTCATCTTTCCGAAGGATCTCACTTTCCGCTATCGTCTAAAGGGTTTTGACCTGAATTGGGATACGGTCGGAAACCGTCGTACAGCCTATTTTACAAATATTCCTCCTGGAAATTATGTTTTTGAAGTCGAGGTTTTCAATAATCTGGGCGAATTATCCCCATCGACTGCAAAAATTAACATCCGGGTCCTTCCTTTTTTCTATCAGACCTGGTGGTTTATCTTGCTCATCATTCTCGCTGGTTTTGCCGCTATTGGCCTGATCGTCCAGTCCAGGATACGCTATATTCGTGAAAAAGAGCTCGAAGCCGTGGTGATTGTAAGGACCGAAGAGATCAGAAAACAGAATGAGCTGCTCGAAAAGAAATTGATTGACCGGACTGCCCAGGTTGAAGCTGCCAACAAGGAGCTCGAAGCATTTTCCTATTCTGTTTCGCATGACCTGAAAGGACCGGTGCGAAGGATCGATAGTATAACCAGGGCTTATATTGAAGATTATTTTTCAAAGCTGGATGAGACGGAAAAAGATTTTCTGAGAAAAATATCTGAATCGGCGAACTCAATGAATATGCTTATCGACGAACTACTGAGACTTTCACGTATCGTAACACATGATCTGGACAAGATGCAGGTCAACCTGAGCGAAATGGCTACCGACATCAACAAGGAAATAAAAAAACTGAACCCGGGAAGGAAAGTCCGCCTTATGATCCGGGAGGGTCTCCTAGACTATTGCGACCCAAAGCTATTACGTGTCGTCTTTCAGAATCTGTTTGACAATGCCTGGAAATATTCCGGAAAAGAGAAAGAATCTGTTATTGAGTTCAGCCGGACCAAAAAGGACGGGAAGACAGTATACCTTATCCGCGACAACGGAGTAGGGTTTGACATGGTATATTATGATAAGTTGTTCACTCCTTTTCAGCGTCTGCACAGCGATGATCAGTTCAGCGGGAACGGTATCGGGCTGGCTACAGTCAAGAGGATCATCCTGAAACATGGCGGGCTGATCTGGGCTGAAAGTGCATTGGGAGAAGGTGCAGCATTTTATTTCACCCTGTACTCGGAAGTGTAAAAAAAAATAAAAAATAATGAAGATAAAGCTGTTGCTCGTCGAGGATGATGAAACCGATGCACTGCTTGTGATCAGGCAGCTGAAAAAAGACGGATTTGAAATAGAGCATGTAAGGGTTAAAACCAGGCCCGAGATGGAAGCTCAGCTTGATATCGGTGGCTGGGACATCGTTATTTCCGATTATTCTATGCCTGGATTCAGCGGGCAGGAAGCTTTAAAATTATTCAAGTCACGTAATCTTGATATCCCTTTCATTCTCGTTTCGGGGACTGTAGGTGAAGACCTCGCGGTAAGCATTATGAAAGGCGGGGCCAACGACTATATGATGAAAAGCGCACTGAACCGGCTGGGCCCTGCAGTGAGCAGGGAACTGGAAGAAATGAAGGTCAGGATCGAGAAGAAGCAGGCCCAGCAGGAGCTTATCATTGCCAAGCTGGCGGCTGAGGAATCAAGCCGGGTCAAATCTTCATTGCTGGCTAATATGAGCCATGAATTCCGGACTCCGATGAATGGGATCCTCGGATTTACCGAAATCCTCAGCACCATAGTGGTTGATGAGTCTCAGAAAGCAATGACACACCATATCCTGGCATCGGCAAAAAGGCTTCTGGGGACTTTGAATTCCATCATGACATTTGCTCAGCTGGATTCGGGTTACAAGATCAGCCCTGCAGAAATAAAGCTGTCGGAGCTTCTCGAAAACCTGGCTGAAAGCATAGGGGAAATGGCAATAAAGAAGAAGCTGGAGCTGATCTGTAATATCGAACCGGGGGTAATAGTGCGCAACGACGAGTACCTGTTAAAGATCGCACTTCATAACATTCTCGATAATGCTATCAAGTTCACCGATAAAGGAGCGGTTAAGGTAATGCTGAAGCGTGGAGTCATACGATCAGAAAGCATAACCATAAGTATAAGTGATACGGGGATTGGCATTCCTACGGAAAAACAACAGCTTATTTTTGAGGAGTTCAGACAGGCCAGCGAAGGATATGACAGGCGTTACGAGGGAAGCGGACTGGGGCTCTCCATAACACGCAAGAGCTTGAATCTTCTGAGTTGCAGCTTAAGTGTCGAAAGTGAGGTAGGGAAAGGATCCACCTTTATAATCAATATACCTGTTGCACCGGAACCGGCAGCCGGAAATAAGAAAACCGCCTCACAACCCGGGAAACTCCTGACCAACCCAAAGATCATGCCCCACCCTCTCATCCTCCTGGTCGAAGATAATGAAGCCAATATTGACCTTGTGCGGATATACCTGGATAAAAATGTCAGGCTTGATGTTGCTAAAGACGGGCTCTCGGCGGTTGAACTCACAAAGAGTAAGCGATACGACTGTATCCTGATGGATATAAACCTGGGTCCGGGAATGGACGGAGGTGAAGCAATAGAACGAATAAGGCAAAACCCTGATTATCGAAACATCCCTATCATTGCTGTGACCGGGTATACTCTTCAGCAAGAGAAAGAAGCAATACTTAAAAAGGGCGCCAACCATTACCTGGCTAAACCTTTCACTCAGGCCGAGCTCAAGGCATTGCTGAACCAGGTTTTTGGGATCAATCCTAACGTATAAGGGTAACCTGGCCTTTGTTTGAGATCCTGATTTTTTTTAAGGTCTTATAATAAATCACCCAGTTGTATACATCGGCAGGGCAGGGTCGTCCTTTAAAGGTCCCGTCCCATGCATCCTCTATGTTATTTGTCTCGAATACGACCTGGCCCCAGCGGTCATAGATCTGAAGATTAAACTCTGTAATATTTTCCGGTGGTATCCCTAGAATGCTGAACTTGTCGTTAACCCGGTCATAATTCGGCGTAAAAGCATTGGGGATGATCGGATGGACATATATCGTGACTGTGTCATAGAATTCATCTCCTGCACATATTTTCGTATAGGCTATATAAGTCGTCGTTTCATTGGGTGTAACAACGATCGATTGGCTCTGTGCAATCTCACTTCCTCCCTGGTACCATTTGTAAACGATCAGGTCACCCGGGGTAAGTGGCTTCAGGTCATATTGAACGGGACTTATTCTGAAGCTGTCGGGAGTTGACGGAGTATACATCCAGGCCGATTTGCTCATGGTCCAGGATGTGGCGTTAAACCCGGGAACCGCAAAACCGATATACCCGCTGCTGTTTTGAACGCCCAGTGTCCCTGTATTCAGATGTTCTTTGCAATAGGGTTTTCGCATAATCTGGTTTTCTACCGTATTGCTTCCCTCATTCAGAAGGATCTGAAAAGTTGCTGTTGAGTCGGGGCAGTTATACATGCTGCAATCACACCACATCACAATCAGGCTGCGGCTGGGTTCCTTTCCTACAGTCTGGTAATAAACATGTGCATTCCCTCCCCATGAGGGGTCAAGGTCGCAAAAAGGACCCAGAATACAGTTTTTCGGATTATAATCGGCTCGGCTGGGTACAGCGAAAGGTTGCCTTACGCCCTTTGCATTCGGGTTTGGGCTAAAACTTATCCAGCCGTTAGCCCCGATATAGAACTGGGTATATTTGGTTCCAAAAAATGAAAAACTAAAACCTATCGGGAATGGCCCTTCCACTCCGTCATCTTCTAAGGGTATCCCAATACCGAGCATACCATACGTAGCCGTAAGAGTAACGGGGACTCCGGGGTTAATCGTATCATCAACTCCAGCGCTAAGTTGGGAGAACGACAAGAGGGGAAGAAAGAGCAGAAATAATATAAGTCGGAGTTTTTCCATTCAAACAGACCAGCTGGGATAAAACGGAATGCAAGATGCAAAGATCATAAATTTACCGGAAAATTAATACTTTTGTACTTCAATGTTATTTTCATAACGCCTGGGCCATTCTAAAAATTTTTATCATGAAAAAAGATACTGCACTTTTTAACATCATTAAAAAGGAGCTCCACCGCCAGAGCAGCGGGCTCGAACTGATCGCATCGGAAAATTTCGTCAGCGACCAGGTACTGAAAGCCATGGGTTCATGTTTGACCAATAAGTACGCCGAAGGCTATCCCGGCAAACGGTATTACGGGGGATGCCAGAATGTAGACGTATCGGAACAAATGGCCATTGACCGTGCCAAGGCACTGTTTAACGCCGCATGGGCGAATGTTCAGCCGCATTCTGGCGCCCAGGCTAATATGGCTGTGCTGATGACTATATTAAAGCCCGGTGATACATTCATGGGCCTTGATCTTGCACATGGCGGTCACCTGTCGCATGGTTCCCCGGTAAATTCTTCCGGAATCTTTTATAAAGCCGTCGGATACCAGGTTGAGCAAAGTACAGGCGTCATTGACTATGACAAAATGGAAGCTCAGGCGCTCCAGGTCAGACCGAAACTCATTATTGCAGGAGCTTCAGCCTATTCCCGCGACTGGGACTACAAAAGGATGCGTATGATAGCCGATAAGATCGGTGCCCTCCTGATGGCCGATATAGCACATCCGGCAGGGCTTATTGCAAGGGGACTTCTTAACGATCCCATGCCCTGGTGCCATGTGGTTACTACAACAACCCACAAGACCCTGAGAGGCCCAAGAGGAGGTATGATCCTGATGGGAAAGGATTTCCCGAACCCATGGGGGCTTACAACACCTAAAGGCGAGGTAAAAATGTTCTCCCAATTACTCGACTCGGCCGTATTTCCCGGTGTGCAGGGAGGTCCGCTGGAACATGTCATCGCCTCCAAGGCCGTTTCATTCTTCGAAGCTTTGTCGGAGGAATACATGGATTACGTGATCCAGGTCAAGAAAAATGCTTCCGTCATGGCAAAAGCATTTGTCGATAAAGGGTATCACGTGATATCGGGCGGTACCGATAACCATCTTATGCTGATTGACCTCCGTAAGAAATTTCCTGCCATCAGCGGGAAACAGGTTGAGAACACGCTGGTTCTATCCGATATCACCGTAAACAAAAATATGGTTCCTTTCGACAGCCGCTCGCCCTTCCAGACATCAGGACTCAGAGTAGGCACGGCCGCTGTAACAACCAGGGGTCTTAAAGAAAACCATATGCTGCTTGTCGTTGATATGATTGATGAGGTCATCTGCGATATCGAAAACCAGGATCTCATCCTCAAAGTCAAAAAGAAGGTCAATGAGATGATGGCCGATTATCCTTTGTTTGCGTATTAAAAGTAATTCCTTTCGATGAAAACCATTTTCCTTGTGCGCCATGCCAAATCATCCTGGGGAGATCAAGGCATTAGCGATGATCAGCGTACTTTGCTCCCTAAAGGAATCGAAAAAACAAAACGGATTGCAGAATATCTTATCAAAGAGGGAGTAAAACCCGGCCTGATGATATCGAGCCAGGCCGTGAGGGCTTATGAAACAGCCAAAATCCTGGCTGACTGGCTCGACTATCCGGTTAAGCAAATCCTTTTAGACCGGAGGGTTTACGATGGGCCTTACGACAGAATGCTCGACCTGATCTATGCCACCCCCAATGATATTGATTCGCTGATGATCGTCGGCCATAACCCCCTGATCACCCAACTTGCCAATCTCTTCCTTCACCCGGGCATTGATGGTATGCCGACTTCGGCCGTGGTATGTGTTTTATTTCAATCAGAGAAATGGGAAGATATTCCGGTATCGAGATCAGAAAAGAAATTCTATATCTTTCCAAAAATGCTTAAATAACTACCGACCGGATTGAACCATGGCATTAAAACCCAAATTGCCGATTGTAAATCGCGAAATAAGCTGGCTTCATTTTAACGGCAGGGTTCTTCAGGAAGCTGTCGACAAGAGCAATCCACTGCTTGAACGACTGAAATTCCTGGGTATTTTTTCAAACAACAGGGATGAGTTCTTCCGCGTTCGTGTAGCCACGCTGAACCGTATGCTGAAGGTTAAAAACCTCCCGTACGACACTGCCGTGAACCCAAAAAAAGTCCTGAAAGAGATCTTTGATATAGTACAGGTGCAGGAGAAAGTCTTCATGTCGGTGTATGAAGAGATCGTAAGAGAACTCAGGACACATGGCATTTTAATTGTCGACGAGACACATCTCAATGATGAGCAGGGCCTTTTTGTGAAAAAATATTTCCAGGAACAGGTGCGTGTGGGGCTTTTCCCTATCATGATCAGCAGCCCTAGAGAAATCTCATCATTGGTCGACAAATCCATTTATCTTGCAGTAAAACTGGGTCGTTCAGACCGGAAGCTGAAAGACGACTACGCTATTATTGAACTCCCGACTCGCACGGTATCGCGATTTCTCATTCTTCCGTCAAATGACGCCAACCATTATGTTATTCTTCTGGATGATGTGGTTCGCTACTGCTTGTCGGAGGTGTTCTCTATCTTCGGTTATGACACCTATTCGGCCTACACTGTAAAGATCACAAGAGATGCGGAGCTCGACTTCGACAGCGATATTTCGAAAAGCTTCCTCGAGGTGATCAGCGACAGCCTCAAACAAAGAAAGCGTGGCATTCCCGTGAGGTTTGTATTTGACAAGGCTGTGCCTGGCGATCTGCTGAAACTCCTGCTCAAACGCCTCGATATTGGCAAGAACGATCCTATCAGGGGAGGAGGCAGGTATCATAACTTTAAAGATTTCATGAGCTTCCCGACCCTCGGGCATAAAGAGCTGCAATATACTCCCCTCCCACCTCTGCGGCATAAGGATTTTCCTGAGAACCGGAGTGTGCTTTCGGTGGTTAAGCAAAAAGACATTCTGCTTAATTTTCCCTACCAGAGCTTCAGGTATATCATTGATCTGTTAAGGGAGGCTTCTATTGACCCGAAAGTCCGTTCAATCAAGATGACTATTTACAGGGCAGCCAAAAATTCCAGCGTGATCAATGCGTTGATCAATGCCGCCAGAAATGGGAAATACGTGACCGTGTTCATGGAACTCCAGGCCCGCTTTGATGAAGAGGCCAATATTTACTGGACCCAGAGGCTACGTGAGGAAGGCGTGAAAGTAATTCATGGCATCCCGGGATTCAAGGTTCACAGTAAACTCATCCTCATCCGCAGAAAGGAAAACAACAAAGATTTCTTTTATTCCCTTATCGGTACAGGAAACTTCAATGAAGATACAGCCAAGGTGTATGCCGACATCAGTCTGCTCACCACCAAGCAGCAGATCTGCCATGACGTGGTGAATGCCTTTCATATGATGGAGGCAAGCCTTAAACCTTACAAATTTGAGAAGCTTATCGTTGCGCCCTTCTCCATGCGGAACTTTTTTATCAAGTTGCTGAATAAGGAAATCAAAAATGCAAGGGCAGGGAAAGACGCATGGGTTATTATCAAGCTGAACAGCCTGGTCGACGAGGCTATCATAAGAAAATTATACAGAGCAGGAGATGCCGGTGTAAAAATCAAACTTATCATCAGGGGGATCTGCGTGATGATACCAGGAATGGAAGGACTGAGTGAAAATATTGAAGGGATCAGCATTGTAGACCGTTTCCTTGAGCATGCCAGGGTGATCGTGTTTGCCAACGGGGGGGATCCCCTGTACTATATCACTTCGGGTGACTGGATGGTACGCAATTTCGACAACCGGGTGGAGGTTGCCTGCCCGGTTGAGGATAAAAACCTGAAGGAGGAGCTGCAGGCCATGCTTGATATAGAGTTGGCCGATAATGTTAAGGCGAGGATCATCTCGGGACAGGAAGCCAATGTGTACAAACTCGGAGGCGCCACCAGGATCAGTTCCCAAATTGAATTCTACAATTATCTTAAAGCCAAAGTGGAATAAGAAAACTAATTTTGCAACCGCGTATCAAATGATCCAACATCTGTGAAGATCTTAAAACAAATAGTAAGAATCCTGATCAATAAATATTTGCTTATTACAGTAAGCTTTATTGTATGGATGGTGTTCTTCGACAGCAATAATGTGTTTACCCGGGCCAAACTTCGTGATAATCTTGACGATCTTCAGCAGGAAAAACATTTTTACCTCAACGAGATACAAAAAGATTCGGCGCTTACCAGCAAACTGCTTACCGATTCTGCCGAACTGGAGCGTTTTGCCAGGGAGAAGTACCTGATGAAAAAAAACAATGAAGACCTTTACCTGATCATTGATACGTCTTCAAACAAAGGAAAATAAAGCCTTACACCCTGAAAGAAATTCGTTCTTACTGGGGATCCACATCAATAAGTACCTTTACCGGATGAAATTCCCGGTTCTGATAAAAGGTGCGGATTACTTCTACCAGCTTTGATTTTGATGTGACAACCGAGGACTCCACTTCCACTTTAAGCAGAATATGTTTCAGATATTGGTTCATGATCCTTGCCACAGGCGGATATTCCGGTCCGAGGATACGGTTTCCGAAAACCCTGACCAGCCGTTTTGCCAGGTCTGAAGCGGCCCTGTTTACCAGATCTGCATCCCGGTGTTTGACCTTCAGAAGGATCAGCCGGTGGTAGGGGGGATATTTGAATTTCCTGCGCTCGGCCAACTGGTAGCTGAACATACCGGTATAATCATTCTTCACCACCGATTGAATGATGGGATGAGCGGGATTATAAGTCTGGATTATTACCATTCCCCGCTTCTTTTTCCGGCCTGATCGTCCACTCACCTGAGCCATCAGCTGAAAAGATCGTTCTTCGGAACGGAAATCAGGGTAACTCAGCATATTATCGGCATTCAGAATGCATACCGTACTTACATGGTCAAAATCGAGACCCTTGGTCACCATCTGGGTTCCCACAAGAATATCGATTTTTTGTTCTTCAAAACCAGTGATTATATTCTGATGAGCATGTTTGCTGCGTGTCGTATCCAGATCCATCCGGGCGATCTTTGCTTCAGGCAGAAGGAGACCAAGTTCTTCTTCGACTTTCTCGGTGCCGAATCCTTTCATTTTCACTCCCGGGCTATGGCAGACCGGGCAGAGCGAAGGCACAGAAGCGATGTATCCGCAGTAATGACAACGCAGCTGGTTGCTTTTTTTATGGTATACCAGGGTGACATCACAATTTTTGCAGGAAGGCATCCAGTGGCAGGCTTCACACTCAAGCCTCAGAGAAAATCCACGGCGGTTCTGGAATAATATTGCCTGCTCATGTTGTTTCAGGGCTCCGGCCAATTGATCGAGGAGTGTTGTTGAAAAATGGATTTTCATTCGCCCCCGGCGAAGTTCATCTTTGATATTCACAATATGGATCAGAGGCAGCTCCATATCACCAAAACGCTCCTGAAGTTCAACCAGGGCGTATTTCCCCTGTTTTGCGTTATAATAACTTTCGATGGCGGGGGTAGCCGATCCGAGCAAGGCTCTTGCGCCATGAAGATGAGCCAGGAACAGGGCGGAATCACGGCCGTTATAGCGGGGAGCAGGATCCATCTGCTTAAACGATGAGTCGTGCTCTTCATCAACGATCACCAGGCCAAGCTCAGCAAAAGGTAAAAAAACGGCCGAACGCGCTCCGATCAGGATGTCACAACCGGCCCCACTGCCTGATGCCGGCTCGTTTGCCGAAGCATGCTTCCACACTTCCGCCCTCTCCCCTTCATTAAACCGCGAATGATACACCCCTACCCTGTCGCCAAAGTACTTTCTTAGGCGGTTGATGATCTGGGTCGTCAGGGCAATTTCAGGGAGAAGATATAATACCTGTTTACCCTTTGCCAGGGTTTCACTGATCAGTTTGATGTAAATTTCTGTTTTGCCTGATGAGGTGACTCCGTGTAAAAGCACCACGTCTTTGGCTGTCCAGGCATCGCGGATCTCATCTATAGCCCTGTTTTGCGGATCGGTGAGGATGATTGACGCCGGATCGGATTCGGGCTTAACTCCTGGTTTTCTGACGATGGCCTTTTCATACACCCTGAAAACATCCTTCTTTATCATGCTGTCGAGCACAGCCGAGGAACAACCCGACTTTTTCAAAAGCTCATCTTTCCTTACTTCATAAACCTCCTCAAACCCATGCCGGGAAAGCTGGACAAAGGTCATCAGTATTTCAAGCTGCTTTTTTGCCCTTCGTTCAAGCTGATCGAAAAGATCCCTTAATGCATCCTCACCTCCGGAGTATGAATCGCCGAGACTGATACAGCTCTCTGTTTTCGGACGGTGTTTCTCCCTTACTTCTTCCTCGAGCACGATGACTCCCTTCTCAATCAGGGTTTTCACAACAGGGATAATCTTCTGCTGATCAATAATCTTTTGGATTTTCGAGATCTCGATACTCTTATTTCTGCTGTATAAGGTCTCGACCAGGCTGAACTCTTTCTCGCTCAGGGTCACCGAGTCGATCACATAATCGGGATTGATGGCAAGCCGGCTCTCGCTGGCCAGTTTGAAAGCTGACGGAAGGGCCGCATTCATCACCTCACCTGTGGTACACATATAATAGGTAGCCATCCACTCCCAGAACCGGAATTGCAACTCACTGACCAGGGGACTGTCGTCAAGGACCGATAGAATATCCTTGAAAGTCATCGAGCTATCAGCATCGTCATGGATCTGTCGGACCAGGGCGGTATAAATCTTCCGGTTTCCGAACTGGACTACGACGCGTTGACCAATTCCGACTTTATCAGCAAATTCAACAGGCACTGAATAAGTGAACATCCCCGGCAATGGCAGCGGCAGAATTACATCGACGTACATATGTTGTAAAGCCAATCGTTGTATGTTACGATATTAATGTCGCTCGCAGCTTCACACCGCCGCTACGGTGTTCCACCTGAGGCGGCTTGTGTGAACTGCCTCGCTCATTAAAGTGCCAAAATTCTTGCCAGTTCCAGTCCGCCGAAATTGAATTCCTTCTTTTTGTTGATGGCGTCGTCGAATGAAGTAAACGAAATCTTTCTGTTTTCGATGCCTACCATAACACTGCTCTTCCCTTCCATCAGGGCATGAACCGCTTCGAAGCCGGTCCAGCTGGCCAGGATACGGTCACTGACAGTTGGCGATCCGCCTCTCTGAACATGCCCGAGCACGGTCACCCTGGCATCGATCTCGGGCAGTCTTTCCTTTACCTGTTTTGCAATATCGTATGCGCCCCCCATATCATCGCCTTCGGCAACGATAACGATACCCGATGATTTGTTCTGACGCATATCATGTTTGAGAAGCCGGGTGAGGTTTTCGATATAGGTCTTGGTTTCCGGGACAAGAATAAACTCAGCCCCGGCGGCTAAACCGCTCCAGAGCGCCAGGTAGCCTGCATCCCGTCCCATGACCTCCAGGAAAAACAAGCGGTCGTGAGAAGTAGCCGTATCCCTGATCTTGTCGGCCGCCTGCACCACGGTATTCGCTGCTGTATCAAAACCGATAGTAAAATCGGTACCATACAGGTCGTTGTCGATGGTTCCCGGCAAGCCGACAACCGGTAAGTTAAATTCTTTTTCAAACAACTGAGCCCCGGTAAAAGTCCCGTCACCTCCAATGGCGACAAGGCCGTTGATCTTGTGCTTTTCCAGGTTTTCGTACGCCTGCAACCGGCCTTCATAAGTCATAAAACGCTTGCTGCGGGCCGACTTAAGGATAGTCCCACCACGCTGAATAATATTCGACACCGAAGTCCTTTCCATAGGTTCTATCTGCCCGTCTATCATCCCTTCAAACCCCCTGTATATGCCGAACATATCCAATCCTTCATTGATACCTGTACGCACAACAGCTCGTATTGCTGCATTCATACCGGGCGAATCACCACCCGAAGTAAATACTCCGATTCTTGAAACTCTTGGCATAAAATATATTTTTTAGTCCGTAAATTTATTCTTTTTCTTCCCCTCATACAGGTCAAACCCAAGGAACCTGCATTCCAGCGGACCGTTGAAAACCTTGAACTTCCGTGAAGGTCTGAGGCCAATAAATTTTATGGCCTCCAGGTCCGAAGAGATCACCCAGGCTTTATACCCTCCATATTTCCGTTTGAAAACATTGCCGATCATCTGATAAAAGGCTACCGAATCTTCAAGCTGTATCCTTTCATCATAAGGAGGGTTCATAATAATAACGCCTTCGGCGGATGGGGGAACGGAATCCTCGAAAGCGGCCTGTTTCAGATATATCAGGCGGTCAAGTCCGGCAAAGCTCACGTTTTCAATAGCCTTTCTAAGGATCATCACCGATTTGTCGAAACCAACGATCCTGAGGTTCTCCGGCTGATGTATCTTTTCCCGGGCCTCCGTTTTCACCTGATCCCATACGACCTGGTCAAAATCCTTCCACTTCATAAAACCGAATTCCTGCCTGAAATACCCCGAAGGTATACCTGAAGCAAGCATCGCAGCTTCAATCAGGATAGTTCCCGAACCGCACATCGGATCGAGCAGGGGTTTCTTCATATCCCATCCCGACAACCTGATCAGCCCGGCTGCAAGGACCTCGTTGATCGGAGCAATCCCGGTTTGCTTGCGGTATCCGCGTTTATGCAGTGATTGTCCCGACGAATCGAGAGATACAGTGCATGTATCCTTAAACAGATGAACGTTGATCCTGAGGGTGGGATTGTCCAGGTCGACCGAAGGCCGTTTCCCGGTTTTTTCCCTGAACCGGTCCACAATGGCATCCTTGGTCTTCTGTGCCACGAATTGCGAATTGGTGAAGACGGTATACGATATCACGGCATCTATAGCAAGGGTGGAATCTGTATCCAGGTGATCTTCCCATGGAAATTCCTTGATCTCCCGGTAAAAGTCGTCCTGGGATTTGATCTCAAACACATGGACCGGTAATAATATTCTCAGGGCCGAGCCACATAGGTAGTTTGCACGGTACATGCAGGCCTTGTCGCCTTCAAAGCTTACCGCCCGGTTCATTACTTCGGTATTCAAAGCCCCGATACCGTCGAGCTCCGATTTAAGTATCTGCTCAAGCCCGCTTACGGTCTTGGCAACCATCATGGATGTGTTCCCGGGCATCAGGTGTTATTTGGGAAAATAGTATGTATAGCCAATGATCAACCCAAAAGACTGGTCATAGACTTTAGGGGACATGGGGGAATCTTCTTCGATCGGGTCTAAGATACCAAGATTTATCAGTTTTGTCGGAGGGCTGAAGCTGTATTTAAAACCTATGGTCACTGTATTCCTTTTCTGATGATAAGAAAGTCCCGCCGACAGATGATACAAATCCCAGCTACCGGTCATATGAAGGAAATTATCAGCTTCTATTGAATCTTTTGCTGAGAAGGATGAAAAATCGGTGCGGGCTCCCAGCAGGAGTGTGAATTTGGTGCCAAGGTCCTGGCTGAAACCAATGGCGACATTAAAAACGGGTCTGGCAGCGTTCACAACATGCAAAAAGCTTCCCACCCCGATTACATTCTTCATGGAATCAGAAAGAGGAGGATAAATAAATGGATTGCTTTCGGGTTCGAAAATATGGTATGGGTTCAACCTTGCAAAATATTCGCAGCTAAATGTAATCCTTGTCTTGGCGGTAGCATATT
>Ga0194062_1000368_pt1 | contig 18805 bp, 20 predicted proteins | sample SepL2225m_MetaG_FD_155481 | JGI IMG/M metagenome (GOLD analysis project Ga0194062, IMG submission 155481) | Anoxic zone freshwater microbial communities from boreal shield lake in IISD Experimental Lakes Area, Ontario, Canada - Sep2016-L224-25m | ecosystem: Environmental > Aquatic > Freshwater >... | reverse complement strand
ACCTCGGTCTGGATCAGGATGTAGGCACTGACGGCCATGACGACCTCCTTGGGTCCCGTGAGACTACCGGGGAGGGGCCGACCTTCTGCTCAGTTGCGAGGCCCCGTGAGGCCTGTGACGAGGAAGGACGTGATCTCACGGGCAGCCACCTCAGCGGGCATCAGGGCCCCGGCTGCCGAGCGCACCGCCAAGGCCCCGTAGATCTGCTGGCCGATCAGGACGGCCGCAGCGGCAGGATCAGGCACCGACCAGGCACCTGTTGCGGTGCCGGCCTCGAGAAGTCTCACGATCCTGGCACTGACCTCATCGCCGATGCCGCCGATCTGGGCAGTGATGGCTGCACCGGCTGCTCCAGGGGCGCTCTGGATGGCCATCGCGAGTCGGAAGAAGATCGGATCCTCATCGATGGTGATCAGCAGAGCGGCGATCAGGTGTTCGAGGTCGCGTGCGGGGGAGATCTCCGGCACCTCGGCCAGCGACGCGGTCATCTGGCTGTACATGGCGGCGATGCAGCCAACCAAGAGAGATGTCCTGTTGGGGAAGTACACGTAGAGCGTGGACCGCACGACTCCAGAGCCGGCAGCGATCTCGTCCATGGAGACCTCGAGCGACCCCCGAAGGCCGAAGAGCCGCCGGGCGACCTCGATGATCTCGCTCCGTCGTCGGTCGGTGCGCTGCACCGAGGCGACCTCGGTCGCCGGGGCGGCCACCTAGCTGGCGACCTTGGGTCCAGGCGTGAACGATACGGGAAGGTGCTTGATGCCTGAGATGAACGGGCTCCGCAGCCGTTGCGTGGGTCCCGTCTGGGTCATGTCGGGCATCCTGTCGAGCAGGTGCTCGAACATGACCTTGATCTCCATGCGGGCCAGGTTGGCGCCGAGGCAGAAGTGGGGGCCACCACCACCGAAGGCCATGTGGGGGTTGGGGTTCCGCCCGACGTCGAAGACATCGGGGTTCTCGAAGATCTTCTCGTCGCGGTTGGCGGAGATGTGGAAGAACAGCACCTTGTCGCCGGTCTTGATCTGTGCACCCTCGAGGGTGACGTCGGTCATGGCGGTGCGACGGAAGTTCATCACTGGCGTCACGTAGCGGAGCATCTCCTCGACGGCGGTGTCCATGAGCGAACGGTCCTCGCGCAGGCGAACCCACTGGTCGGGATTCTGGAAGAAGGTGTTCATGGCGCCGGCGATCAGATTCCGAGTTGTCTCATTTCCGGCCACGGCGAGCAGCAGGAAGAACAGCTCGAGCTCAAGGTCACTGAGGCTCTCGTTCTCGACCTCGACCTGGGTGAGCACGCTCATGAGGTCCTGGTGCGGGTTGGAGCGCTTCGAGGCGAACAGCTGCGAGGCATAGGAGTAGAGCTCCATCGCTGCCTCTGCGGCCACCTCGGGGGTGACGTTGTATTCGGGGTCCTGGCTCCCGATCATCTTGTTTGACCAGTCGAACATCTTGTGACGGTCCTCGAAGGGCACACCCATCAGCTCGGCGATCACGATGAGGGGGAGCTCGGCGGCGATGTCCACGACGAAGTCGGCCTCGCCCTTCTCGATCACGTGGTCGATGAGCTCGTCGGTCACCGTGTGGAGGCGAGCCTCGAGGTCACGGACCATCCGGGGGGTGAAGCCCTTGTTGACCAAGCGGCGGTAGCGGGTGTGGAGCGGCGGATCCATGTTCAGCATCATCAGCTGCTGCTGGACGATCTCCTCCTCGGGCACGTCGAAGGGCAGGGAGGTCATGGCCGAACTCGAGTACTCCTCCCACTCCCTGTTCACTCGCACGCAGGCGTCATACGATGTCACTGCCCAGTAGGGGATCACGTCGGGCTCTTCGCGCCACGAGACCGGACTGGTTGATCGCAGGTGGGCGAAGAACTCGTGGGGGACCGCGTCGACATAGGTGCCGGGGTCGGAGAGGATCAGGTCGTTCGGTGCCATGGCTGGTGCTCCCTCAAGCTGATCGGACACCTGTCCGATCCATGGCCAAACGTTAGCAGGGCCACTGCCGCCCGGAGGCTGGCCTCAGTCCCGGAAGGGCTTGCCCATGTGCCAGCCGTTGCAGAACTCGCAGGAATAGACGTTGAGCTCAACCCGATCCTCGACCCAGCGGAGCTGGGCGGCGTCCTGGGCGTCGCGCTCAGAGGGGTAGCGGGTCTTCGCTGCACCGTCGGTCCGCCAGTGGGTGCCGCCGAGCGACAGTGGTCGTGGCGACGATCGGGCGGGGCGACGACGACGAGCCATGAGTCCAAGTCTGGCCCATGGCGCTGCGGTGTCGCGGGGACTCGGTAGGTTGGGTCCATGACCGACATCGCTCCGGTGATCGAGCCGACCACCACTGACCCCATCGCCGACGAGGGCGACCATGAGCGCTTCACACACATCGTCCTCGAGGGCTACACCCCCAAGGGCACCGAGGACCTGGTCCCGATCGGGAACTCGGTGGTGGAAGGGATGATCAACGGCACCGCGGTCACCGCCTTGTGCGGAAAGGTTTGGGTGCCCGGTCGCGATCCGGGTCGCTACCCGGTCTGCAAGACCTGCGTCGAGGTGGCGAAGTCCATGGGGTGGAAGATCCCAGGGACCTGACCTACGGACCTGGACAGTCCCACTCCATGGCATCGATCGGAAAGGTGGCGGGAAGAGTGGTGCGAAGTGTCGAGCGGAGCGCTGAGAGACTTATCTGGCGAGGCAGGGTCACGGTCCCGGTCGGCAAGCGCAGCCGAAGCGTCCCGCTGTGGAGTCCGTCGAAATTGTCCGTGACTGACGCCTCGTTGGTTGCCGGGTCGAGCCGATAGATCGCCGATATGCACGAGGAACTGCGGTTGAACGACGAGTAGATGATCAGGTGCGAACGAGCGGCAAGATTCCACCGTTTGGCTTGGGCATCAATCTCGAATGCCAGCACTTGCGCGGAGGTTGCTTGGCCGAGTGAGTTGACGTCACCGCGCAGCACGGTATCGATCGTGGTGGCCTTGGGGCCTGACCAGGTCACGAGGGAGACCTGCGTGGCCGTGGAGGCGAGGGCAGCGAGCGCAACGAGGTTCCCTGCAGTCGGCGTCGAGGTGGCCGTCGGCGTCGGGCGATGCGTGGCGGTGGTGGGCGCCGAGCAGGCGGTCAGAGCAATGCTGAACACTAGGGCCAGTGAACCGGCGATCGCTTTTCGGCCATGTCGCGTTGATGGACCTAGGGAGTGAGCCCGAGGCGCTCGGCGAAGAATGCCAGCACCTGCTCGAGAGCGAGGCGCGTGGGCGAGCCCTCGACGTCGGAGTAGGCCTCGGTGAGCACCGAGTGTGCAGCCTTCGGATAGCCCCAGGGGTTTGTCTCGCTCGAGTCGATCTCGACGCCGACGAACCCGTCACCGAGTTCCTCGCGCAGCCGGGCGAAGCGTTCGGCCGGGACCGCCCGGTCACAGGTGAAGCGCAGACCGATGACCGGCGTGCCGCTCGCCACACGCTCCTTGATCACCGCAAGATCCGAATCAGAGACCCCGAGCGATCGCTTGCGTGCGGCACCGAGTGGAAAGGGCAGCGACGGCTGGCTGAGCACCGGTGCGACGACGACGGGATCGACCATCATGGCGAGGGCGAAGCCACCGGTCAGGCACATGCCGACGGCACCGACCCCGGGACCTCCGCAGCGGTCGTGCCACTCCCGACTGAGAGCCCGGAGCCAGCCGATGACCGGGCTGGTGCGATGCATGGCCAGGACGGTGAACTCACGTGAGATGCAGGCCGAGGCCATCGAGGATGCGAGGTAGCTCCCGGAGGGAGGGCGACCCGGTGTGCCGAAGAGGTCCGGCAGCACCGCCGTCATCCCTGCTGCTGCCACCTTGCGGCCGAACTCGGCGACGAGCGGGGTGATCCCGGGGATCTCGTGGATCACGATGACGGCAGGGCCTTCGCCGAGCGAATAGATCGTGCGGGTCTCACCCTCGTGCTCGAAGGTGGAGGTGGTGAAATCAGCGAGCACCGATGCAGCGTCATGGTCCATACGCAGAACCCTACGGCTGAGTCCCCGTTTCGTCCATCGGCTGCACCCGTCGGGTCGGCCAACCTCCCTAGGATGAGGCCAACGAGGCGGCTGACGAGAGGGAACGATGGAGCGACGTACGACCTGGATGGGTTCGGTGGCCATGACCCGACGGGAGCTCCTCGCAGCGGGTGCGGTGGGTGCCGCGTCATCCATGGTGGTCACCCGGCCCGCAGGGGCAGTCTCGCTCCCCGTTTCGCTGACGCGCCCGGCGGCGGCGGCCCCCTTCCCTCACCACAAGGTGGGTAAGCCGGTGCCGGCCTACGACAAGATCGAGCACATCATCATCGTGATGATGGAGAACCACTCGTACGACAACATCCTCGGCTCATGCGGCCGAGGCGACGGCCTGACCTTCGCCGGCGGTGACCCGACCACGCGGGCGCTGAACACCAACCCCAATCGTCCCGACGACCTCAACTTCGCCACCAACCCGATGATTCGGGCCTTCGAGATGCCCACGCCGGCCCAGATGGTGGATAAGCCGTCTCAGGCCTGGGGAGCGTCATGGACGCAGTTCTACGGCACGAGCAACCCGACGCCGGAGTACCTCGACCCCGGTCCGTTTCCCGCCGAGCGCAACTCAGGCTTCGTGATCTCCGACTCGGGCCCAGTGGCCATGGGGTACTACACCGAGGAACACATCCCATTCATCCGCTCGATGGCGGCGAGGTTCCCGATCGCCGACCGCTGGTTCGGCTCGTGCATGGCGCAGACCTACCCGAACCGCCGGTTCATGATGGCGGGCACGGCGCTCGGCCAGACCTGGAACGACCTCTCGATGATGGAGCTGCCGACCAACGGGACCATCCTCCAGGCGATGTCCGAGCACAACATCAGTTGGAAGAACTACTTCGTGAGCCTGCCGAGCACGTTGATCTGGCCGGGCCAAGGCAAAGACGTCACCTTCTTCGACCATCTCAGAAACATCTCGAACTATTTCGACGATGCCAAGAACGGGACGCTCCCAAGCGTGAGCATTGTCGATCCGAACTTCGATCGGGCTTCGGGAGAGAATGCCGAGGACGTCCAGCACCACGATGCCTTCCTCCAGAAGGTCGTCACCGCGGCAGTGAAGGGAAAGAATTGGGATCGCACCCTGCTGCTGTTCACCTATGACGAGCACGGTGGCTACTACGACCATGTCGTTCCACCAACTGCTGCGGTTCCTGATCACTCGGCGCCGCAGGTGGTGGTGAAGCCTGGCGACATCTGGGGTGGTGGCTCGTCCTATGTGGGGTTCGGCCGCCTGGGATTCCGGGTTCCAGCCATCGTGGTCAGCCCCTATGCCAAGACTGACTATGTCTCGCACACCGTCTTTGACCACACCGCGGTGATGAAGCTGATCGAGATGAAGTGGAACCTTCCGTCTTTCACGAAGCGCGACGCCAAGTCGAACGACCCGTGGGAGATGGTCGACCTCACCCACGCCCCGGCATTCCGGAACCCCAATAGTGCCGGTCTCGCTGGTCCGACCATCGAGTTCGATGGCACTCGACCGGTGTCGCCGGCCATCGGCTCGTACTGGCCCACTCGCGAGGAAACCTCCATATATCCCGACGGTGGGCCGAAGGAGCCAGGCAAGGGCGTGCCTCGCCGCAAGCAGTACTGGGAGAAGAAGAACGGGACTCCTCTGCCGGACAAGGGAGAGACGCCCTTCTACGCAGCGCTTCGTCAGGCGTGGGAAGCGACCTGATGGCGCTCGTCGACCCACCGTGGTTCGTCAAGCGGCGACTTGGGTGGGGGCTTTCACCGGGAACGAGGCAGGGGTGGATCGTCACGGCAGTGTTTGCGATGGTCTCCGTGGGATCGGCCATCGGGCTCGCCCGACGACCGATGGCGTTCGCCGTCGCCGTGCTGCTCATTTCGGTCGCCTTCGTGGTCGTGGCGGTGATGACCGGAGAGGCTCCCGGGCATCAATCCCGGCGCCGCTGAGCGAGGTGGAGGTCCTGCTTCTCACGGAGCCGAAGCACCCGCCTCGCTCGGGGCCACCCTCCGCTCGCTACGAGACCGGCCGCGGCAATCTGCTCGCTGAGGCGCTCCTGTCTGCCGGCCACCAGCCGGTGATGTGGTGGGACCACCCAGTCGGTCCTCGGGTCACGTCGGAGCCTGATCTCGTCCTCCTGCGATCGGGAAGACCGATCCAACTCCGTCGGGCCGAAGACCTCTCGGCGGACGGACTCGCTGTCCTGAATGACCCACATGCGCATCGCCGGGCCAGCGACAAGCTGCACCAAGCGGCGATCTTCGCTTCGGCCGGAGTGCCGCACCCGGCGACCTACGGGATCGGCCTCGGCCTCGGTGGGAGCAGCGAACTGCTGGTGGCCAAGCCTCGCTCGGGCTCATCAGGCAGAGGTGTTCGGCTCCTTGGCCCCGAGGACCTTGCCGAGGCGCTTGCGGTGGGTGACGTGGTCCAAGAGCAGGTCGTCGGCGCACCTGAGTATCGGGTCCTGGTCGTCGGCGGGATCGACGTGGACTGGGCGAGGAAGTATCCGGCGGTGGGTGACTTTCGGGCCAATCTGGACCAGGGAGGGACCATGCATCGGGCAGAGCGACCGAGCGAACAAGCTGCTCAGATAGCAGTTCAGGCCATGGAGGCGTTGGGCCTCGACATCGGCGGAGTGGACCTGATGGTCGGCAGGTCCGGACCGGTGGTCCTCGAAGTGAATGCCGCTACGACCCTGCACGGATCGGATCCTGCGGCGACTGAGGAGATTCTCCGAGCAGTGCTCGGTCTCTGCGTCACTACGGTGACGCAGCGCTGACGTGCGAATTTGAGATCACTCCATCCAGCCGACCCGACCACCCTGAAGGGCAGTCAGGCCGGCTGGCGGAGCTGAGGATCAGATGGCGCGAACGGCCTTGGCCTCTTCGCCCTTGCGACCCTCGCCGACCTCGAACTCGACGGCCATACCCTCTTCAAGGGAGCGGTAGCCGTCACCCTCGATGTTGGAGTAGTGGACGAAGACGTCCTCGCCGTCGGGACGCGAGATGAAGCCGTAGCCCTTCTCGTTGTTGAAAAACTTCACGGTGCCGGTAGGCATGACTGCATTCCTTCTTTCTTTGGATTCCCGCATGGTGCGGTGTTGTGCAGGCCACCCCGTCGCAATGGTGCGAGGAGGTTGGCGAGCGAGGGTGGAGAGGGGAGAGGTGGTCGATGGACCGATCTTTGCGTCGCTGTCTTCCAGGCGACGATTGCTGTTCTTTCTCAACCGTAGCCCCATCGGAGCCTCTGTGCGCAATATTTTACCTCGGACCCTAGAAATTCCTCGCCCGGACACTGGCTCCCTAGGTGTCTCTCCGGAGGGGACGTAGCTCGATTCACACGCCCCTGTGCGTGAAGGAGGCCCGGTACGCAGGGGAGCGGAGCGTCTCATTGTCCCTCGCTCACCCGACGGTTCGCGGGAGATTCAGAGATCTGCTCCATGCATGATCACTATGGTGACGGCCGATCAGGGGTCCTGGCCACTTGGTCTCGAGCGGGGCTGATCAGAGCTCATTGACACTCGGAGGCTGCTGCTCCGGCCGCAACGGCCGAACGATCGTCTCGGTCGTGCTGATGGCTCTGTTCGGTCGTCGGATCAAAAAGAAGGGGGCGGTCAGTCGTCGATGCGAACCTGGCGAAGGCGCTTGGTCTCGGACCGGCGAGCCTTCTCTTCGAGTCGTTTCCGGGTCGCGGAACGTTTGGGCTTGGTGGCGACCCGACGTGTTGCCGGTGCTGCTGCGGCGTCGAGGGCGGCCATGGCTCGAGCCTGAGCAAGCTGACGGTTGCGCCATTGGCTGCGACTCTCCTCACAGGTGACCGTCAGGTGGTCGCCGAAGGACCGCTCGAGGCGAGAGCGAATCGCCTCGGGCATCTCGCACGACGCCAGGTCGATGCTGAGGTGCACCTTGGAGCTCGCCGTGTTGACGTGCTGTCCGCCGGGCCCACCGGATCGAGCGAACCGGACAGAGATGGCGGCATCGGGCACGATGATGCCCCGAGCGGTGCGCAGTGGTTCCACCACATAAGTCTTGCCCACGAAGGGGCCCCCATCGCGCCGGCGGATGAGGGGTGGGAGGCTTGGTGCGTCACGAGCTCGAGTCCATTGAGGGAGTCCACCATGTCAGCAAGAGAACACGACGGGCCGGCCCTGGGCGGCGAGCGGCGCTACTGCGTGGCGGATGTCTTCTCGTCTGATCCCTTCGGGGGGAACCCGGTGGCCGTCGTCGTCGATGCCGAGGGCCTCGACGACGAGATGATGGCGACGATCACGCGGTGGACCAACCTCTCCGAGACGACGTTCCTTCTTCCGGCCACTGACGCCGCTGCCGACTATCGCCTCAGGATCTTCACGCCGTCGACCGAGCTTGGCTTCGCTGGGCACCCCACCCTCGGGTCATGTCGAGCCTGGCTGGCGGCTGGAGGGGTACCCCGAGTCCCCGGCGTGGTGGTGCAGGAGTGCGGCGTCGGCCTCATCGAGGTCCGGGTGGGCGACGGGGACACCCTCTCCTTTGCCGCCCCACCACTGCTCCGATCAGGGTCCCTTGACCCTGCGCTGCTCGATGAGATCGTGGGCGTCCTCGGGATTCATCGCTCGGCAGTGGTGTCGGCAGCACATGTCGACAATGGTCCCGGGTGGGTGGGAGTCCTGCTCTCCTCGGCGGCCGAAGTCCTCGCCGTCGAGCCGGCCGACTCGGTCCACGCCATCGGTGTGATCGGTGCGCATGCGCAGGGGTCTGATGCCGCCTATGAGGTGCGGGCATTCTTTCCTGAGGGTCGGCGCTCGATCGAGGATCCGGTGACCGGGAGCCTGAATGCCTCGCTGGCACAGTGGTTGCTCGCCGAGGGACGGGTGACGGCCCCGTTTCGAGTCACCCAAGGTGGGCGCCTCTCGCGCACCGGCAGCATCGAGATCGATGCCGACGGCTCCGGGCAGGTCTGGGTAGGCGGCGTCACCACCGTGCGGGTCTCGGGAACGATCGACGACTCGCGCTGAGCGTGGATTACTGCTGCGACATGAGGCGGGTCATCTCTGCCTCAGGGTTGATGATCAGTTCACCGGTGATGTCCACCACGACCTTGTCGAGTTCACCCGTGAAGGTGAACGGTGCCTCGTAGATCGCAGGGTCGATCGTGTCGAAGAATGCTTCTCCGCAACTGGCCCCGGTGGTGGAGAAGGTCACAGGAACCGTGTGGGGGAGGGAGCCGAATCCGACCACCTCGCCGTCGAAGTACAAGCGCACCTCGGCCGGCGTTCCCTTGCCCTCGAGGAAGGAGGGTGGGCCGGTCGGAGCGAACTCCATTCGCAGCTCCACTGCCCCACCACGAGGGACCGGTGTGTCCGAGACGATCGTGTAGCGATCGAGGGTGAGGTAGTTGTAGACGAACTTGAGTCGATCATCGTGCACAATCAGGGCGTAGCCGCCGTGACGGCTGCCCAGGGAGAACAAGACACCCTCGGCACCGTCGTCGGGAATCGCGACGTGGGCGACGATGGCATGGGCTCGGTTCGGCACCCGAGGTGCGGCCGTGAACGGTGTGGGCGAGCCACCGGGGTAGAACTCGAAGATCCGTCGGCTGTGGCCGACGGTGGGACGCTTGGCGAGCAGCCTAGAGATCCCGCTCGCTGCAAGGGGCAGGACGCCGTGTCGTTCGGCCTCGGACCACCACAGCGCTCGTAGCTCTTCGACTTTGTCCGGTCGATCGGCGGCCAGGTTGTGGCACTCGGCGGGGTCGTTGGTGAGGTCGTAGACCTCCCAGCAGTTGGCGTCGAGGTCGTCGAGGATGGCTTCGCTGAGCTCGGTGCCGAAGGGTCGCCCGAGTTCGGCTCCCTCGGCGAGGCTGGGGCCAGGGTAGGGACAGACACCGCGCCAACCCTCGTGGTAGATCGATCTGTGGCCGAACATCTCGAAGTACTGGGTGGTGTGGACGTCGGGAGCATCAGGATCGCCGAGAGCGGCGGCGAAGCTGATGCCGGCCATTGGCGATTGTGGAACCCCAGCCACGGTCGCCGGTGGTTCGATACCGAGCACCTCGAGGATGGTCGGTGCCACGTCGATGGCGTGGAGGTACTGGTTGCGCACCCCACCGGGTCCCGAGATGCCTGCCGGCCAGGACACGACGCATGGATCGGTCACCCCGCCGCGATAGGTCTCGCGCTTCCAGCGACGGAACGGAGTGTCACCGGCCCAGGTCCAACCCCATGAGTAGTGGTTGAAGGTGTCTTCGCTCCCCCAGATATCAATGACCTCGAGGTTGTCCTCGAGGCGCTCAGGCGCGAGGTTGAAGAACAGCGCCTCGTTGCGGGTGCCGTGCTCACCACCCTCGGCGCTGGCTCCATTGTCGGAGACACAGATCACGATGGTGTTGTCGAGTTCACCGAGGCGATCGATGAAGTCGATGACCCGTCCAATGTGGTGGTCGGTCTGGGTCATGAAGCCGGCGAAGACCTCAAACTGGTGTGCGTAGACGCCCTTGGCCTCGTCGGTCAGCTCTTCCCAAGGCTCGACGTCGGGATCGCGTTCGGAAAGCTCAGTGCCGGCCGGCATGAGGCCAAGCTCGAGCTGACGGGCGAAGACTGTCTTGCGGTATTCATCCCAGCCGTCGTCGAAGCGGCCCTTGTAGGGGGTGACCCACTCGGGCTCGACCTGGTGGGGGGCATGGCCGGCACCGGTGGCGAACCACAAGAAGAACGGCTTGTTGGGGGCTGCGACGTGGGCGTCTTGGATGAAGCTGATGGCATGGTCGGCGAGGTCGGCGTTGAGGTGGTAGCCCTCCGCCGGTGTCTTGGGCTGGCGCACCGAGTGGTTGTCCGAGATCAGGTCAGGGTGGAACTGGTCGGTGTCGCCTCCGAGGAAGCCATAGAAGCGCTCGAAGCCCCGTCCGAGCGGCCATCGGTTGAAGGGTCCGGCGGGAGTTGTCTCCTGAGGCGGCGTCAGGTGCCACTTGCCGACACAGAAGGTGTTGTAGCCGTTCTCGACCAGGATTTCGGGAAGCATGGCGTGCTCGAAGCCCATGGTGGCGTTGAGCGAGGGAAAGCCGAGGGACATCTCGGTGATGGCGGCCAGACCGGTGGTGTGGTGGTTGCGACCAGTCAGGAGGCAGGCTCGGGTCGGCGAGCACAGCGCGGTGGTGTGGAAGTTCGAGAACTTGAGCCCTCGCTCTGCGAGTCGGTCGAGGGTGGGCATGTCGATCATCCCGCCGAAGGGAGAGAGCTGCCCGTAGCCAACGTCATCGAGGACCACGACCACGACGTTGGGTGCACCCTCCGGTGGAGTGGGCCGTGCCGGCCAGGCCGGGATCGAGGACTCAACGGTGCGGCCGATCGTGCCGGGAAAGGGCTCGTCGGGGCGGTAGGTGGTGAAGGGCTCTGCCATGGTCACAACCTAGGTCGGCCGAGGAATCGTCACAACCGCAGACAGAACATGGGCCACCGGCGGCACCTGAATGCAGGGGTCGGGGGCCTGCCGTCGGCTCTCGTCAGACGGGAATCTCACCGATGATGCTGGCTCGTTCCATGATCCGGCGCTGCGGCCAATAGTCGCTGAGCGCGAGGTGCTGAACGGCTCGATTGTCCCAGAACGCCACAGAATCCTGCTTCCATTGGAACCGGCACTGATACTCCGCCGTCTCCGCCTGCCGGCAGAGCAGGTCCATCAACTCGTCGCTCTCGGCCTCGGACATCCCAAGGATCCTGAGGGTGAAGAAGCGGTTCACATAGAGGAGGCGTCGACCGGTCTCGCCGTGGGTACGGACCACTGGGTGCTCGACCGTGGGGAACTTCACCTGCATCTCGGCGCGGGCATCGTCATCGAGGGAGAGACCGAAGACCCGAGAGAAATCATGGACCGCCACAAGATTCTCGATGCGCTCCTTGACCGAGGTTGGGAGGCCGTCATAGGCGGCATACATGTCGCTGAACGAGGTATCGCCGCCGATATCCGGCACCTCAACGGCGTGCAGGACAGCGGCTGCTGAGGGGACCGCTCGCCAGGAGACGTCAGAGTGCCAACCATTCTCGAAACCACCGATCGTCGCCTCCTTCTCGAAGCGGACGAGTTCGGGCTGCGAGGTGTTGGACGGAATGAAAGGGTGCACCTCAAGATCGCCGAAGCGACGGGCGAAGGCGACGTGGCGCTCGGCGGTCAGCGGCTGGTCACGGAAGAAAATCACCTTGAAGTCAAGGAGGCAGCGACGGAGCTCGGCGATGGTTGCATCGGGGAGGTCGCTCGTGATGTCCACGCCATCGATGACCCCACCGATGGTGGCGCCAAGTTGGCTCACTGAGAAGCCCTCGTAGTGCAGGCCGGCCAGCCGCTCCCGCTCCTCAGCGAGTTGGGTCATCGGTCCGACGACGGTGCCTCGAGACCCAAAGCGGATCCGCTTTGGCATGACCCCGGTCAATGGTTCACTCATATCGGCGGTTCCTCTCGTCACTGTGCTCGTCACGCTCAAGTCTCGCCGACGCTCCATTGACGTGCGACTCGCCAGCCTCAAGCGCTGTCACCCTATCTGCCAGTAGTCTGACCAGCGTTGACAACTGAGAGGTGGACACCATGGGAACCCCGAGCGCGGAGCGACTGATCACTGATCACCGAGGGACCCGCTATGGCGAGGTGCTCGCCGTGTTTGCCGAGGGGAACGAATTGAATGCCCACGTCTACGGCACCCAGTTGCTCAACGATTGTCCGGCTGAATTGTGGGACTCGCTCGATGCGGCCACCATCGCCGAGGACCTCGGAGCCCTGATGGTCAAGCTCAATGGCCCCCGTCACTGGATGCTCGACGGCCTTGGCACGAAGGGCGAGCCCCTCGAGCCTGTGCTCCGTGAGTTCAACGGCCTGTTGATGCGACGGATCGCCGTACTGAAGCTCGGGACGAACCCGGCACAAGTGCCCTACATCTGCCGCCAGGTGGATCGTCAAGCAGTGTTCTTCTTCGATGCAGGCAAGGAGATTCACGAGTTGGTCGACGCCGACGGCACCGCCTATGTCATGCAGGCGTATTGCGTCGGCGTGGATGCCACGCTCAACGAGTCCAACCTTGCGGGACTGGCGGACCGGCTCGATCTTCCGGAGGGCTGGTCCTTTCGGACCAGGGTTCTGACTGAGGAATTGGTCGTCGACACGTCAGCGACAATCGCTACGGTGATCCAAGACGAGCTCGAGAACAGCTACACCCTGCCGGTCTGACAAGCCGGAGTGGCCGGGGAGCACGATGGGTTCATTGGTGGTGGCCGGGTGGTGGGCCTCGTGAGTTGCGCCGGGGGTTTTGTCGGTGCGAGGTTGAACACCCCAGCATTGCTGAGCACGTTCGGCAAGGTCGGAGCATCGATCCTCAGGCGTTCTTCGACCTGATGTCCACCGAGGTCTTCACTTCGGTGTTGCCAGCGGAGCGAGGTCGATGTCAGGTCTCGCCCCAGCGATGTAGTCCTGTACCGTGGGCCCACCGCCGATGAGGAGCAACCGTGCCCGAGAACTCACCTGTCCGTTTCATCGCCCACTTCACCATTGATGACCCAGAGCGCTATCGGGTCTATGAACAGGGGTTCTTTCCAATCCTCAAGGCGCACGGCGGTCGGTTCTTGACCTACGACGACAACCCAATCATCCTTGAGGGGTCACGGCCTGATGGTCGGACCGTGTTGATCGAGTTCGACTCGTCTGAGGCGCTCATGGGCTGGTGGGAGTCGCCCGAATACCGGGAGCTCGCCGCTCACCGCCACGCTGGGACGACCACACATGCCGTCTTTGTTGTCGAGAGCCCCCCAGGTCGGTAGCCGCCTCCAAAGCGACGAACGACTGGGTCGGGGCGATTGGCCGTCGAGGACCCGGTGTGAGCCTGGATTGTCGACACATGACTGACCTTCCTCGCGGCGCAGCGGTCGGCGGTCGGTGGAGTTGAGCACTTCGGCCATGCCTGACGTCAGGTAAAGCGAACGAGGATTCGGTACGGGGAGAAGCCGATGGCGTGGCTGAACTGCCGGAGGCCCGGCGGCATGGTCAGCACCGACTCACCAATCAGAACCGTGGCGCCGAGCGAGATGGCAGTCTCGATCACGAGGGCGCTGACTCGATAGCGAGCGATCGAACTCAAGGATCGATCGATTGTCGCCATCGAGAATCCCAGCATCGCCGTGGTGCCCGAAATCAGCAGGATTGCAATAGCGAGCACACCCCCGTCGGCGTCAGTGCAGACCAGATGGACGTCGCTTCCGGGTCGAAGGTCGTGCTGATCGGTGAGCATGGCGACCGGGTCACCCGGCCAGCCCCGACCGACGAGGAGCTCATGGAGGTTGCTTCGCTGCTCGTGGACATCATTCACGACTCGAGCGTCCAAGCCGAGATTTCGCCCTCGTCTGAGACTCTCGCGTATCGCTCCAGTTCGGCGCCGGGTGGCGAGGTAGTCCCCGAAGGTCTCAGGGAGGACGAGGGCTGTCGTCGGCCGGGCATTGGCGAGGACCCCCCTCAGACGACCATGCATCAGGTTGGCAATTCGGTGCGATGACAGGGAGTCATCCAAGTCCACCGCAAGGATTGGGATGGAGCGCAGTGCGGCGAGTCGTGCTCGCCACACCCTGATGCTCCACGGTCGAAGAGCGAAGACCTTGGCCGGCAGCGAGTGATGGAGCGCAGCAGCTTGGAGTGCGTCGCCGAGCTCGTCAATCGCCGCCGTGTCACTGAGGACCGATGGATGGGGCGAACGGTGGCCTCTCGGTCGCCTGAAGCCGATCCAACGTTCAGCGCCAGGCATCCGCTAAAAGTACACAAGGTGCATCGCAATCGGAGGGTGTCATCGCATCGCGAAAAGTTTCGTTCCGTTTGTCACGGGGGTCGTTGAACGCAGAAGGGGTTCTGCGCATTGAGGCGTGGGTGGGACTAGCCCGACGGAAGGCGGACGACCGGTGGATCAGTCGATCGCGAATTCATCTCGTCGAGTTTGAAGGAAACTCGGTGTGATTCAATGAGTCAACGAACGGTGGGGCTAGGCCACTTTGCCTTAGGGTTGAAGCCGAGTGGACCACCGAGACACTGCACAAAGCATTGGCCGGATGGGCTGTAGTTACGGAGACGAGGCCACAGATGCTGATCAAGAACACGATCTACCAAGATGGGGTTCGCAGCGAGGACCCTGTGAACCTCGAGGACACCTTCGAGATGGTTCGAGATCACAAGGCCATGGCGTGGATTGGGCTGTATCGGCCTGATGCGGACGAAGTCCGGTCGATCGCCCATGAGTTCGAGTTGCACGAGCTCGCCATCGAGGACGCGGTGGCCGCCCACCAGCGGCCCAAGTGTGAGCGCTACGGAAGCACGCTGTTTACTGTCCTGCGACCTGCTCGCTACCTTGACGAGACCGAGGAGGTCGAGTTCGGCGAGCTCCACGTGTTCACCGGTGAGAACTTCGCCGTCACGATCCGACATGCCGAGACTCCTGACCTCGGGAAGGTCAGAGAGCGCCTCGAATCGACACCCGAGTTGCTCCGCCTCGGCCCTGAGGCTGTCCTGTACGCGATCTTGGACCAAGTCGTCGATGAATATGCCCCGGTGGTGGCGGGTCTCGAAAATGACATCGACGAAATCGAGGACGAACTCTTCGGCGGAGATCCAGAGGTCGCTCGAAGAATCTACGAGCTCTCCCGCGAGGTCATCGAGTTCCAGCGAGCCACGCATCCCCTCCTTGAGATGCTGACAGACCTCGAAGGCGGGTTCGATAAGTACGCCGTTGATCTCGAACTCCAGCGTCGCCTTCGAGACGTCCGAGACCACACGTTGAGGATCGTCGAGCGAGCCGACGGGTTTCGCTCCATCCTCCAGAACGCGCTGGCGGTTCACGCCACATTGGTGAGCCAGATGCAGAACGAAGAAATGAAAGTGATGAGCGAAGCGAGCTTGGCGCAGAACGAGGAGGTCAAGAAGATCTCCTCGTGGGCCGCCATCCTCTTCGCCCCGACGTTGATCGGGGCCATCTATGGGATGAATTTCGACCATATGCCCGAGCTCCACTGGATGTTCGGGTATCCCATGGCGATCGGGTTGATGGTGACTATGGCGGTGGTGCTTCACCGTATCTTCCGACACAAGCACTGGTTATAGAGAAGGCGGATTCAACCGGTGAGCGCAATGACCTCGGCGAGCTTCTCCGAGGTTGTCTTTACTTGAAGTGTTTCGCGAGGTCGGCCGTTCAGGCTCCGCTGAATGCGCTCCAAGTCCTCAGCTGACTGCTTCGACTGATCCGTCCCCTTGGGCAGATATTGGCGGAGCAGTCCGTTGGTGTTCTCGTTCGACCCTCGCTGCCAGGGTGAGTGCGGATCACAGAAGCAGACCGGAATGCCAGGGGCGACGCTGAACTCAGCGTACCGATCCATCAGGTGTCTTCGATTGTGGCCAGTTCGTCGGGGCTCATGAATTCCGTCGCCGGCCGACCGTTGCGGGTGAGGATCACACGTTGGTGTGCGGACTGGCCCCGCTCAACGATCTCGGAGATGTGGATCAATATTTCCGACAGCGAAATAGTCTCGCTCTTCGCCAATGTTTTGGTCGTCAGTGACTCAACCATCAAGACGAGGAGACCCCCTCGGATCCCTGATGGATTCTGGTGGCCACGCTGTCTCGTGAGACCCGGACTTGGTGACCTTTGGCCCTACTCACCGGAACGGCCAACCGAAAGACTGGTGACAATCCAAGACGCCCCAAGGAGGGGATATGTCAGCAGCGCCAGCAGCCAGCACGGGTCAACATCATCGAACTGGGTCACTCATCAACTGGGGATTCATCAAGATCGAGCCAATGACGGCATCACGCGGCGCCACAGGATTTGCACAGCGAACGCGGGATTGTCGTGGGCGGCTGGCTATCCGAACCATATCGGCAGTGCTGCTCGCCATGGCCGGGATGGCCGCCTTGGTTGGGGTCCAGGTGGCGAGCGAATCTGCGGTGGGTGCCGCCTATGTCTCGTCGTTTTCGATCAACGACCCCGGGAGCCTGTCCGGCACGAGCGGTCAGGCGATCACCCCAGTTGAGTTCATCGCGTCGAACGTTGACGCCAGCACTGGACCGGTGGCGACATCGATCAAGTGGACAGCGGGCCAGTTGCCCAGCGGTCTCTCCCTTTCTCCAGCCGGTGTTCTCTCAGGCACCCTCAGCGCATCGATTCCAGGTGGCCTTTATGACCTGCGGATCATTGCTTCTGAGAGGGTGACAAGCGGGTCTCGTGGCCTGAAGAGCGTGAATTGTGTCACCACTGACCTCGCCACCCTGATCTCGATCTCAGGACCTTCGGTATTTAGCTCGAACCAGATCACCATCGCGTCGTCAGGGTTGCGCTATCCCGGTGGCGTGGCCGTCGACACCTCGGGCCAAGTCTTCGTGGCGGATACCTACCACAGCCGAATCGTCTCGATGAACGCCGATGGCTCGAACCAGACCACCATCGCGGCGACAGGGTTCAGTTACCCCATGGGCGTGGCTGTCGACACCTCGGGCCATGTCTTCGTGGCGGATTTCGGCAACAGCCGAATCGTCTCGATGAACGCCGATGGCTCGAACCAGACCACCATCGGCTCAGGGTTCAACTATCCCAGCGGCGTGGCCGTCGACACCTCGGGCCATGTCGTCGTGGCGGATTTCAGCAACAGCCGAATCGTCTCGATGAACGCCGATGGCTCGAGCCAGACCACCATCGGCTCAGGGTTCGATAGGCCCTGGGGCGTGGCTGTCGACACCTCGGGTCAAGTCTTCGTGGCGGATACCTACAACAACCGAATCGTCTCGATGAACGCCGATGGCTCGAACCAGACCACCATCGGATCGGGGTTCAACTATCCCAGCGGCGTGGCCGTCGACACCTCGCGCCATGTCTTCGTGGGGGATACCAACAACAACCAAATCGTCGCGATGAACGCTGGCTTCAGAATCCCTGACCAGTCGGTTCCGGGTGTTCAAGCCGGCCAAGCCGCCGCACCTACGCAACTTGAGAGCGAATCTGTCGACCCAAGTACCGCACCAAAGGTGACATCGGTCAAGTGGTTCGCTTCAGACCTGCCTGCAGGCTTGAAGCTCTCCTCAAAGGGAGTGCTCTCCGGAACTCCAAAGGTGCAACTACTTGGGACCTATTCGATCTACCTCACTGCCACCGAGACGGTGACGAAGGTGGTGGGCAAGGTCAAGACCGTCACTACTCGGGCGACATCACAAGTGCTTTGGGTCATCGTCTCCTGACCCTCGCTGGTTCGTCATCACGCCTGGCCTTCGCCGCGTAAGCGGCCTGTGGATGCCTGTCGCCGCTGATAAGTCTCTCTCAGCTCACTTCGGGCATCCTCGAGTAGTTGGCCAAAGATCAGTTGGCAGCACACTCGGACATCTCGTCACCGAACTCTCGAAGGTGCCAGCCGTCCCGCTGCCACCCTTTAATCCCTGACCAACCCGGCGCTGCCACAGCCAACAAATTCTCCCGCCCCCTGGCCCACATCAAGCAAACGGCCCACTCGTGCGCTACGGTCCCAACGTCGTTCTGCCTTGCCGTCGAGATAGGGAGTCTCCATGTCCCCCCGCACCAGATCCGCGCGAACCCTCCGACTGGCCACGGCAACCGCAACCATTGGTGCCCTCCTCGCCCTTCCTTTGTCTTGCGCTGCCTCTGCAGCGAGCCCCACGGTCTCGGTGGGGAGCACCCCCTACGGAGTTGCTGTCAACCCCTCGACTAACACCGTCTACGTAGCCAACTTCGGCAGCAATTCGGTGTCGGTAATCGACGGCTCGACCAACACCGTGACCTCCACGGTCTCGGTGGGCAACGG
>Ga0194062_1000365_pt1 | contig 18928 bp, 18 predicted proteins | sample SepL2225m_MetaG_FD_155481 | JGI IMG/M metagenome (GOLD analysis project Ga0194062, IMG submission 155481) | Anoxic zone freshwater microbial communities from boreal shield lake in IISD Experimental Lakes Area, Ontario, Canada - Sep2016-L224-25m | ecosystem: Environmental > Aquatic > Freshwater >... | reverse complement strand
TGGGCGGCGCGCCCGGAGTATATTCGGCGCGCTATGCCGGTGAGGCGGCGGCCGGAGAGCCGTCTGGACGTGAGGCCAACGACGCGCGCAACAACCGCAAGCTCATCGCCGCGCTAGCGGGCGCGGCCGACCGCGGCGCCCATTATTTTGCCGTTATCGTGCTGGTGCGCCGCCCCGACGACCCCGAGCCGCTGATCGCCGAGGGTCGTTGGCACGGTCGCATCGTTGATGCACCGCGCGGGCAAAACGGTTTTGGCTATGACCCGTATTTCCTGCTGCCCGACCTGGGAAAAACGGCGGCCGAGCTCGATAGCGCGAGCAAGAACGCCGTCAGCCATCGCGGCCTGGCCTTGCAACGCCTGCTGGCATTGCTGCAAGAAGGCGGCTGATGGCCGTCGCGCCGGTCACTCCTGTGCCTGCGGTCCATGCGGTGCGCGACCTCACCGGCGCGCGCCTGGAAAGCCTGCCGCCGCTGTCGCTGTACGTGCACATTCCATGGTGCGTGCGCAAATGCCCTTACTGCGACTTCAACTCGCACGAGGCGAAGCAGGCCATTCCGGAAGAGGCTTACATCAATGCACTGATCGGTGACCTCGAGGCGGCGCTGCCGCAGATCTGGGGCCGGCGCGTCTACAGCATCTTTTTCGGCGGTGGCACGCCCAGTCTTTTTTCAGCGCAGTCCATCGAGACCCTGCTGGCGGCGTTTCGTGCGCGGCTGCCGCTTGCGGCCGATTGCGAAATAACGCTGGAGGCCAATCCGGGCACCTTCGAGTCGGACAAGTTTCGCGACTACCGCGCCGCCGGGGTCAACCGCCTGTCCATAGGCATACAAAGCTTCAACCCGCGCCATCTCAAGGCGTTGGGCCGCATTCATGACGATGCCGAGGCGCACCGCGCCGTCGAGATCGCACACCGGCATTTTGACAACTTCAACCTCGACCTGATGTACGCCTTGCCGCAACAGACACCCGGGGAGTGCATGAGCGACGTGGGTATGGCGGTCGCCTGCGGCACCCAGCACCTGTCGCTCTACCACCTGACGCTCGAGCCCAACACGCCTTTTCATCGCACGCCGCCTGCACTGCCCGACGACGACAGTGCGGCGCTGATGCAGGAGGCGATAGAGGCCGCGCTGGATGCCGCCGGTTACCGGCATTACGAAACTTCGGCCTACGCCCGACCGGGCAGCGAGAGCCGCCACAACCTCAATTACTGGCGTTTTGGCGATTACCTTGGTATCGGCGCCGGCGCCCATTCCAAGCTGTCGTTTTCCGATCGCATCATCCGGCAAATGCGCTGGAAGCATCCGCGCACCTACCTCGAGCAGGCGGGGCAGGGCAGGCATGTGCAGGAAGAGAGCATGGTCGGACGCACCGACCGGGTGTTTGAATTCATGATGAACGCCTTGCGGCTTAGCGATGGATTCGCCGTCGAGGACTTTGTCGCGCGCACCGGCCTGCCGCTGGCGGCGGCCGAGCGTGCGCTGGTTGAAGCCGAGACGCGCGGCTTGATCCGGCGTGATGCCGCGCACATCGCCCCGACCGAACTGGGGCGGCGTTTTCTTAACGACTTGCTGGGCTTGTTCCTGCCGGAAAAGGGCTGAGCGGCCTGTTTTTACCCCGGTTCCGGCAAGGCATACCTGCTGGAAACCCTTGCCAGACGGGCATTTCCAGCCGGTTATGTCGGGGAAATAAGGCCTGCGCAGGTGTTCAACGTTTGCGAAAAACAATATCCCAGACGCCGTGGCCGAGCTTGAGGCCGCGGCTTTCGAACTTGGTCTGTGGTCGCGTATCCGGGCGCGGCGCAAATCCCTGCGCGCTGTTCTCCAGCGCCGGTTCGGCCGACAGCACGGCAAGAATGTGCTCGGCGTATTCCTGCCAGTCGGTTGCGGCGTGCACATAGCCGCCTGGCTTGATGCGTGAAGCTAGCAGCGCGACCAGGGGTCCCTGGATCAGTCGGCGCTTGTGGTGGCGTTTTTTCGGCCACGGGTCGGGGAAAAAAATGTGCACCCCGTCCAGAGACGCCGGCGCGATCATTTTCTCCAGCACCTCGACCGCATCGTGCTGGATGATGCGCACATTGGCGAGGCCCAGTTCGCCGATTTGCTTGAGCAGGCTGCCCACGCCCGGGGTGTGGACTTCGATACCGAGGTAGTCGTTTTGCGCATGCGCCAGTGCGATGGCCGCGGTGGTTTCGCCCATGCCAAAGCCGATTTCGAGGATTTTCGGCGCGACACGGCCGAAGACCCGGTCAAGCTCGATGAGTTGCGGCTGGTAGGCAATGCCGAATACCGGCAACAGCGTTTCGTGGGCGCGCTGCTGCGCGTTGGACAGGCGCCCCTGGCGCAGCACAAAGCTGCGGATGCTGCGTCGTTCTGCGGTCATCAGTCTGCGGTCATGCCGCTATGCGGCTTTCGGCTTGGTGCCGGGTGCGATCATGCCGCCCACGGGCGAGCTGGGCACTGCGGAATAAAGTTTTTTCGGCATGCGCCCGGCGAGAAAAGCCTCGCGTCCGGCCTCGACTGCTTTTCTCATGGCGCCGGCCATCATTACCGGATCCTGTGCCTTGGCGACGGCGGTATTCATTAGCACCGCATCGCATCCGAGTTCCATCGCGATCGCCGCATCCGAGGCGGTGCCGACGCCGGCATCGACCACCACCGGCACTTTCGCAGCGTCGATGATCAGTTGCAGGTTCCACGGGTTGAGGATGCCCATGCCCGAACCGATGAGCGAGGCGAGCGGCATGATGGCGACGCAGCCGATGTCCTCGAGCTGCCTGGCGATGATCGGATCGTCGCTGGTATAGACCATCACCTTGAAGCCTTCGGCCACCAGGGTTTTTGCCGCGGCGAGGGTTTCGATGATGTTGGGATAGAGCGTGTGCGGATCACCCAGCACTTCCAGCTTGACGAGGTCGTGGCCGTCGAGCAGTTCGCGCGCCAGGCGCAGCGTACGCACCGCGTCCTCGGCGTTGTAGCAGCCGGCGGTGTTGGGCAGGTAGGTGAATTTTGAGGGCGGCAGTGCATCGAGCAGCGAGGGCTCGCCGGCGGTCTGGCCGATATTGGTGCGGCGTATGGCCACGGTGACAATATCGGCGCCGCTCGCCTCCACGGCGCGGCGCGTTTCATCAAAGTCCTTGTACTTGCCGGTGCCGATCAGCAGGCGCGAGCGGTAGGTTTTGCCGGCAATGGTGAGGGTGTGCATCAGCCGCCCCCCACCGCAACGACGATTTCCAGGCGGTCGCCGTTGGCGAGGCGTGTTTCGGCATAGCGGCTGCGCGGCACGATCTCGCCATTGCGCTCAATCGCGACGCGTTTGCCGGCAATGGCCAGTTCATCGAGCAATTCGGTCACGGCAAGCTCGCGGCCAAACTGCCTGCTATCGCCGTTAATGGTCACTTCCAGCACGTTTTGGTCTCCAGGAAAGCGCCTGCGCTGAAATGCGCTTCGGGCAGGCAGCGCAATTATAGCCGTACCATCGGCGCCCATCGGCCGACCATGCCACCGAAACACGGTAAAATCTGTGCCATCGCGGGTGTAGTTCAATGGCAGAACGGCAGCTTCCCAAGAATACAACGCGAGGCTCGAACCACTCACATTGAGCCACGAGGCTGCTGCACTCACTCCTCGATCAATTCCACGCCCGTGGAATTCCTAACCGGTAACTGGAATGGGTGTTACCGGACCATCCCCTCGTTGGTATTTTCGAATTAGAACGATTCATTACCCGATATCGGCTGGGGCGGAAGCCGGTACTCTTGTTCCGCAGCAGACACCGGGGAGCCTACTGATCTTAAATGTATTGTCGTCGCCCCACGCTTCGCTTCCTCCGCCGTAATTACAAGAGTAGTTGTGCGACGCATGAATGTTCATTTATCGCTAGCGGTGCTAGTCGCAATAGTTCGAGCAATAGATACCTCTCTTAACATGAATACCACCAAAACTTGCTGAGCGTTAAAGACAAAGCGCAGCGAGCTTGCCCCAACGCGTCGGCAAGTACAGCTTGAAATGTGACAGTACGTCCATACCGAGAATCACCGGGTACTGCAGTTGTTGAGGAGCAACGAGAACTTCGTCAAGCTCGACCTCGGCGTCTCCAATTTCCAGAAATCCACCCGCAACAACGTGACAAATTCTACGATTGCCGGCGGAATCGGAAAGGGTTACGTTTCTCCGAATTCGATGCTGTTTAACGACCCCATTTGAAAAAATCGTTCGTTGGGCGCCAGTATCTAATAGCCCCTCGAAGTGACGACCCTTATTCCAACGAACCATAACGCGAAATATGTTGCCAAAGCTCGGGTCCGACAGAACCGGAATGGGGTTTCTGCTTACAAGCACTTCATCACGAATAATGTCCCTAATCGATCCGTAAGATGGTCCAAATATGAGAACGCAATTTCGCTGGAAATCTAAAAGTGTGGTCGTATTGAATGCAAAATCAACTGGATTAAACTCTCCGTTCAACCGGGGAAGGCCTAAGGGAACATATGGCCCTGTAAACGCGGAAATAACATTTCCCCGTGCATTTTCTAAAGAGATTTCTGCCAGAATCGCGCGTGACAAAGACCGGCCGAAAGCGGCGCGGCCACACGACATAGTTGTCGCCGGGAAGATCGGGGGTCGAATTGAGTTCAAATCAATGAATGTATGACTGGCCGTATCAATCAAGAGATTTAGTTCAATCGCATTGGCTTGGGCTTTGAAATATCGTGTAGCGTTTTGATGCGTATGAAGCGCAATTTCATACGCGCTTTTCCCCCGAGATATACAATTTACTTGTAATCGGAAATTGGTCACTATCGATGTTCTCGTCTACTAATACTGGGAGGAAAGTGCGATGGCTAAGACTCGAAAAATTGATTCGCCCTCAACAAGAAAGTCTATTGGAGTATTTTCTAAGGAGGAGGCGAAAGCCCGCGGAATTCAAATACGTCTGAGAACACGAGACGGCGGGGGTGTTGATCCACTAAACGCCTCGTTTGATGATCCAAGTTCTGCCGGCGTTTTCCCAAAGGCTCGTGAGGCAGCTAAAAAGGCAATCGTACGCTTGGAACGTCTAATAGAAAGTAGAGACCCGAAAGTGGCTTTGTTGGCCTCGGCCGAGCTATGGAATGGCTTACGCGCCATTGCGCAGCTTGAGAGCGCCGCCATGCAGCTCAATACCTTTAGTGTACAAATGGCCGTCGATCCAAGCGGAAACTTCGACCGATCAGGAATTGGTTCCGATATTCCGCTGGACATTGGTGTTAGCGCGGCGGACAGGGAGAGTTTGAAGAGGTTTGCCAAATAAGTATATCGCTACCAAGCAAGTAAAAACCGTGGAACAGACTCATCGAACCGGAGAGCTGGTGCTTAAATTGGCGCAAGGCTGTAACTTGTCTTGTCCGCATTGCTATTGGTACCAGACCGGTCGCAGCCCGTCAGATTCTGCGCGCATGAATGAGGAAGTCGTGCAGCAGCTCCTTATGCGCGCAGGAGAGTACATACGCTCCAACAGGCTAAGTCGTTTTTCATTTGGTCTACACGGCGGCGAACCACTGCTCTTTCCTAAACAACGAATGATCGGTTTGCTCGAGGAAATAAAAATACTCGGTCAAGAGTGCAATTGTTCTATGAGTACAAGATTGCAAACAAATGCTGTACTCCTTGACCGAGAATGGGCCTCCATATTTGCAAAATACAAAACAAACATTACCGCTTCAATTGACGGACCTGCTTCAATAAATGACAAACGACGAATTGACCGACTTGGTCGAGGAACTCATGACAAGATCGTCAAAGGCCTAGGATTTCTCAAGGCAGTAGAGCATCCGTTTTCGCTATTGGCTGTTTACGACGAAAGCTCGGAAGCGAGTGTAATTTGCGACCATCTGATATCAAAATTGGGAGCGCGTGCGATAGATGTACTCTTTCCGGACGGTGGCATAGTCGACCTTGAGAAAATGGCGAATTTCTACAACGACCTTTTTGATCTCTGGTGGAGCAAGTATGCGCAGCAGGAAGTTCTAATTCGAATTAGCTACGGGGTATTTCAGGCCGTATTAGGCAGGCCTCCAGTAATGGAGGCACTAGGACGCTCACCAATGTCCGGCGTCGTTGTCGACACGGATGGAACATTCCTGCCTGGGGACACGATCAGCAGTTCGCAGAATGTGATGATTCCACGCTCGCATAGCGTTTTCAATTCATCTATTTCTAAGTTTCTTGAAACTCCGATTTGGCGTTCTGTACATGAGAAATCCGTGTCGGTTCCCAGCCAGTGTATTGGTTGTCGTGTGGAAGCGGCTTGCGGGGGTGGCTTTCTTCCGCATAGGTGGACACCGGAACGCGGGTTTGATTCGCCCTCTAAGTTTTGCGTGTCACTTAAATCAATGTATACGCACGCCGCAAAACGGCTCCTTGCGTGAGCGAGGAGCCGTGAAAACTCTTTGTTGGAGAGAAGGATGTCACCTATCGAGAACACGGTTCCCTATCAATTCTTTCACTTTCACAAACTTTGCACAAAAGCGGAATCGACGTCGCTACTAAAATGGTTGGAAGGCCTCGACGATTGGAAACGTGTTCGCACTACTTTCTATGACCAGTTTGAGCGGTCAGTTTCAACCAATGATAGCTTCCATATTCAGTTTCGAAGCCTGAAAAATAAACTCTTGAGTCGATTGACGCCAGTGATTCCGGATCGAAGAAGGCGTCTCTCGGAAAATGTCGACATTGGAATTATTAAGCTGTGCGCGGGGCAAGGTATTGGCGTACACACTGATTTCAGAGCGCACAACCGTGATCAGGAGGCATACAGATTAATTGCCCATATATGCTCAGAAGATTTGGAGGGCGGGCATTTGTTGCTCTTATCCTCAGCGAGATTGCAGGATGAAGTAACAATAATTGAGCCCCGCTCGGGAAGCGGCGTCGCTTTCCCTGTTTCGAGACAAAGCTTTCACGCAGTCGGAGAAGTTATCAAGGGCGTTAGGTACAGCCTCGTTTTGAAAGTATATTTTGAAGATCAGCTAGAAAACAATGTCGGCTAGTCCTCAGATTTGGGATCACTTCTTATCCGATGAGTTGGGCTCGAATCTTCTTCGCTGGTTCGAGGCAGACTCAGACTGGACCAAAACCGAAGGGAAAGTCTTTGTCTACGACCGTCTAACTTTAGGAAATCGCGAAGTGCCGGACGACTGCCGTGCAATTCTCAGCTCGAAGTTTGTGCTCGCAATCAAAACGTTGGCTGAGAAGTGTGCGGCAAAACCGCTAAGCACAAAGTACAGATTGATGGCGCACCGGTTGGTTCAAGGTCAGGGTATAGGCCTACATACGGATGAAGCGCGGCCCGGTGTCGTATTTAATGTGTTTATAAACCGAGAATGGCGGGAGGAGTTTGGGGGATACCTGATCCTTTTTCGGTCGGCCAATAACAGCGATATCAGTGCTGTTATTGCCCCATTGCATAATCGCGCGGTAGCTATTCCCGTACATAAAACTTCTTTCCACGCAGTGAGTGACGTTTTTTCAGGTACCCGCTTCGCGCTGTCGTATTTTTTCTCCGCACTTTGAATGCACGGGGCGTAGCGAGCGAAAAATATAGGCTATCTGAGCTGACCAAAGCGTTTGTGCGCATTGAATACACACTTCAAAATTTGGTCGCGGAAGGTTAGTCGTCTCAAAAAGGCGTTCGTCAAGAGAGTCGCGCCCCGAATGTGAGGGAGCGCGTCTGATTTGTAACCCGCGTTGGACATTCGGTAGTCGCTAAAGATGCTCGCTCTCAACAAACCCCAAAAAGTCCTATTGGGACGGATCCTCTCTGAATCTGGGCAACAATCGGCTCGGAATGACGCGCTTGGGTTTCGTGCGAATAACGAGGAGATCATTCCGGCGCTTGACGCACTTGAGGCTGAGCGGCTTGTCGAAAGAAAAGACAATAAGTACGCGTTGAGTCTGCTCGCGATAGCGGAAATGGCGACTGAGAATTACGAGGCAGAAAAATTAATTTTTCTTTGCAATCTTGTATTTCCGATTTTGCGTTCTCGATACAAAATGAATCCAAAAGCGCCGGAAGTTTCCCTAGCGAATCTCACAGGGCTCACTGATCTGCCAATCGAAGATGTGCGAAAGGCTTTGGCTTGTCTTCTTCAAACGCCTATTTGGGGCGGATACTCTGATCTTCATGCATTGGGAGCCTCAGTTACGCCATCTGAGGCGATATTGAAGTACAGGACCCTTGATGATGTGCTGGATCAGATGCGGCAGTGGACTAGACCTAGGAGAGAGGCTGCTGAAGCCAGAGAGAAGCAACAGAAATTCGGGATACTCGAATCGCCATCCAATCTCGCGTCTGACATGGGTAAACCTTGTGGTTTATTCGGATGTGCAGTGATCTATCTCGACATCGACGACCTTAAAGCAATAAACACTGCTTTAACCGAAGTTGTTGTAGATGAGTATGTGCTACCAAAAATCCACTCCCTACTTGCGCGATCCGTCGAACATATAGGATTTGCTTACGCTGAAGGTGGCGACGAAATCACCATTTTTCTCCCTAACGCCTCGGAAGAAATGGCAGTCGCGTACGCGAACGCGATACACCGTCAAATAGGGAGCCTTATTTTTGAGTCGGATGCGAAAGAAATCCACGTCACAGCGTCTATCGGGATTGCTTGTTCAGGTCCCGAGAGGGAAATTGAGCGCGAACTGGTAAAAAAACGAGCCAACCTTGCGATGAGACAGGTGAAAAAAGGCGGAAAGAACGGTGTCGCAGTTTGGGTCAAGGACTAAGTCACTTCGAAAATATACCCTCCAGTAAAAAGCTTTAGCGGCTCACTAGGTCAGCTACAACCAATAATCCGAAGGTAATTCCAGCAGGACTCGTAAGAATTCTCTACCACCCTGGTCTGGGTTTGACGATATTCCCTGGTAAATCGTCGCGTTAGAAACCTATCGCTGCAGATATATAACAGCCGGGCTTATGGCCTAAGGGGTGGCGATACTGGTTTTGGTTGAGTCAAAGTCTGAACAGGTGGTTTTAGTTTCATCGGAAGTTTCCGAATCGCAGAACCTGTTCCACCGTCACACACAATCCATCAAATTGGACAAGGTGACAACGGGGTTGTAACTCCTTGAGTCACGCGGGATAACAAGCCAAATATTTTGGTTTGAAGCCGTGGACCTTTTAACCAGTTGGCTGGATGGTATGCGATAAGGGGAGTGCCATCCTGTTGTCGGGATCCCCGGGTTGGTCAAGCACAGCTAGATCAACCCTATCTCCGCGAAACTTACGGCGTTAGCTCCTGCGATGACAAAGTGGTCAAGAACCCGGACATCCACAAGCGCCAAAGCCTGTCTAAGGGTCCTGGTCAATAGTTCATCTGCGCGGCTAGGTTCGGCTACACCGGAAGGGTGGTTGTGGGCGAATATAACCCCGGCGGCGTTGGCGGCCAGCGAGCGCTTCACTACTTCCCTTGGATACACGGAAGTCTGGGTCAGCGTGCCTCGAAACAGTTCTTCAGCCGAGATCAAGCGGTTCTGAGCGTCTAAGAACAGCGTCACGAAGCTTTCGTGTTCACGTTCGGCGAAATGCAGCCTAAGGTAGTCCTTAACGGAGGACGGGTGTTGAAGGATGCTCTCTCGCTTCAATTCCTCGTCTAACCAGCGTTTGACAAGCTCTCTCGCAAGAGAACATCGCCTACGAGATGCGTTAGTCGCACCGGAATCCGCGAACAATGATCGTAGTGACCCGTTGTAGAGTCGAGTCGTGGGTCAGATTCGCCCAGATGTGACGTTCGCCCAACTGGCCGAATTCGTCTGGTTTTGTGAAACCGGCTCCGGTTATATAGGCAAAGGCGACTCGCCACTGCTGGGCGTGCATGAAGGCTGTGCGATCTACCTGCTTTACAACGGCATCCTCAAAGACAAGTCCATTGCCGGCGGCAATGTGCTGACCGGCCCGGTATTTGACGTCCTTCCCAAATTCACCGGACCTAAGGTGATCTACGCCGCCGCCAATCGCATGGGTGGGCGAGCTGCTCGTGAAAATGTTACTTTCAAGCAAACCCCTTACGCATTGGAGGTGTAAAGCATGACCACCTTTACGCCCAAAACCTATCAGTCGCAGGTTCTTGAAAGTATCGAAGCCTATTTCAAAGCTTGTCACGAGCTGCCAACGGCATCGATTGCCTACACGGCCACGACCGAGCGTTTGTGGGGTCATGGCCTGGCGTACAACCCGCTCTCTGGATTCCCGACCGACATGCCGTACTTCTGCCTGCGCGTGCCAACCGGTGGCGGCAAGACCTGGTTGGCGGCGAAGAGCGTTGCCCTGGTGAATACCCATCTGCTGCGGACTGAGCACAGCGTGATTCTGTGGCTGGTGCCCTCCAAGCCGATCCGTGAACAGACGCTGCGCGCCCTGAAGAATCTGCAGCACCCGTATCACGCGGCATTGCGTGACGCCGGACCGGTCACGGTGATCGATCTGGAAGAATCAAAGAGTGTTACGCGCGCCACGCTGTCTACCTCCACGGTGATCATCGTCGCCACGCGCCAGGCGTTTCAGGTCGAGGACGAAGAATGCCGCAAGGTGTATCAGTCTAGCGGCGCCTTGATGCATCACTTCGAGAATCTGTCGCCGACGCAGCGCGACGAATTGTTGAAAGAGGGCGAGGGAGTGGAGCAGACCACTCCATATTCTCTGGCGAATGTGCTCAGGATGCGCCGGCCGTTCGTGGTGGTGGATGAAGCGCACAACAGCCGCACCGAATTGGCTTTCGACATGCTGGCCCGGCTGCGCCCGGCTGGCATCATGGAACTCACTGCTACACCTGATCTGGATCGCACGCCGTCGAATGTGTTGCATAGCGTGTCGGCCGCCGAGCTTAAGGCCGAAGAGATGATCAAGCTGCCGGTGGTGCTCGAAACCGAGCCGAACTGGCAGCAGTGCCTGGCCGATGCGATCGGCAGGCGCGATGCCTTGCACAAGATTGCCGACGACGAACGTCGTACCGGCGCCGCCTATCTGCGGCCGATTGTGCTGATTCAGGCGGAGCCACGACGCACGGGTGTTGAGACTTTGGACGTGGATCGTGTTCGTCAGGAACTGATTGCCAATCACCAGATTCCCGTTGAACAGATTATCGTGGCGACCGGTGAAGAGCGAGGGCTGGAAGCTGTCGAAGCTGAGTACAAGTCGGGCATTTCAGATCCCGACTGTCCGGTGAAGTTCGTCATTACCCAGCGTGCGTTGGCTGAGGGATGGGACTGTCCGTTTGCGTACATCCTAGTCAGCATGGCGTCATTGCATTCAGCGACGGCGGTTGAACAATTGTTGGGACGCGTGTTGCGCCAGCCCGAAGCTAGTCATCGCCAAAGCAAGTTACTGAATCAGTCCTATGCTTTCGTGGTGTCGAATCACTTTGCCGACACGGCTAGCGCATTGCGCGACAAGCTGATAGCGGGAGCAGGATTCGAAAGGCGGGATGTGGCCGAGTTCGTCATTGCGGCCAGAGCAGAACAGGGGCGCTTTGATCTGGAAGGTCATGTCGGGCGGGTTATAGTGCGGCCGGTGGCTATAACACTCGCGGAAAAGCCTGATCTGAAGAGTGTGCCGAGTCCTATACGCGACAAAGTAACTTGGGACGGCAAGCTGAATACGCTGACAATCAGCGTGCCCCTGACTGAGCAGGAAACCGAATCGCTCAAAGCTTCGGTGAAATCCGAAGCTGCGGTGGCGGCAATTGTGGAGGCCGCAGAAGTAAGTCGCACCACTGCCATTGAGTTTTTTGAAACGCCTGCCGAATTGGGCGAATCGTTCCGTGTGCCGCAACTCGCGCTTCGTGTGCAAGGAGAATTACAGTTATTCGATGACCCCGAGGTACTGGATTATCCTTGGGACATCTCGACCTATGCCGCCGCCCCAACGAAGGAAGACCTGGAGGCGCTGGATTCAGGGCTCAAGATTTCCGAGGGTGGCGAGATTGATGTGGATGGCGCGGGGCACGTTGTATCGCGCTTCCTGCCCGATCTGCAACGTGACCTCGGTTTGGCCTATCAGCCTGAGAATTGGGACGTTGTGCGCTTGGCTGCATGGTTGTGTCGCAATTTGCCGGAACAGTCGTTGACGCACGCCAGCAAGTTGGCATTTGTTTCAGGCTGGCTGAAAGAGGCGATGCTCAAGCCGGAATTCACACTGGCCCGCGCGAACCTGCAGAAGTTTCTGATTCGCAATTTGATCGAGCAGCGTATTCGGGCATTGCGCAAGGAGGCGGTGAAGAAGGCTTTTCAGCAAACGCTCTTTGGCGATGGCAACAACGAGCGTGTTGCGGTCAGCGATGCCTACGCCTTCGCATTCAATTCCGCCGTGTATTCGCCGAGTCGCGACTACGACGGCCGGTTCGGACACTATGACTTCCGCAAGCATTACTACGGCCGTGTTGGCGATTTCGATAGCAAGGAAGAATTCGAATGCGCAGTATGGCTAGACATGCAGGCGCAGAAAGGTCGAATCAAATTCTGGGTGAGAAACCTGGTCCGTCGCGAAGGTTGCTCGTACTTCCTCCAAAAGGCCGACGGCCGCTTCTATCCAGATTTCATTTGCCACCTGCCGAACGGCGAGTCGCTGATTGTTGAGTACAAGGGCGCCAATGGGTGGGCGGCCGCTGAAGAAGACCGCGTAATCGGTGGCCTGTGGGAGACGCTTTCCGGCGGCAAGTGCCGATTCGTAATGGCCACAGACAAGAAGTGGGCCGCGATCGAAGCGAAGCTGAAGTAGATTCTTCATCGAGCAATTCGGTCACGGCAAGCTCGCGGCCAAACTGCCTGCTATCGCCGTTAATGGTCACTTCCAGCACGTTTTGGTCTCCAGAAAGGCGCCTGCGGTGAAATGCGCTCCGGGCAGGCAGGACAATTATAGCCGTACCGTCGATGCCCATCGGCCGACCATGCCGCCGAAACACGGTAAAATCCGTGCCATCGCGGGTGTAGTTCAATGGCAGAACGGCAGCTTCCCAAGCTGCATACGAGGGTTCGATTCCCTTCACCCGCTCCACCGGCCACGCTGTCATGCCTGCTAGTTTTGACGGAAAGCTCGTTGTTGCAATCTCCTCGCGGGCGCTGTTCGACCTCGAGGAGAGCAATCGCGTGTTCGAGGCGCAGGGCGTCGAGGCCTACTACCAGTACCAGCGCGTGCACGAAGACGAGATTCTCGGACCGGGCATCGCCTTCGGACTGGTGAAAAAGCTGCTGGCGCTCAACACCCGCATGCCCGAGCGGCCGCGCGTAGAGGTCATTCTTCTTTCGCGCAATACCGCCGACACCGGCATGCGCATCATGAATTCGATCGAACATTACAAGCTGGACATCGTGCGCGCCGCCTTCACCGGCGGCGAGAGCACCCACCCTTATGTGCCGGCTTTCGAGGCCAGCCTGTTCCTGTCGGCCAATCCCGATGACGTGCGCAAGGCGCTTGACGCCGGCCATGCCGCGGCGACCATTTTCCCGGCGCAGGCCAGCAGCACACAGTCGCAGGCGGGGGAATTGCGCATCGCCTTTGACGGCGATGCGGTGCTGTTTTCCGACGAGGCGGAGCGCGTGTACAAGAAAAACGGCCTCAACGCCTTTACCGCCAGCGAGGTCAGCGCCGCGCACGAGCCGCTTAGTGGCGGGCCGTTCAAGAGCTTTCTCGCCGCCCTGCACCGCATCCAGTCGGAGTATCCGCTCGATCGCTCTCCCATACGCACCGCCCTCGTGACCGCGCGCAGCGCACCGGCGCATGAACGCGTCATCCGCACACTGCGCGCCTGGGATATTCGCATCGACGAGGCCTTGTTCCTTGGCGGACTGGAAAAGGGGCCGTTTCTCAAGGCGTTTGGCGCGGATATTTTTTTCGATGACCAGCGCGGCCATGTCGAATCGGCACGCCAGCACGTTGCGGCAGGCCATGTGCCCTTTGGCGTGGCCAACGAATAGGGGGTGCCGTGAAAATAGTCAAAGTCCTCGGATTGGCGCTGGCGGGCCTGGCCCTTATTGCCGGCGCGCTGGCGGCATTTGTGGCGGCGACCTTTGACCCGAACAAATACAAGCCGGAAATCACTGCGCTGGTAAAAGAGAAAACCGGGCGGACTTTGGCCATAGACGGCAACGTTGGTCTGACATTTTTCCCCAGGATAGGCGTGGCCGTGGGCAAGGTGAGCTTGTCCGACCCGGGTGTCAGCACGACCTTTGCCCACGTCGATGAGGCGAAGGTGTCGCTTAACCTGTTGCCCCTGCTGTCGCGCCGGGTTGAAGTTGACCGTGTGCTGCTTTCCGGGCTCAAGGTCGATTTGCAGCGGTTCAAGGACGGCCGCAGTAATTTTGATGATATATCCGGTGGTGGCGCGAAGGCGCAGGACAAGTCCGCAAGCACCGACGGCAAAGCGCTCAATATCGACATCGATGGCATCAGCCTGAAGGATGCCAACATCGGCTGGCGCGATGACGCCGCCGGCACGCAAATCCGGCTCTCCGCCCTGCAGCTGGCCACCACGCGCATCGCCAGCGGTGTTCCGGGCAAGCTGGAGTTCGCCGCGGCGGTGCAGGGCACCAATCCCCAAGTCAACCTGCAGGTGAAGCTTGCCACCGGCTACCGCGTCGATTTCGCCACCAAGGCGGCGGCGTTCTCCGGCCTTGATCTCAAGGTCTCGGGTGACGCACCCGGTGCCGCCGGATTGAATGCCGTGATCAAGGGCGATATCGAATTTGATCCAGCGAAAAAGCGCGTCAGCTTGTCCGGTGTTGATGTGTCTGCGACGACCAGGGACGGCCTGGATGCGCGGCTGTCCGCCCCTAAGCTGCTGGTTTCCCCGGACGAGGCGAGCAGCGCGGCGCTGACCGGCCAGGTGAAGCTGGCCAAGACCGGGCAGAACGTGGAGGCCAAATTTGTGCTGGCCGCGCTTGAAGCCAAGGGCAAGAAACTCGGCACCAAACTGGACGTCGATTTTGCCATCAAGCAGGGTGAACAAACCATGCAGGGAAAGCTTTCGTCGCCGGTGGCTGTTGACCTCGATGCGCAAAGCGCACAGCTGACAAAAATTACCGCCGACCTGGTCCTGCCCTCGCCAGTGCCGGGGCAAAAGGGCATCAGCCTGGCAAACACCGGGTCACTGCGGCTTGACTGGGGCAAACAGGCGCTTGCCGCCGACCTGGTGACCCGCGCCGATGAGAGCACCGTCCAGTCGAAATTCAATGTCGCCGGCTTTGGCGCACCGGCCATCGGTTTTGATATCGTTGTGGACAAGCTGAACCTCGACAAATACCTGCCGCCACAGCCGGCCAAGGCCGCCCCGGTCCCGGCGGCCGCGGAAAAACCCATCGATTTGTCGGCCTTGAAGGGACTCAACCTGAACGGCAAGCTGTCCGTCGGCGCGCTGGTGGTGCATCAGGTAAAAGTCGAGAAACTGCAGGTCGGCCTGCGTGCCGCCGCCGGCAAGCTCGACCTGAACCCGATTTCGGCAAACCTCTACCAGGGTACGCTGCTGGGCAGCGCGAGCGCCAACGCCAATGGCAATCTGTTCAGCCTCAAGCAACAACTGACCGGTATCGCCATCGGACCGCTGTTGCGCGATGCGACCGGCAAGGACGCGCTCGAGGGCAGGGGCAATGTCCTGATGGACGTGCAGGCGACGGGCAATACGGTGGGCGCGTTGAAAAAAGCGCTCAACGGCAGCGCCAGCCTCAATCTCAAGGACGGGGCGATCAAGGGCATCAACCTGGCGGAGAGCTTTCGCAAGGCCAGGGCGGCGCTCGGTGCCAAGGGCGCGACCGAGCAGGCCGCGAGCAAGACCGACAAGACGGATTTTTCTGAAATGAGTGCGAGTTTCGTGATTCGCAACGGCTTGGCGCATAACGAAGACCTGTCGGTCAAGTCGCCGTTCCTGCGCCTGAGCGGGGCCGGCGACATCAATATCGGCGCCGATACCCTGGACTATCTGGCCAAGGCGGCGATAGTCAACACCGCCGGAGGCCAGGGTGGCAAGGAACTCGACAGCATGAAGGGCCTGACCGTACCGGTGCGCCTGAGCGGATCCTTCGACGCGCTCAAGTACAACATTGATTACGCCGCCATGGTCAGCGAATCGGCCAAGCAGCAGATACAGCAAAAGGTGCAGGAGCAACTCGGTGACAAGCTGAAGGGGCTGTTCAAATAGTGGCGGGGGAGCGCGAGAGACGATCGGAAAAGTCGCCCGCAGGCGCCGATTTCGCGTCGCGGCTGGTGCGCTGGCAAAAGTCGCACGGCCGGCACGACCTGCCCTGGCAGGGCACCCGTGACCCTTACCGCGTATGGTTGTCCGAAATCATGTTGCAACAGACGCAGGTCTCCGCGGTAATTCCCTACTACGCGCGCTTTCTTGCGCGTTTTCCCGATTGCGCCGCGCTCGCCGCCGCCACCGAAGAGCAGGTGATGCAGGTATGGAGCGGCCTGGGTTATTACTCGCGCGCGCGCAACCTGCACAAGGCGGCGCAGGCGGTGGTGGCGCTGGGTGAGTTTCCCCGCGCGCGTGCCGACATCGAGAAACTGCCCGGCATCGGGCGTTCCACCGCCGCGGCCATCGCCGCCTTCGCGTTCGGATCGCGCGAGGCGATTCTCGACGGCAACGTCAAGCGCGTACTGGCGCGGCATTTTGCCGTGCCGGGTTATCCCGGGCAAAAAGCCGTGGAGCAGCGACTGTGGGGCATCGCTGAATCGGTTCTGCCGGCGAATGACATCGAGGCTTACACGCAGGGGATAATGGACCTGGGTGCGACGCTTTGCACGCGGCATGATCCGCAATGCCGCCGCTGTCCGCTAAGCGCGACTTGCGCGGCCCTGGCCCAGGGCAACACCGCGGCTTATCCTGCGCCCAAACCGGCCAAGCCGATGCCGCAGCGCCAGACCATGATGCTGATCGTGGAGGCCGACGGCGCCCTGTTGTTCGAGAAACGGCCCTCGCCCGGTATCTGGGGCGGTCTTTGGAGCTTTCCCGAGCTGGCATCGGGCGGTGACATCGTCGCGCACTGCCGCACAAATCTCGGCTGTGAAATCGATGTCCCGCAACGACTTGCGCCGCTGGCGCACGGCTTCACCCATTTTCGCCTTGCCATCGAGCCCTGGCGCTGCACGGTGCAACGCCGCCTGCCGGTGTTGCAGGAACCGGCGCATGCATGGCTGCCACTTGCCGGGGCGCATGAGGCGGCGATCCCGGTACCGGTAAAAAAACTTCTCGCGCGATTGCGCGCCGCAGGAAACGCTTAGTCCGCGGCCTGCGCTCAGGCGGCGGCGAAACCCGGCAGGCCGCGCTGGGCGAGGAATTTGTGCAGGATTTCCAGGCGCATCCGGCTGTCGGAGAGTTCGAGCAGCTTTTGCCGCGCGGACGGTGTAACGGGCACGATTTCGGCGAGGCGGTTGCCGACCCAGGTTGCGCTGTCGAAGCGGTGCGGCTCGGCAAAAACCCCGCCTTCGTGATCGGCGATGACAACGCGCAGCAGTTGCGCGCAGGCGGCAAATTCCCCCGGCACCGGGCCGTCTTCATCGGCGGGAATCATCTCGACGCTGGCGCTGATGAGGCCTTGTTCGCCGACGCTTTGCGCGATGATGCGAAAGCGCTGCTCGCCGCGATTGCGCAATTGGAGCACGCCCAGCTGCTGCATGTCCCAGTCGACGATGCGCGCAAGGCAGCCTATTTCTTCGGGGACCGCCGGCGTGCCGACCTCCTTGCCCTCCTTGATCAAGCACACGCCGAAGGGCAGGTTGCACTTCATCCGCTCACGCGACATGTCCATGTAGCGCGTCTCGAATATGCGCAGCGGCAGCAGGCCGTCGGGGAAAAGGACCGTGTTGAGCGGGAAAAGCGGGATGTGCGTCGCCATGCCTGCGCCGCTATCTGCTGCCCGCTTTTTCCGGTTGGGCCGCCATGGCGGCGCTCATGACAACTGGCGGTGGCGCACCAGGACCGGCACGCGACCGCGAAAATTCGCCGCCAGTTTTTCCGTGAGATAGACCGAGCGGTGCTGCCCGCCGGTACAGCCGATGGCGACGGTGAGGTAGGAGCGGTTGTCGCGCTGGTAGTGCGGCAGCCAATTCTCGACGAAGGCGGTCACATCGCCGAGCATTTTCGCCACATCCGGGTTCGCTTCCATGAAGCCGATGACGGGCGCGTCATTGCCGGTGAGCGGGCGCAGGGCCGGGTCGTAGTGCGGGTTGGGCAGGAAGCGCACGTCAAAGACCAGGTCCGAGTCGAGGGGTATCCCCTGCTTGTAGCCAAATGACTGGAACAGCAGCGTCATGCGCGATGTGTCGACCTCGAGCAGGTCCTTGATCCAGCCGCGCAGCGCGTTGGGCTGTGCATCGCTGGTATCGATGCGGAGCCCCAGTTCGCCGATCGGGGCCAGCAGTTCGCGTTCGCGGACTATGCATTCCTCGATGGTGACGTCGCCTTGTGCGAGCGGGTGGCGGCGGCGCGTTTCGGTAAAGCGCCTGACCAGGGTGTCGTTCTTGGCGTCAAGGAACAGGATGCGCAGGTCGATGCCCGAACGCCGCAGTGCGTCGAGGGTGCCGGGCAGGCGGTCAAGCGCCTTGCCACTGCGCGCATCGACGCTGACAGCGACCTTGGCGTTGCCGGCGGAGCGCAGGAAATCGGCCGTTTCGGCCAGCAGCAGCACCGGCAGGTTGTCGACGCAGTAGTAGCCGGCGTCCTCGAGCACCTTGATGGCGACACTCTTGCCCGAGCCGGACAGCCCGCTGATGAGTACGAGTTGCATCACTGCAGATTAGCCGAAAGCGGGGGCGCGGCGCAAATGACAAATGCAAACGTGTCCGGGGTCACGGCAACGCCGGCCACGGCCTAGTCGGTTTCGTCTTGGAGCGCCTTTTGTTGCCGCGCGATGAATTCGGCGGTGCTGTCCATGCCGCGCAACTGCAGCACC
>Ga0194062_1000361_pt1 | contig 19025 bp, 16 predicted proteins | sample SepL2225m_MetaG_FD_155481 | JGI IMG/M metagenome (GOLD analysis project Ga0194062, IMG submission 155481) | Anoxic zone freshwater microbial communities from boreal shield lake in IISD Experimental Lakes Area, Ontario, Canada - Sep2016-L224-25m | ecosystem: Environmental > Aquatic > Freshwater >... | reverse complement strand
CTTATTATTTTTGTAGTATTTATCCATGCCTATAAAAGTCAAATAGCTTTCTCTGGTGGAGAGATTCAATTAGGAATTATTCAGACAAGTTTCACGGTTAATTTCATAAGAACTTTGATTTCTGGTGTTTTTGCTCAGTTGGCTGTCCCTATTTTCTACTTACTGTCTGGGTATCTTTTTTTTGCAGGGTTTAGTTGGTCTTTTAAAAACTATTTAACTAAACTTAAGAAAAGAATCAGGACCTTACTAATTCCTTTTCTGTTTTGGAGTTTTGCAATTGTAGCTATCTACGCTTTAGTGCAAGCCATCCCTGCAACAAAGATTTTTCTGTCTGGAGAAAGTCCTACAATCGCAAATTTTGGATTTTTTGATTATTTAAATGAATTGCTTGGCTACAAGCGTCCTCAATTAGCCTTCCAATTTTGGTTTATTAGAGATTTAATTATTCTCGCGCTGATTTCTCCAATAATAAACATAATTACTAGATATCCTGTCTTATTACTGCCTTTTGCCTACTGTTGGTTTATCAACTTTGGACCCTTAATACTACCAGAGTCAACATCTATCTTTTTCTTCTCAATAGGTGCTTATATAGCCAAATCAAAAAAAGATTTATTTTTTTTAGATAATTATGGCTTGATCAGTATTTTTATATACTTGATCCTCGGTATTATTGATGCAATAAACATAGCGCAAATGCATAATTCATATATTCATAATACCGCTACATTATTTGGTATCTTAGCATTTTTCTATATTTCCAAATTAATAGCTCATTGTGAACCGATAAAGCCATTACTTTTGCAACTTAGTCGTACCAGTTTTTTTGTTTTTTGTATTCATGAACCCATGTTAACGATAATCAGGAAAATCACCTTTAAGCTAATTCCACCTGATTCGCAATATGATATTTTATTATTGTATTTTCTAATTCCAGCAGTAACGGTCACCCTGGCACTTTTAATTTTCTATACCCTATTACATTTCGTACCAAAATTTCTCGGTCTTATTACGGGTGACCGATATTCAATAATATCTCTAAATTAACAGGGTCATATGTGGTCCGTCCCGTATTGCAAGAAAAATTTAGTACGTAATGCAGAAAAGGAAGTTAATGTGATTTTAGAGTTTTTAAATCAACTAAAAGAATCTAAGCCTCAAAAAGAAAGTTTAGCGGCTGCTTTTGATTTGCTGGATACTAATAATACGAAAGAGTTTACAAAAGTAACCGGTTTATTACTTGAGAATTGGGTTGCAATGATTTAACGTCTACGCTAAATCATTTTCGAATCGGCAGGGTCAGAGAAAGTTATATTTAAGTTTGCTATGAACTTTGGTTATTATTTAATTTTTTATAGGCATCGTCATCATTGTGTTTGCCGATGACCAATACTTGCAAATCCTCGCCCTGCACCTGATAGATAATCCGGTATTCGCCGAAATCGACCCGCCGATAGGGATAGCCGTTAAGTAAGTTGGAGCCTTGAGGAGTTGGATTTTTTAGTAGATTAAACAGCGTATTAACAACTTGTTTGAAGGTGTTTGAACTGCTTACCCGGTAGATCATCCAGAAATGATAACGCTGCGTTGGTTAAGTTAAACCGGAGCATCGATACGGGCTTGCAATCGGCGCAGGGTTTGTTCATTGCCCACTAAGCCGCCTTCAAGCGCTTGTTTTGCCTTCTCTCCCCAATAAGCATCGTCCAGCGCTTGCAAACGTTCATATTCGGCAATAGAGAGCATGACGACAGCCGGACGACCTGATTTTTCAATCACTACAGGTTCAGTTAAGGCGCAAGTGATGTATTGGCCTAGCCGTTGTTTAACTTCGGAAGCGGCTAAATGTAGCATGAGAATCTCCTGCTAATAATTGGACTGAATAGCTAATATAGACTATTTATTAGGTAGCGGTTATTCAAAGTTAAATGGTGACATAAAGAAATATTCTCTTTATACCCGATCTTTGTATGAAGTTGCTTAATATCTTGATCGATTTTCATGAGCTAATTAAAAATTGTGTTAGTATCGCGACAAAAATACACTGTATGTTAATCTTTAAACCTATAGTGAAAACGCCGACCCTGTTGGTGTAATCAATAGACTCGCTGAGGCCAGGCGCTTTAAGCGGGTAATCAACCGTCGGATAGACGGGGCTAAATAATAATTTATATAACCAGTCTGTTGGAGATTGAAATGATTGAGCTTAAAAAAAGCGTGAATTATGCTGGGCCAAAAGGTCCGGTGGTATTAGTAATTATGGATGGCGTCGGCATTGGTAAGAATCCGGCAAGTGATTTTGTAAAGCAGGCCAATACTCCAAATCTGAATTGGCTTCATGAAAATGCACTTTATACAGAGTTACGGGCGCATGGGGTGTCAGTGGGCTTGCCAGACGATGGTGATATGGGCAACTCAGAGGTCGGTCATAATGCGATTGGTTGTGGTCGTGTATTTGCTCAGGGCGCTTCCCTGGTTGGAAAAGCTATTGAATCAGGTCTGATGTATGCAGCCGGTTCTGTGTGGCAAGAACTCATAACGAATGTGAATAGCAAAGCATCAACTCTGCATTTTATTGGGTTATTTTCTGATGGAAATGTACACTCAAATATTAATCATCTGGAGTCAATGTTACTTAAGGCTAAAGAGCAGGGTGTTAAGAAGGTACGTATACATGCCTTGATTGATGGTCGCGATGTACCACCCACATCAGCGCTAGAGTATGTGGAACGTTTCGACAATTTCCTGAAAGAAATTAATGCGGATGGTTCGGTTGATTATTGTGTAGCATCCGGTGGTGGACGTATGAACATCACTATGGACCGTTACAATGCCAATTGGGATATGGTCAAACGAGGCTGGGATACGCATGTGAAAGCAGAAGGTCGAACATTTGCCTCAACCAAAGAAGCGATAGAGACTTTCCGTTCTGAAATTCCGGGTGTCTTAGATCAGGATTTGCCTGCGTTTGTCATTGAAAGGGATGGTAATCCTGTGGGCCCAATTGTAGATGGCGATAGCGTGATTTTATTTAATTTCCGGGGTGATAGAGCATTAGAAATTACTAAGGCATTTGAGGCAGCTGAGTTATCAGAGTTTGATCGAGGCCAAAAGCCAGATGTCTTGTTTGCCGGCATGATGCAATATGACGGTGATTTAGGCGTTCCCAAACGTTACCTGGTTACACCGCCTGCGATTGACCGCACGATGAGTGAATATCTCTCAAATTCAGGTGTAAAGCAGTTCGCTATTTCAGAAACCCAAAAGTTTGGACATGTAACCTATTTCTTTAATGGTAATAATTCAGGTAAATTTGCAACTGAGACTTGGACAGAGATTACTTCCGACGTTTGTCCATTCGAAGATGCGCCACGGATGAAAGCCGATGAAATAACTGATGCAGTGGTTAAAGCCATTGAGAGTGGTGAATACCAGTTTATTCGTCTGAATTATCCGAATGGTGATATGGTCGGCCATACTGGCGTAGTGAGTGCAGTTAAACTGGCTGTTGAAGCGGTTGATGAGGGCGTAGGCAGGATTGTGGAAGCACTAAAGAAGGCCAACGGAATTCTGGTGTGTTCGGCAGATCATGGAAATGCGGATGATATGTGCGAACTGGATGCCAAAACAGGTGAACTGAAATTAGATAAGCAGGGCCGTTGTCTGCCGAAGACAGCTCATTCCTTGAATCCGGTTCCTGGCATTGTATACGATCCTTCTGGGGTAGCTAATGTGCGCTTAGCGGATGTGCCGAAGGCGGGTATTGCAAATCTGGCGGCGACGTGTATCACGCTGTTGGGTTTTGAGCCACCAGAAGATTATGTGCCTAGCATAGTGGAAGTAGGATAGGCCTTTTGGGCGCGTAGCACACACTGAAAAAGAGCAATTCTATTCATACTTTTAGATTGTCAATTTATAAGCTCCCAGGAACATATTATGCCGAGTAACAAGTTTGTTATTAGTAAACCTAAGTTATCTATTATTAAGCTTCCCGAGCAGGGAATGAAAAAGAATGATTTTATTGATGATTTTAAGCAATATTATGTGCATTTATTAGGTAGAGATGAGCATTGCAGGTCCCCTTATTATGCTAGCGAAGCTTTATCACAAGCGATACGTGATCGGTTGATGGAGCGTTGGAAGGAAACACATCAACACTATAAAAGTAATGATTGTCGTCGGCTTTATTATTTATCAATGGAATTTTTGATGGGTAGAAGCTTAAGTAATGCGATGCTTAATTTAGGTGTTACCGATACCGTAACTCAGGCCATGTATGATTTAGGCATTGAGATTGAAGAGTTGATCAGTGCGGAACAAGATGCCGGATTAGGTAATGGTGGCTTGGGTCGTTTGGCCGCTTGCTTTATTGATAGTTGTGCAACATTGCAACTACCCGTCATTGGCTATGGGCTAAGATACGAATACGGTATGTTTACCCAGACTATTGTGAATGGAGAGCAGGTAGAAAAACCAGATCATTGGCTGCGCTTTGGCAATGTCTGGGAAATTGAGCGAATAGAATATTCGCACTGTATTAAATTTGGGGGACATACTGAAGTTCATACCGATGAAGAGGGTCATCAATACTCCCATTGGATATCGTCTTGTAATGTATTGGCTGTGCCTTTTGATACACCGATTCCAGGTTATAAGAATGGTACGGTCAACTCTTTGAGGCTTTGGAAAGCGGTTGCTACTGAAGAGTTTAATTTAGATGAATTTAACGCGGGTGATTATGCCGAAGCAGTCGCTTCAAAAATCACTGCAGAAAATATTACGATGGTGTTATATCCCAATGATGCCAATGAAAATGGGAAAGAGCTACGTTTACGACAACAGTATTTTCTAGCCTCTGCCAGTTTACAGGATGTTGTTTCTCATTGGATTGCTGTGCATGGTAAAAACTTTAATGGTTTTGCAGACAAAAACTGTTTTCAATTAAATGATACCCATCCCAGTATTGCCATTGCCGAACTCATGCGGTTGTTAATGGATAACAATCGCTTAACTTGGGATGAAGCTTGGGCTATTACCAAAAATACGATGGCCTACACTAATCATACCTTACTACCCGAAGCGTTAGAAAAGTGGCCGGTTAGATTGATGCAGCGCTTATTGCCACGATTAATGGAAATTATTTTTGAAATTAATGCACGCTTCTTGGCAGAAGTGTCTATGCATTGGCCTGGTGATGGTGAGCGTTTAAAAAGAATGTCCATTATAGAAGAAGGCCCAGATAAACATGTCAGAATGGCCTATCTGGCGATAGTCGGTAGTTTTTCTGTGAACGGTGTTGCTCAGTTACATTCTCAATTATTGCAACAAGGATTATTCAAAGACTTTTATGAGCTATGGCCTTATAAGTTTAATAATAAAACCAATGGGGTGACGCCTCGGCGTTGGTTGGCTGCATGTAACCCAGAGTTGGCGAGTTTAATTACAGAAACGATCGGCGATCATTGGATAACTGATTTATCAGAGTTAAAAAAACTAGAGCCTTATGCGGAAGATGCCAAGTTTAGAAAGCGTTGGAGAGACATTAAGCAAGTCGCTAAGCAACGCTTGATAGATTATAAAAAACGTAAGCATCCTATGACACTGCATTTGGATGTTAATGCCATTTTTGATGTGCAGGTTAAACGTATACATGAGTATAAGCGTCAATTACTCAATGTATTGCATGTGATTTATCTTTATAACGATATTAAAAAGCACGGTGCAGTTCATCATGTACCCCGCTGTGTTTTGATTGGTGGTAAAGCAGCGCCGGGTTATCGGATGGCAAAAAAGATTATTAAGTTAATTAATAATGTTGCCAATGTCATTAACTCAGATCCTGATATGGCTAACCAGTTAGCCTTACTATTTTTACCTGACTATCGAGTTTCAGCGATGGAGAAAATATGTCCTGGCGCTGATTTATCTGAGCAAATTTCGACAGCGGGTAAAGAAGCCTCGGGAACAGGCAATATGAAGCTAATGATGAATGGTGCCATTACGATTGGTACTTTAGACGGTGCTAATATTGAAATTCGTGAAGAAGTTGGTGATGAAAACTTTTTTCTATTCGGCTTAACGGAGGAGCAGATCGAAGAAAGAAGAGGTCATTACGATCCATTGGGCATTATTTCTCAAGATGAAGACTTACAGTCAGTCATGCATCTTTTGGAGTCGGGATATTTTAATCAATTTGAACCCGGTCTTTTTGATGATGTGATTGATTCTATAAAGAGTCCACATGATCCCTGGATGACAATTGCTGATTTTAGAAGTTATATTGATGCTCAACAACGGGTAGAAGATGCTTATCGTGATCAAGATCACTGGACAAAAATGAGTATCATCAATTGTGCAAACAGTGGGAAATTCTCTACTGATAGAACGATTAACGAATATAATCGAGATATCTGGAAACTAACGCCTCAGCCAGTTAAGCATCATACTCAGCAGTAAATAAAGTCAGTTACCTAAGCCAGACCACACCCTCTCGATAAAGAGAGGGGTGATCGGTTTTAGAGGTCGTTCAATCCATCATTTAAAGCAATTTTGTTTAAATTGCTCTAGGCGCTTATTGAAGCCTTTTCGGTCAAATACGTAGTAGATGAATATGAGTAGAAAAGGCCATAATACTAAGGCTAGTAGTTTAAATACCGTTCCGATATCCATGATGATAGCCTCTCAATGTTTAGTGGGCGGGTGTTAACTCAAAAATAATTAATTCAGCTACGTCTTTGCCAATATTTTCTACTGACATTAAACTGCCTGTTTCCCAAAATACATCGCCGCTTGAGTAAGTATTGGTTTTGCCATCTTCAATGACTTGTAATTTACCTTTGACGACATAGCGTGGACCTGGACCTTCATGAGTATGCCAGGGCGTTTTAAAGCCGACTGGAAAGCTAACGCGGATTGTTTTTGTATTAATAGAGCTACTGGTCAGTTCTACACTTTGTTCTAACAATAAGGTTTTGCTAAGCGTTGTTGTATTTTGAGCTAAAACTAAAGGTGCTTTGATTAAAAGCAGTGTGGCTAGCGCGATTAAAATAACGTTTACAGGTTTTAATGTTTTAAACATCGGTTTGCCTTTTGAATAGTAATTAATTGAATAGATAATGTTGCGGCAATACTTATTGTCTCAAGTCCTTAACGACTCGAACAACTTCATGATCGTCAGCTATAGGTTCTACACTGAAACCTAGTTTTTTTACGAGTGATAACATGGGTTTGTTAATGGCAAGTACTTCACCTTCAAAAAATGACATACCTTTCGATTTTGCGGTGTGCATGAGGGTTGTCATGAGCCGGGTTCCTATACCTAAGCAGTGACTATCATCCGCAACAACAAGAGCAAATTCGACTGAGTTACCATCAGGGTTCATCACATAACGACCCACAGCAAGCTCACAGGGTAGGTTTTGATCTTCAGTAACAGCAACAAATGCCATTTCACGATCATAATCGATTTGTGTAAAGCGTACGATCATTTCAGATGTTAACTCATGCAGTGCTTGCATGAAGCGAAAATATTTTGTGCGATCAGAGAGGCGACTGTGAAAGTTCGTTTCCAGGTTAGCATCTTCAGGGCGGATAGGGCGAATAGTGATATTAACACCATTAGACAATTGATGATGCTGTATTAGTTCATGCGGATAAGGATGAATCGCCATGTGTGAATAGCGAGTAAGTTGATGTGATAGTTCCGCTTTAATACGAGCATCCACTGCCATTGCTCCGTGTTCGTCGACGATCAATGGATTAATATCCAGTTCGAGAATTTCTGGCAATTCGCTGACCATGATGGATACATTCAGCAACGTATCAATGAGCGCTTTAATATTAGCAGGGGGTAATTGACGGAAAGCTTTTAGATATTTAGCCGCCTTCGTTTTAGCAATCATTTGCTCAACCATATAAGCATTGAGTGGAGGGATTGCAACTGCATTATCTTTTAATATCTCCACCATGGTGCCACCTAAACCAAAACTAATCGCAGGACCAAATACAGGATCTCTGACGACACCTATCATGAGTTCACGACCACTGGTACTTTTATACATGGGTTCAACGGTCATGCCGACTTCAGTTATTTCAGGATATGCTTGCTTAATGGCGGCGTCCATTTCTGCATAGTGGCGAGAAACGTCTTGAACGGTGTTAATGTTAAGTCGGACGCCGCCGATATCTGACTTGTGACTAAACTCAGCCATGTTGATCTTTAAGACAACCGGAAACCGTAACGTTTCGGCAGCAATCATTGCATCCTTAGCGCTGTGAACGGTAATGGTTTGGGTGACTGGAATATGGAAGGCTGCCAGTATGGCTTTGGCTTCTTGTGCGGTCAGTATTTGACGACCTTCTGAGAGGATACGTTCAATGATTAAACGTGCGCCTTCAACATCAGGTTTGGCAAGTTCTTCAGTAGGCGAGGGAATTTGTTTTAGCAGAATTTGATTTTCAGCATAGTTTGCTAAAAAAGCAAAGGCATCGACCGCTGTTTCAGGCGTATTAAAGTGGGCGACTTTACTGTTAGCAAAAAGGTTGCGACCGGCTTGCACTTTTGCGCCACCGGTCCATGAGGCTAATACTGGCTTGTTGCTGGTTTTTGCTCCCTCAATAATATATTCCGCCACTTGGGTGGGTTCAGTCATGGCTTGAGGGGTTAAAATGACCAGTACGCCGTCTATGTTATTATCTTTAAGACAGACTTCTAACGCTTTTTGATAACGTTCCGAGCTAGCATCACCGAGAATATCAATAGGGTTAGCATGAGACCAGTGTACAGGCAAAACAGCGTTTAAAGCCTCAAGGCTATCCGCATTAAGTTCGGCCATCTGTATGCCAACATCTTCAGCCCGATCGGTGCTCATCACACCTGGACCCCCAGCATTGGTAATAATCGCTAATCGATCCTTTTTAACGACATAATTATTGGCTAATACGCGTGCAGCCGAGAATAACTCGGTGATGCTATAAGCTCTAACAACACCGGCACGGGAAATGGCCGCATCAAAGACATTGTCGCCACCGACCATTGCCCCAGTATGTGACATGGCCGCTTTACAGCCTGCTTCGTGACGACCCGATTTAATGAGAATGACAGGCTTTAAGCGGGCCGCTGCTTTCAAGCCACTTAAAAATCGACGCGCATCGCGGATACCTTCTACATACATCAATATGCCGGTGGTTTTGCTGTCGGTGGCCAGATAATCAAGGACTTCACCAAAATCAATGTCCGCTGCGCCCCCCATAGAAACAACTGTGGAAAAACCAATGTCCTGTGTTTTTGCCCAGTCTAAAATAGCTGTGCAGACTGCGCCGGATTGCGATAATAATGCCAAACTACCCTCTTTAACCGTTCCGTCACCAAAGGTTGCATTAAGTTGCCCGCTTGGGCGAATAACGCCTAAGCAATTCGGTCCAATCAGTCGAATACTATAACGGTGCGCAATATCCAGGACTTCTTGTTCCAGCCGTTTTCCTTCTACACCTAATTCACCAAAACCAGCGGTGATGATAATCACTGAGGTGACGCTCTTTTCACCACATTGACGCATAATAGAAGGCACGCTGGGGGCGGGCGTAGCAATGACAACCAAGTCTAATTCTTCAGGTATGCTAGTGAGATCAGGATATGCTTTTAAACCTAATAATTGCTCGCGTTTGTTGTTGACAGGATAGAGTCCACCAGAAAATCCTGCTTCTAGCATATTAAGCAGTAATCGGTAGCCTACGCTCTCTTCGCGCTCTGAAGCGCCGACAATCGCCACTGATTTAGGAGTGAAAAAGCGATTTAAATAATGTGGTCCCATGAGTATTCCAGTTTGAGAAAAATAGTTAAAATTGTTAAGTTTGGTTGTTTCTAAGGCGTCAAACAGTTATTTATTTATGAAAATGCTCGCTTGGACATATTCCCTGCCGTAGGCTAATGATTGGCCAGTTATTGGTTTGTGCAAAGGCTGTTAGTTTTTCATCAGGATCAACAGCCACAGGATTATCCACTAATTTAAGCAAAGGTAGGTCATTATGAGAGTCACTATAGAACCAACTACCTTGCATACTTTCTGTTGAGTTTTTTAACCAGTCTTCTAATAGTTTTACCTTACCTTCCTGGAAGCAAGGAATGCCATTATAGCCTCCTGTATATTTCCCTTCGATGAACTCGGGTGTTGTTGCCAGTAAATTATCAATTCCATATAGATTTACAATGGGCTCGGTAACAAATCGGTTGGTCGCTGTTATGACCAGTAATGTATCTCCCCGCTCTTTGTGTTTAGCGATCAGTTCATGAGCGGGCTGTAATAATATAGGCGTAATGACATCCTGTATGAATTGGGTGCGCCATTTAAAAAGTTGGGTAGGGCTGTTATCTGCTAAAGGCTTTAGAGAAAAATTTAAAAACTCAACGATATCCAGGGATCCTTGTTTGTATTGATTATAGAATTTTAAATTGCTAGTTTCGTAATAAGCCTTATCAACAATGCCTTGGTCAACAAGAAATTGTCCCCATAAGTAATCGCTGTCATCAGCTATCAGGGTATTATCTAAATCAAAAATTGCTAAACTCACGTTAAACCTGTCTGAAGTAATTAAAAGGATTGTGTGCTCTGGTAACTAAGGGGCTTTTATGGAACAATGGACCCATTATAAACAAGTCAACCTATTTTGTAATTTAACCAGTGAGTAAGATTAAGATATAGGGCAGATAAAAGATACAGGTTTTAATATGATAGACTCTAAAGGATACCGGCCTAATGTCGGGATCATCCTTTGCAATGACGAGGGTCGTGTGTTTTGGGCAAAACGGATGGGTGTCAACGCTTGGCAATTTCCGCAAGGTGGAATAAATGATAACGAAGACCCTGAAACAGCGATGTATCGAGAATTGTGGGAAGAAACTGGATTACAGCAACAACACGTTGAGTTGCTCGGCCGTACGCGCTATTGGTTGAGATATCAGTTGCCAGAGCGATATATTCGCAAGAGTTCAATGCCTTTGTGTATTGGACAAAAGCAAATTTGGTATATGTTACGTTTGTTAACTCAGGATTCAAATGTGCGATTTGATCACTGTGCTAAGCCTGAATTTGATAGCTGGCGTTGGGTGGATTATTGGGAACCGTTGAATGATGTGGTGTATTTTAAGCGTAAAGTCTACCAAAAAGCGATGAGTGAGTTAGGGGCGATACTGGCGATTGATTCTGTACCCGTTAATCCAGCCGGCTTTTTGGAGCAAGCGATTAAGTTTAAGCAGTTCAAGGCATTAAAGTCAAAATAGAATGTCATGTATTTAGTCAGGAATTAAGTTGACTGTTTTAAGCCTAATTTGGGCTTTAGCTTATAAAACAGTTTGTTTTGACAAGGCACCTGCCAGTTCTTTGACTAATTTAGGTACTAGATAGCCTGGTAGGGTGAGTTGCATTTGTTTGATCAGCTCCACAGCGATGGTTTCTGGCACTTCAAAATGCCCAGTTCCAGTGGCTTTGTCCAATAGATGTAAGTAATAAGGGATGACGCCGTTAGAAAATAATTTCTCACTTAAGTCACACAGAATGTTTGCATGTTCATTGACACCTTTGAGTAATACCGACTGATTAAATAAGTTAATGCCGCTGCTGCGTAATAACGCTAAGGCATTTATGACTCGAGTGTTTATCTCATTAGCATGGTTGCAGTGAACCACAATCACAACTTGTTGGGTGCTTTCTGTTAAGGAGGTAATCAGCTTTTCGGTTATTCTGGCAGGTAGAACAATAGGCAGACGAGTATGTATTCTGATACGTTTTAAATGCTTTACCGTATTTAATTTCTGAATAAGATTCTTTAATCGCTCATCATTTAATAATAACGGGTCTCCGCCACTTAAAATAACTTCAGAAACTTCGGTGTGTTCGTTAAGGTATTGAATGCCTGCATTTTCATGTTGTTTGCTGAGTTGGCTGTCTGCATAGGGGAAGTTACGGCGGAAACAGTAGCGGCAGTTAATTGCGCAGCTTCCTGTATTGATAAATAAAACTCTTCCATGATATTTGTGTAAAACTCCGGTTTGAGGTGCAGCAGCTAAATCCCCCACTGGGTCATTACTAAAACCTGGATGAACAGTGAGTTCATCTTTAATCGGCAATACTTGCCGTAATAAAGGATCGTTAGGGTTACCTTTTTCAATGCTGGCTGCGAAGCTGACTGGCACCTTAATTGGGAAGCTTTTTACTGCGTTAACAGACGTTGGAAGTTGTTCAGAAGATAGCTGCAGATAATGGCACAAGTCTTCAATATTGTTAAAAGCTTCGGCAAGTTGTTGTTGCCAGTTTTTAGTAAAGTGAACGGTTTCGTTTAGTTGATCAAACATGAAAGTCATTATTTAAGTTTTCTATCGATTGTTACGTCCATTATAATGGCTCAGTTTTATATAGTTTGTCATCTTGAGGATAAAATGGCCATTTACAGTACCAATGAATTTAAATCCGGGTTAAAAATCATGTTAGATAATGACCCTTGTGCAATTATCGAAAATGAATTTGTTAAGCCAGGTAAGGGTCAAGCCTTTAATCGGGTGAAGATAAGAAATCTTAAAACGGGGCGAGTGATTGAAAGGACTTTTAAGTCTGGTGAATCTCTTGAAGGCGCCGATGTTGTAGATGTTGAGATGCAATATTTATATAATGATGGCGAGTTTAGGCATTTCATGGTGCCTGATACCTTTGAACAGTATCAATGTGAAGAAAAATTGGTGGGTGAGGCCAGTAAATGGCTTAAAGACCAGGATAACTGCACAATTACACTTTGGAATGATGCGCCATTATCAGTAACGCCCATTAATTTTGTAGAGTTGGCTATTGTTGAGACTGATCCCGGTGTCCGTGGTGATACCTCAGGCGGTGGTGGTAAACCCGCTAAATTAGAAACCGGTGCGGTTGTCAGGGTGCCGTTATTTGTTCAGCAGGGCGAAGTGATTAAAGTGGATACACGTACGGGCGAATATATTTCACGCGTAAAAGAATAGTGATCAAAGAGTGGCATCCAAGCTGTACTATTGAAGTTTTGCGGCTACGGGCGCAACTATTTAATAGCATACGATGTTTTTTCTCAGCAAGAGCGGTGCTTGAAGTTGAAACGCCTTTGCTGGGGTATGCGTGTGGAACAGATCCACAGTTAGATTTTTTTACAACGGATTATATTGCTCATCCGCAGCGTGATACGTTGTTTTTGCAAACGTCACCTGAGTTTGCGATGAAAAGGTTGCTTGCTGCTGGCAGTGGATCTATTTACCAGATCTGTAAAGCCTTCAGGAATGGTGAATCAGGGCGCTTTCATAACCCTGAATTTACCCTGCTGGAATGGTATCGTGTTGGCTTCACCTTGACTGAGTTAATGGATGAGATTTCAGAACTGATTCAAACGCTGAGTCTAGGATATTTGTCTTTAAACACGACTCAGCGATTTACTTATCAAGACATATTTGAGCGGACTACGGGATTGAACCCTTTAACGTTTTCTTATGTCGATTACAGTGCTTTCGCGTTGGCAAATGGTCAGCCTGAAGCAATGGCTATTTGCGGTTATGAGCATGGCTTATGGTTGGATTTTATTTTTAGCCATCATATCCAACCTTATTTAGGCGAAAGTGCTTTATGTATGATTTATGGATATCCGGCCTGTCAATCTTCATTAGCGCGTATTAATAACCTTAATCCACTGATTAGCGATCGCGTTGAGATTTTTATAAACGGTATCGAGCTGGGTAATGGCTATTATGAATTGACTGATGCCCAAGAACAAAATAAGCGATTTGATGAAGAAATTGCTATCAGGTTAGAAAATAACCGCCCGGCAACGGTTAAAGACAAAAATCTTATTGCTGCTTTGGAATGTGGTTTGCCTGAATGTGCAGGAATAGCTATAGGTTTGGATCGTTTAATGATGGTGTTGACAGGGAGTTTAACCATTGATGAGGTGCTTAGTTTTCCTGTCCGTAGGGCTTAAGATTATTTAAGATTTACTGTGATATAATTCAACCGTTTTTAATTGTTTAGACTTTGATCTTTTATTTTTAACCTCCTTCATGAAATCAAATACTTTTTCTTGCTTATTATTGCTTGGTTTACTGGTCTCATCTGGGGTTGAAGCTGGCGAAGAGTTTGTTGTTACAGATATTCAAGTCAAAGGCTTGCAACGAATTGCGTTGGGGACAGTTTATAGTTATCTGCCGGTTAATGTCGGAGAGAAGTTCTCTCTAGACAATGTATCTCCAGCCATTAAATCGCTATTTAAAACTGGATTTTTTAAAGATGTTTCCCTGGAAAGGGAAGGTTCAACGCTGATTGTTAATGTTGTTGAGCGTCCATCTATTGCAAAGATTGTATTTGAAGGTAACAAGGATCTCAGTAAAGACGACTTAACGAAGGCATTGGATAAGATCGGGTTAGCTGAAGGCAAAATATTTGATCGGCAGGTTTTAGATAAGGTTGAGCAGGAGCTAACACGTCAGTATTTAAGTCATGGTAAGTATGGTTTAAAGATTAAAATTGATGTTGCTAATTTAACCCGAAATCGTGTCGGTATTAATATCAAAATTTCGGAGGGTCGTGTTACCAAAATTAAGCAGATCAATATTGTTGGTAATACAGCTTTTGATGAGAAAGTGTTACTGAAAACTTTTGAACTGAGTACGTCCAATATATTATCTTTTTATACCAAAGACGATCAGTACTCCAAGCAAAAGTTAGGCGCAGATTTGGAAACCTTGCGGTCATATTACCTGGATCGTGGCTATATTAATTTTTCAGTTGAGTCTACTCAGGTTGCTATTACACCGGATAAAAAGGATATTTATGTCACTATCAATATTAAAGAAGGTGATGTTTATAAGCTGAATAAAGTCAAGTTGTCCGGTAATCTGGTCGTTGCTCCTAATGAATTGATTAAGTTAGTGGGTGTTGGGCCAGGTGAAATATTCTCTAGAAAAAATGCAACTGAAACATCAAAAGCCATTCAAGATCGCTTAGGTGATGAGGGCTATGCGTTCGCGAACGTTAATATGGTGCCAGAAATTAATGAAGCCGAGAAAACAGTCGATATGGCCTTTTTTGTTGATCCCGGTAAGCGTGTTTATGTTCATCGTATCAATATGAGTGGAAACTCTAAAACGCGAGACGAGGTATTGCGTCGTGAAATGCGTCAAATGGAAGCAAGTTGGGCATCGAACTCTAAAATCCAGCGTTCAAAGACACGTCTTGAAAGATTAGGTTATTTTGAAAGTGTTAATGTGGAAACCCCACCGGTAGTAGGAACTACTGATCAGATCGATGTTAATTATACAGTCGTAGAAAAATCCTCTGGTAATCTTTCAGCAGGTATAGGTTTCTCACAGGTTCAAGGGATTGTTTTGAACGCAAATATTGCCCAGAACAACGTATTTGGTTCAGGTAAGCAGGTTAATATTGCTTTTAATAACAGTAGTTATATTACTAGCTATCAATTCGGTTTTGCTAATCCCTATTTTACAACTGATGGGGTGAGTCAAGGATATAACCTGGGTTATACAAAGAGAAATGCAGGGGCGATTAATATAGCAAACTATAATACCAATATCATGAATGCGGGTATTAATTTTGGACTTCCTTTAAATGAATTTGATCAGGTCCGTTTTGATACGGATATAAAGCATACTTCATTAGGCACGACGGCTTATTCATCCAAACAAATTAATGACTTTATCGTTGGGCAAGGTAGTTCTTTTTTAACTTACAGTCAGGGCATTAGCTGGGTTCATGATACCTTTAATCGTGCCATGTTTCCTAACTCAGGTGCTCAACAGCGTTTGTCTGGCGTAGCAACAATACCGGGTAGTAATTTGGAGTATTACAAGATTGGCTATAGGCAACAGCGTTATATTCCGTTAGCTAAAGACTTTACTTTTAAGTTGAATGGTGAGATTGGTTATGCGGGTGGTTATGGCAATACGCATGCTTTGCCATTCTTTGAGAATTATTTTATGGGTGGGTCTGGCTCTGTTCGAGGTTATAGGAACAATACCATGGGTCCAAGAGATTCTAATGGATACCCTATAGGTGGTTCTGTTAAAATTATCGCTAATGCTGAGCTGTTTTTTCCTGTGCCCTTTATGTCGGATACGAAGTCGGTTCGTTTAGGTACTTTTTTTGATGCCGGATCTCTTAGTAATACATTTTCGGCGAGTAACATGAAGTTTTCAGCCGGTCTTTCAGGCGAGTGGTTGTCGCCTTTTGGTGCGTTATCAGTCAGTGCTGCTTATCCACTTAATAGAGGGACCTATACTTATAACACCTATAATCCCGCCAATGGTATCGACCCCGGCGCTGTTATTACTAGCAAAGATCAAACGCAGTTCTTCCAATTCAATTTTGGTCAAAATTTCTAACAGAAGTTGTTTAGATTCTAGGGGTTATCCCCTATAATTTAACAGATATTATTCCTTTCCCTATTTTAACTTAACTATAACCAGAGATCGATTTAACAATGAAAAAGAAAATTGCTTTATTTTTAGGACTCATGTTTGTTGGAAATGTCAGTTATGCGGATTTAAAGATTGGCGTTATTAATATGAATGCGGTTCTTGAAAAAACACCCCAGATGGAGAAAGTAAAAAAGCGCTTTGATCTCAAGTTTGGTGCTCGTGGTAAGCAGTTAGAAAACCAAGGAAAAGAGATTCAAGCATTGGAAGACAAAGTGAACAAGGATGGGGCTATCATGAGCGAAAGTGAGAAACGTAACCTTTCAAAAGATTTCCAAACCAAGTTGCGGGATTTCAAAAAAGCACAGCAGGAATTTAATGAAGACATTAACGCAAATCGTAACGAAGAATTAGGTAAGTTACAACGTGGTATTGTCGAAGTCGCCAGTAAAATTGCTAAAGATGAAGATTTTGATCTATTGCTTCTTTCAGATGTCGTTGTTTATAAGAAAGAACAATTTGATATTACAGAGCAAGTTGTAAAGAAACTGTCCACAATGCCTGAGTAATTCAGTTTTAGATAAAATTATAACTTTATTCTGAGTTTTAGGCCGTTGTATTATTCGTATGACTTAATGTTATGAGCTTAGAAACTACTTTTTCAATTAAAGCACTATAAATTATGTCTATTACGTTAGATATTTTACAAATTCAAGCCTTTTTACCACATCGATATCCATTTTTATTGGTTGACAAAGTGATTGAATGTGAGCCAGGGATTAGGTTGTTAGGAGTGAAAAATGTCACTTATAACGAGCCTTTTTTTCAAGGCCATTTTCCACAAAAGCCTATTATGCCGGGTGTGCTCATTTTAGAGGCATTAGCGCAAACGACAGGTTTGTTGGCTTCGGAAACTGCAGGGGACGAGTTGGCAGGCATGATTTATTATTTAGTAGGTATTGATAAGGCTAAATTTAAAAGGCCCGTAGTTCCGGGTGACCAGTTGATGTTAGAGTCAATATTCGTTAAAAGTAAACGGAATATATGGGCCTTTGAATGTCGCGCTGAAGTGGATGGAGAGTTTGTGGCCAGTGCAGAAATTAGATGTGCAGCGGTGGTAGATTGAATTTGATTCATTCAACCGCTATCATCGATAGCCATGCTGAACTAGCGGACAATGTGTCCATAGGGCCTTTTTCTGTCATTGGTGCGGATGTAACAATTGATTCGGGTACAGTGATAGGACCTCATGCTGTTATTAAGGGGCCAACCTCTATCGGTAAAGATAATCGTATTTACCAGTTTGCTTCTATCGGAGATGATCCGCAGGACAAAAAGTATGCGGCTGAAGTAACGCGACTTGAAATTGGCGATAGAAATACCATTCGAGAGTTCACCTCTATGCATAGAGGGACTCAGCAGGATCATGGTGTTACCAAAATAGGTAGTGATAATCTGTTTATGGCTTACACCCATGTTGCTCATGATTGTATTATTGGTGATCATGTCATTATGGCAAACGGGGCGTCCTTAGCAGGACATGTTCGTCTTAATAGCTATGCCATTTTGGGCGGCTTTACTTTAGTCCATCAATTTACCCAAGTGGGTCAACATAGTTTTGCAGCGATGGGCAGCGCAATTACACAAGATATTCCCCCCTTCATTATGGTAGGCGGCAAACCAACCCGCCCACATGGTATAAATTCAGTGGGTATGGAACGTAATGGAATTTCTCCTGAAGATATCCGTTTAATCAGGAATGCTTACAAGCTCATTTATAAAATGAATTTACGCTTGGAAGACGCTATTGAGAAGATGGAAGAAATGGCTGGAGAAAGCGAACAGGTAGCCGGGATGATTAGCTTTTTAAGGAATGTGAATAGAGGAATATTACGATAAACTTAGAAGTTAGTTTTAAGGATTTATCGTATAGCGCCTTGATAGCCGGTGTCGATGAGGCGGGCAGAGGTCCACTTGCAGGCCCTGTAGTGGCTGCTGCTGTAATTCTTGATCCCTCTCGGCCCTTTGTTGGCTTAGCCGATTCTAAAGTGCTTAGCGAGCGTAAAAGGGAATCTCTCTTTGACGAGATAAAGAAAAATGCCTTAAGTTGGTCTATTGCATTTGCAACTGTTGAAGAGATTGATGAGATTAATATCCTGCAAGCGACTCTATTAGCCATGCAACGTGCCGTGAGGGGATTAGCCATTCAGCCTGATCAAGTCTTAGTTGATGGCAATCAACTCCCTAAATTACCAATGCCTGCTCAGGCGATTATTAAAGGTGATAGTAAAGTCCAAGCTATCAGCGCTGCCTCGATATTAGCAAAGGTTGAGCGCGATAGATTGATGGTCAATCTTGATAAAGAATACCCCTATTTTACGTTTAGTCAGCATAAGGGATATGGCACAAAGCAGCACCTATACGAAATTGAAAAATTTGGTATTTTGCCTATCCACAGAAAGTCGTTCAATCCAATTAAAACTATGCTAGCCCATCTTTGAAAAACTTATGCCTCCTGATTTAAGGTGTTTGTCGGCCCTTGTACATCAGCGGGATCACCTTCATAAGGCGTAGCATAGTTACAATCCTTCTGAGG
>Ga0194062_1000360_pt1 | contig 19057 bp, 18 predicted proteins | sample SepL2225m_MetaG_FD_155481 | JGI IMG/M metagenome (GOLD analysis project Ga0194062, IMG submission 155481) | Anoxic zone freshwater microbial communities from boreal shield lake in IISD Experimental Lakes Area, Ontario, Canada - Sep2016-L224-25m | ecosystem: Environmental > Aquatic > Freshwater >... | reverse complement strand
TATCACTGATATCTAAAGGCATTACGGGTAAAGCAGCAGATGCTGCGCTCAACAAAGCGCATATTACCGTTAATAAAAACGCGGTACCGAATGACCCACAATCACCGTTTGTTACCAGTGGTATTCGAGTAGGCACACCGGCTCCGACAACACGTGGTTTTAAGGAAGTAGAAGTCACTGAAATAGCCAACCTGATGTGTGATGTCATGGAAAACATTGAAGACGAAACTGTTATCGCTGCGGTACGTGAAAAAGTCAGTGCGCTGTGTGCGAAATTCCCGGTTTATAGTTAAGATTAAAACCCAGTACCTTATAATTTATAGAGATGCCAAAGCGTCTCTATAATTTCGATTTACGCTTAACAAGTCTGAGATACGATTATTTAATCTCTAACTGAGGAACAATATGTCAGATATAGAAATTGCCCAACACGCTAAGATGCGCCCTATTATTGGTTTAGCCAAGGAACTGTATGGGATTGAAGCAGAACACTTAGATCCTATCGGTCATTACAAGGCTAAGATATCGCTGGAATACATCAATAGCTTAACCGACCAGCAAGATGGCAAACTGATTCTGGTCACGGCGATTAGCCCAACGCCAGCGGGCGAAGGCAAAACCACCACTACGGTGGGTTTAGGTGATGCCATGAATCGCTTAGGTAAAAAGACCATAATGTGCCTACGTGAACCCTCTTTGGGCCCCTGCTTTGGTGTTAAAGGTGGCGCAGCCGGTGGGGGTTATTCACAAGTCGTACCAATGGAAGATATCAATCTACATTTTACTGGTGACTTCCACGCCATTGGAGTAGCACATAATCTGTTGTCCGCTTTAATAGATAATCATATTAATCACGGTAATGCCTTAGACATAGACCCTAGACGCATTCAATGGAAACGGGTTGTTGACATGAATGACCGTGCGCTTCGCAACATCGTAGTGGGCATGGGTGGGGCGGCGAATGGTTATCTGCGTGAAGACGGCTATGACATCGTAGTGGCTTCTGAAGTCATGGCGATTCTTTGCCTGGCAACGGGCAGAGAAGACCTTAAAAATCGTTTGGGACGTATCGTTATAGGCTATAAATCTGACCGGATCACACCGGTTTATGCACGTGACTTAAATGCGCAAGGTGCTATGGCCGCGCTATTAAAAGATGCCATTAAACCCAATCTGGTACAAACACTCGAAAATAACATAGCCATTATTCATGGTGGCCCCTTTGCAAATATTGCTCACGGCTGCAATACCGTCACTGCGACTAAAACAGCACTTAAATTAGCCGATTACGTGGTCACAGAAGCTGGCTTTGGTGCTGACCTGGGTGCAGAGAAGTTTATTGATATCAAATGCCGTATGTCAGGCTTAAAACCCTCAGCGGTAGTGCTAGTCGCTACAGTGCGAGCTCTTAAATTTCATGGCGGCATAGCAAAAGAAGATTTAAACACTGAAAATCTAGCCGCACTTGAACAAGGCTTTAGTAATCTTGAACGCCACTATCAAAACATCACCCAGCATTATGGCCTGCCTTGTGTGGTGTGTATCAACCATTTCACTTTTGATAGCGAAGCAGAAATTAATCTGCTCCAACAAAAATGTGCAGACTTAGGCGCAAGCTGTGTCGTTTCAAAACACTGGGCAGAAGGCGGTGCGGGTGCAGAAGCACTTGCTAACGCAGTAACAGAGGTTGTCGATAATCGAGAACCCGCTTTTACTTACGTTTATGAAGAAGACCTAAGCTTGTGGGACAAAATTGAAACTATCGCTACCAAGTTATACGGTGCAAAGAAAATCAGTGCGAGTCTCAAAGTAAAAAATCAACTCGCTGAATGGGAAGCTGATTATGGCAAATTCCCTATCTGTATCGCTAAAACACAAATGTCATTCTCGACTAATCCGAATACTAAAGGTGCCCCATCTGGGCATACTGTCGAAATAAGAGAAATCAAACTAGCCAATGGGGCCGGCTTTATTGTGGCCATTGCAGGGGACATTATGACCATGCCCGGTTTGCCTAAAGTCCCTGCTGCTGAAAGAATTGATATTGATAATGATGGCAAAATAACCGGCTTGTTTTAGAACTTTACTTCTGTAGACTGCTCTAAGCCGTTAACTTGAAACCCTTTCATTAACTTATTTTAAATTCAGTCTATGAAGTCGCCTTTACTATCTGTTGAAAACCTTAGCGTCACCTTTAATCATCAACAAAAGGTGGTTGATGATCTGAGTTTTTTTATCTATCCGGGTGAAACTTTTGCTTTAGTCGGCGAATCGGGTTCTGGCAAATCGATTACTGCATTATCAGTACTCCGCTTACTTCCGAATAATGCGAAAATCAACGCTGAGGCGATCAGTCTGCAAGGTGATAACTTGTTAAAGCGGACAGAGTTTGAGCTTTGTAAAATACGTGGTAGACGTATTGGCTTAATCTTTCAAGACCCGATGTCATCACTCAATCCAGTGATGACTATTGGTAGTCAAATAGAAGAAGTCCTCAATATTCATTTTTCCTTATCAAAAGCAGCGTCTAAAGCACGGGTACTTGAACTCTTACAACAAGTTGAAATACCTAATCCAGAGAAAAGGCTTAAAGATTATCCTCATCAACTCTCTGGCGGGCAAAGGCAGCGAGTGATGATTGCGATAGCTTTAGCGGGAGAGCCTGAATTATTAATTGCCGATGAACCGACCACCTCATTAGACGTAACTATTCAGGCGCAAATATTAGCCTTACTTAAGAATATACAACAACAAACAGGGATGTCCTTATGGCTAATCAGTCATGATTTAGCCTTGGTTTCGACGATTGCAGACCGTGTCGCTGTGATGCAAAAAGGTAAGATGGTCGAAACGGGTTTACCCCAAAGTGTTTTTAATAATCCCCAACATCCCTATACACGTAAACTCATTGCAGCACTACCGTCTATAAACAGTTGCCTGAATCATTCTTATCAAGAAAAACATCCCTTACTACAAGTCAATAACTTCTCTTGTTACTACCCGATTCGTAAAGGCCTCTTTAAACGTATCGTTGATTATGTGCGTGCCGTTGATGATGTGAGTTTTGAAATTCAGCAGGGTAAAACACTGGCGCTCGTCGGTGAATCCGGCTGTGGAAAAACAACCCTAGGAAAGAGCCTGTTAAACTTAATTCCTAGCAGCGGTGGCCGAGTGACTATCAACGGCATCACGCTAAACGAATTAACCGGTGAAGACTTAAGACAGCAACGCGCGAATATCCAGATTGTTTTTCAAGATCCCTTCTCCTCCATGAATCCCAGAATGCTGGTAGGTGACATCATTGCTGAAGGCATCAAAGCTTTGCATCCATCGGTCAGTGAAACTGAACGTAAAAGACTGGTTCAAGAACTGTTACAGCAAGTCGACTTACCGGCTGATTCGGCTCTACGGTATCCACATGAATTTTCAGGTGGTCAAAGACAGCGCATCTGTATCGCGCGTGCTTTGGCTGTAAATCCCAAACTGATTGTTTGTGATGAACCCACCAGTGCCCTGGATGTCTCTGTACAAGCGCAAATCATTCAACTACTCAAATCATTGCAAGAACAGAAAGGCCTCAGCTATTTATTTATCACCCATGATTTAAGTGTAGTGGCAGAAATAGCCGATGAGGTTGCGGTCATGTATCAAGGAAAAATAATAGAACAGGGAAACGTAGACCAAGTACTCACACAACCTAAGCATGCTTATACTCAAAAGCTGTTAAATGCAGTTCCTGTCTTACAAAATAACTAACCTGGCTGATCAAGCCCCGATCATTTGCACCCTATAGAATAATTATTTCATCATCTCGTCATATTCAGCCAATAGACTGCAATAACTTAGTTTTGCCTACTCGCATCGGCTTAGCCCCTTGCGGAGAATCAAAGGTATCTAAACGAATTATAAATATTGAACGTTACCTTTAACAATCCGACGTTATGAATCTATCACTGCTGACTCTGAATCTACATACCTATCAACAACACCCCTGTCATTGCTCGTTTGAGACCATGCATCAGCATGAGCGCGAAGTACATATCATTGCTGAAGCCATTGCGCATTTAGGGATCGATGTGATCTGTTTTCAGGAAGTTGGGGAATATATGCACGACCCCATCACAACCCCTTATGGTGAATCACCTTCTAACATGGCTTTTCGAATTTGTAATAAGTTACGTCACTGGGGTCATTGGTATCATATACATCAGGACTGGAGTCATATAGGATTTCAGCGATGGAGAGAAGGCACAGCCATTTTGAGCCGCTATCCCATGCGACATAATTTCTCGACTTATGTTTCTTTAGATCAGCGTAAAGACAATTATATGTCCCGTAATATTACCACCTCATGTATCGATGTTCCTTGGTTCGGGTTGTTACATATCGCCAATGTGCATTTAAGTTGGGGACATCATGGCTTTTATGAAGAGTATCATAATCTAAAAAAACTAATCAACTCCCGCTTACATTTTGGTGTTAGAGGCGATTTAATCGTTGGCGATTTTAATGCACCTGCCGGAGAACATGCTTATAACCATATCGTAGGTAATCGGGAATACGTCGATCAATTTCATGAACTACATCCCCATCGGTTTTACGAACCCAGTTATCGTGGTCAAATAGACGGGTGGAAGAATTTCCCGCCTAAACGTATTGATCATATCTTTAAGCGTAATGGTAATCCCATACAAGTTAAATCCTTGGACGTTATCTTTAACGATGACTACTATCCCATTGTGTCTGATCATTTCGGTTATCTCGCAAGGTTTGAGATGTTTTGAGGGTGTCATGTTGTGAATAACAGGGGGAGTGTAAACTTAAAATCGATGAATGTAGAATGCAGAGAACCTGCCCACACAGCCTCATAAATCGTCTTTGAATATATCAGATAATTGTTGAGCATCAATAATACGATCAAGCCAACGCTCAATAGCCTCCACCGGGGCATTAGAAATTAAACAGGTAACTTCGGGCGGTATGGCACCAAAGCGCTTAGACAATAACCTTTGCAGCGCCAACATTTCACCTTTTAGCTCTCCTTTTAACTCACCTTCTGCGATATAGGCCAATGCCCATTGTTCCAGTCTATCTGCCAACATAACCTTTATCTCCTGTAAATCATCCACTTGAGGTAATAAGATACCGTAGTTTTGTTTTCTCATCAATGTGGCGCGTATCCATAAAGAGAACATACGCCGTAGGTCGGGTCTATCGGCTAGCCAATCGATTAACAGACTTATTAAGCCTTCAATGGCTACTATGCTGCCAGCTTGTTCAAATCTGAAGACGGCGGCCACGAGATTGTTAAGTGAGGCCAGTTCGGTATCGCTGTAGGCATTTTCATCAATCAGTAAATATTTTAACCGGGGTTTAAAGTGTTCCACCAAGCCAGGTACAACGGGAATTAACTCGGCAATATCAGTAACGGCTGTCCAGCGTTGAGAGCCGTTATAAAGTACGATGGGTAATATCGGAGGTAATCGACCATCAGCCAGAACATCACCGCGCTTTATTAAATCCTGATACAGCAGACCGATATAAACCATCATCCGCAGTGCCATGTATTTATCAACACTGCTTTGAAATTCAATCAACAAATAGAGGTATACCCAATCTTCACCAACCTTAACCTTCCAGACGATATCGTCTTCGCGTTGTTGAAAATCATCACTCACATAAGAGCCTGGCACCTTTTCAAGTGTTGAATAATCCAGACTATGCAGCCAATCATCCGGTATAAAACCGATGATGAGGTCTCGGACTAACTCCGGATTTGAAAATAAAAACTTATAGCTGCTGTCGTGTGTTTTGCTCATGAGCTGATTATAAACCTTAGGCGGTTATAATCGCTGCTTTATTATCAAACAGTTGCGTTTGTCTGATACATTGCACGATATTTTGTACAGCTACTTGAGTCAGCCATTAAGTTAAGAAAAGCTTCACTCTCCCTGCCGAAATGATTAGTAATTGAGAACGGGTAAAGTTATATTTAAGTTTACTTCGATCCCAGTTATTCACGTATATAACATGATGATAATTAAAATTAATTACCGTTAGTTCTTTAGATGTTATCTAAAGAACTAAATATTTCCACCTTTCTTTTGGTTATATAGTCTCATCTGTTCTTTTAAACTTACTCCATTATTTTCTGAGTGTTTCGAAGTTATAGCGTGGTTTTCAGAATATTGTAAATCCACTGCATTGGTTTCCGAATCGTGATTTAATACGGGTAAATCTTTTTGACAGAATCTGCAAAATATCGCCTGTTTTTTAATCCTTTCAGCACAGTATGGACAAGTACGCAAAGTTATGTCTGGTTGATCTGTATTGTTTTCATTAGGTATTGCAATTAATGCTAAAACAGCCAAGATACTAAATAAAAACCCTAGTACAAACCACTCTGACGAATCTTTATTTTTTTGAGATGCAATATAAGCGCAAAATCCACCTGAGATAACCCCTTGAATGATTAATGCAAACCAAAATATACCCATTTTAATTTCCTATGCGTGTTTTATATTAATGTTTTATTTTTAAGCGTTTTCTGGGTTCCTTCCCAGCTTTGCTTGATTCTGTCATCCATGTCTTTCCGTTCTAATAATCTTGATTTATAAACATTGAGCCGTTCAGGGTCGATTTAAAAATGCCAAGTATTCTTACACACTTGACAATGTGCTTCGGTTTTCTCTTCTTGCCTTGAGATACCAACAGCTAGTATTGAAAGCCCACCAGTAAGCAAACCGGCAACTGCCTTGCCACCGCTTATTCCTTTTGTAAAATCAACTTTTTTTGTGTTAATAAATCCTATTTTTCCGCAATGGGGGCATTTCATGTGGGGCTTTTGTGGTGGAGGCGCTGTATATGATGTTGTGGAGTTCGTCCCTAACGATATAATTAATGAAAAAATTAAAAAAAGTCCAAAAATAATGATAGCTGGGGGGTATAGATTTATTGAGAAAATCGAATTTATAATGTAGGCAGGTAGCAAAGTAAACAAACCAACCACAGCAAGAAGAAAAACAGTAGATTGAACGTTGCGCTTTGTGGCGGTCTCTTCCAGTTTGATAATGTTTTGTTTGTTAATTTCTTTTTTCTCTTCTTGTTCTTTTTCGTATTTTAACGTTATTTCATTTTGAGCGTTAACACGAGCCATCATTTCATCAAATACTCTTTTTCTTTCAGCATCTTCATTCATTTTTAGCGACCAATTGTCTTAAAATTAAAATTTGAGATATCACAGCATCATTAGGTGTCAATGGCCAACAGAATTGGAATAACTGTTAATGTACGGTTCAAGTTATGTTAAGGTAAGACGCAATAAGAAACCCCCATTTTTATAGGATGTGCTGAACGGCAGTGAAGTGCATCCTATAGGGTGCATTTTATTTTTTGCGAGTTACCTAATTTGAAATAACTTTGCTCTGACCATCGTTATTTCCGGTTGTCTTGGTGTTAGGCTAGCTAAGAGATTGTTATTTAATAATTTCGAAATTTATCAATTCTTGTCTAAGTAAATCTTGAGCATCACGAAAAAGCCCCTTACTTATTTGTCTCTTACTCCAGCGAGATGTACCTGATGTGTGAGGGAAAAAAATTATTGACTTACCTTGCCAATATTCCTTTTTTCCAACAAATTTTTCCAACTTTCCATCACTAACTGTACGACCCTGAAGTCTTAAATAAGCTTTGAGAGCAAAACCTCCCAATGTAATAATTACTTTGGGTTCTACTAATTCAATTTGTCGAAGAAGGAACGGTTGACAATTTTTCTCCATCATCGGAGATGGCTTTTCATCTTCTACTCTAAGGCCAGAACCATTACTCTTTTTTACCTTTTTTCGACCAGGAAAACATTTGACTGTAGCCGAAGACCAAACACATTCATCAAAATTTGAAATACCTATATTTTGAAAAATGGCTCTTATATTTTGTCCTGCCTGACCTTGAAAAGGTTTGCCTGTTTCATATTCTCTTATTCCAGGAGCTTGCCCGATTAGCATAATAGGTTTTTTCTTAATACCTGAAATAACTGGTCTTGGTTCTACCTTTACCTGGCTACATAAAGGGTCAACATACCTATCACCAAGAATTGATTTACATTTTTGGCAATTTTTTAAGTCTTCATCAAACTGTTTATAAATATCCAATATATCACTCCTTTTCCTTAAAACTTAATGTGCAAGACCAGTCGGAACTGCTGGGCTTTATCGCGCAGCGTCCGCTGGAGCATAGTGCTAGTCGATAATTTCACATCCTGTACGCGTCGTATCGCCAGCGCCGACATCCTGAAAATACGCACGTTTTTGTAGTCACTGCTTCAGACCGCAAACTGCTTCATCTGTTCTATAGCTTTCCGAGCTTTACTTTGCGCCTCCCCGCCAATGTTTAGAGCAATGATTTGGCCGCCACGAAGATTCTGCTTCCCAGTTCCAGAGACACGGAATGTATTTGGAAATACCTCTTCAATGTTCAAAGAACATGATACTCCACTCCAAGAACCCCAACTGATTCCGGTCTGGAAAGTTACCATTCCAATGTTTTCGTTAGCCTGATCAATCTTCCATCCGAATTCTTGAACAGCGCGCATTGCTAGTTTTACCATCAGGATCATAGTGCCACTGAAAGTGTCTGTTTCCAGATTGTAGTGTGCTACTGTGGGGGTCTGTGGTAGCTGCGACATATCCTGTTCGATTGCGACCGCGACTGGTACCCCGCATCCCGGACAAGTTTCGGCCTTATCCGAAATCTGGCGACTGCATTCAGAACACTCGATCAATGCCATATCTATTCTCACTATGTAAATTAAGCTTAACGTTAAGCTTCCCTGGCGACAAGGAAAGCTGAAAAAATCCGGAATAACTGCTCTCCTCGAAAAGTGCCAATCTAGTTGCCGCCTCATCCACGGTTAATTCTCACTCTGGTTTGTACTCTGAATAATCACCGTCTTGGTATCAGCTTTTTTAGCCATTGTCGGGGATAATGTTCTCGCAATGACTGCAATTCGCCGAACTTCATTTTGTAATATTCATCGCCATACTAGCTGCCAGTCGCTACTGACCGATAGTGTGGCACATTTCAGCCGATCAATATAGGAAATAGTTATATTTTCAGATCTTAACTAATGCTCAACCCTCAACAACAAAACTAAAACTATCTTTTCCCAACAAATCTTCTTGCTTCCCATAACACAATGACAACACTCACCTACCTGTTACTTGATTTACTAAAACTTCCCAATCGGCTTAAATAAGCCCAGTAAAAACACGAAAGGGTTAACCACATAATTTATGGATAACCCTAACAACTACTATACCGCTTGACCAAATACCCAATCGAAGCAGCACAAATCCATCAATAGCGACTTACACCACTAACTTTGTTACTATTTGACTAAAGGGTTGCTGACCGTCTTTTGTAACGGCAGCGACTCTAACTTCATAGGTAGACCCACTAATTAAACCCGTTATGACAAAAGTGCTTTGAATGCTGACATAGACCACCCACACAGTGGTACCCAACAAACGAATCTCCCATCGATAAGAACTGTTGTGGGTTATCAGCTGAGACCTTGTAAAGATACTACCCGAAAAATCACCATCATTGACGGTCAGTTCTTCTTTGGTAGGTGTGCTGGGTTGGTGGGATTCATTAAAGCCACTACTCAGGATAGCCGTTTCATCGCCATTTGCAATTCGATCGACATATTTTGCAAGCAGAATGAATTTTGCATCAACGACTTTCTCACAATCATTTCTGATTGAAATAGCCGTATGCGCACCGTCTTTAGCCGCTAATATAGCCGCGTCGAAAGCGTCTAAGGCGGCTGTAGCTTCTGCTAAAGACACATCGGGAGCGCCAAACAGAATATTGTTTGCCATTTTAACAAGAACATTCCTGCAAAATGAGGCTTTATCAACGATTGGAAGCTTGGTAAAGGAAGTTAAGACCTTTAACTTTTTCATAAGATTCTCGTTATGAAACACATGCATTATTGACGCCGGCTGAACACCGCGCCAAAGATTAAGTTGATAATATTATCTTAGCCAATTCGAAACTAATCTTTGATTTATTCATAGAGCCCTCCCTAATTTACTTTCCAATCAATCACTATAGGCTTATATTCTGATTGAAAGTAGGTAATATTTAAATTATATTTTTTGACGTCATCTCATGCGATATTTCAACCCCAGTTTAGCTAAGATATGAACATCCAACGAGTTGTTCACAAACACTTTGCCATCAAAGTAAACGAAGCTTCTCCAATATGAAACGTAACGACCACAATTAATAACGTTACGTAAGTAGTTAGAAACGTAACGACCACAATTAATAACGTAACGTAAGCAGTTAGAAACGTAACGCCCACAATTAATAACGTAACGTAAACAGCTAGAAACGTAACGCCCACAATTAATAACGTAACGTAAACAGTTGGAAACGTAACGATCACTATCATTTACGTAACGAAAGCAATAACAAAAAGGTTTTGCACAATCGCTTTTGCCCAAAAAGATAGTCTCTATAGATGAACATCAATTGCTCCCGCGCAACGACTATGATTACCTTCAGAATCCTTAAAACTATTCTTGTCATCCAGACTATAAAGGCTACAACAACCCAAGCCCGAACCAAGCTGATTTAGAACTGCTCACAATGTAAACATTGACCTGTCACACTTACTTCATATTGTCCCTATATGATGTTTCCCGATCTGGCTAACTGCGTAGAAAAACCTGGTTTAGTTGCAAATTTTCCTTAGCCACACTGTTAGCTTAGGATCAGTTCATTTGAAAGACCCCCATTTCCGGTTCATGTTACTCTTTAAAAGGCATTAAATGTTATGAAAAGCTCTGAACGTCGTAAATTTATGAAGATAATGGGTTCCAGTGCAATAGCTGCGGCTGCACTGCCCAACAGTATCAGTAAAGCACTGGCAATTCCTGCGCACAACCGTACCGGCACCATTGCCGATGTGGAACACATCGTCATTCTGACTCAAGAAAACCAGTCCTTTGATCACTACTTTGGCACGCTCAAGGGTGTACGTGGATTCTCTGACCCACGTGCAGTCAAGCTTCCAAATGGTCGCCCCGTCTGGTATCAACCCAACCCCACTGATCCCTTTGGGCTTGGGGTCAGTGAATTGCCTCCCTTCAGAATTAACGCGCCTAGTCTGGGTCTGGAATATCTACCAGGTACAGCACATGACTGGAACTCCAGTCACCGTGCATGGAATGCTGGACAATACGACCAATGGGTTGTAAATAAGTCTCCAATCACCATGGCTTACTTAACTCGCGCTGACATCCCTTACCACTTCGCGCTTGCTGATGCCTTCACTATTTGTGACGCTTATCACTGTTCAGTGATGGGTCCCACCGACCCTAATCGCTATCATATGTGGACAGGCTGGACAGGCAATGACGGTGCAGGTGGCGGCCCAGTCCTTAGTAATGCTGAAGTTGGCTATGACTGGACAACCTATCCAGAACGTCTATCTGCAGCCGGCATCAGTTGGACAGTCTATCAAGACATCGGTGTAGGTTTAGATGGCAATGGCTATTGGGGATGGACTTCTAACGCCTATATCGGCAATTATGGTGATAACTCACTGCTGTATTTTCACCAATATCAAAATGCTTTGCCAGGCACACCTTTAGCCATCGGCGCAAAAACAGGAACCAACATTGCTGCAGGTGGAACGCAAGCTAACCTCTTCGACATTTTCCGTGAAGACGTGCGTACCGGAAAATTACCTCAAGTATCATGGATTGCCTCACCCGAAGCTTATAGTGAACATGCTAATTGGCCCGCAAACTTTGGCGCGTGGTACATTTCTCAAATCCTCGACATCTTGACTTCAAACCCTGATGTTTGGAGTAAAACGATTCTATTCATCAACTGGGATGAGAACGATGGTGGCTTCGATCATATAGTTTCACCTACTCCACCAACGAATAGTACTGATGGAAAATCAACCGTCGATACCAAGAACGAACTCTATGTCGACAATGGATCTGGCTTTATCAGCGGCCCAATTGGTTTAGGAACTCGAGTACCCTTGCTCGCCATTTCTCCATGGAGCAAAGGCGGCTACGTCAATTCGCAAGTATTTGATCACACCTCATTGATTCAATTTATTGAACAACGTTTCGGTCAGAAATACCCTGACATAATTGAACCGAACATTACGCCTTGGCGAAGAGCAGTAACGGGCGACTTAACGTCCATCTTTAATTTTGCCAACCCAAATGAACACAAAGCTTCGTTGCCTAAGACTGCCAGCTACTTGCCGCCCGAAGCGAATAGTAACCCAAGTTATGCATCGGGTCGCCCAAGCTATCCAGTCACTCCGTCTAACGTAGTACTTGGCGTGCCCACACAAGAACTGGGTATTCGCCCAGCCCGTGCTATCCCCTATGAACTCGAAGTTTATGGAACAGCATCGTTCGCTGATAGTCGCTTTAGTATCCACTTTAATAATACTGGCGATGCTGCTGCAGTATTCCAGGTTCGTAGTGGCAATAATACTGATCTGCCACGTAGTTATACGGTGGAATCCGGCAAGCAACTTTCAGATGACTGGCAAGTAACCTCAAGTTATGACTTATCAGTTTATGGCCCTAACGGCTTCTTCCGCTCATTTAAAGGCAGTCTGACAGACAGCCCTAAAAATTCTAATCTCATTGTTCGTGAAAGTTATGATACTGAAGATAGAGGCGGCATTAGTTTACAAATTGTTAACGCTAGTGAAAAGGCCATTGAAGTAAGGGTTCTTGATGCCTATACAGGTCATGAGTTTGTAAAACACATAGCGTCACATGATGACCTGGATAAGAATTGGTCGCTGTATGATTTTCATGGCTGGTATGACTTGGTTATCCGAGTAACGGGTGACTCTTCTTATGAATATAGATTAGCAGGCCATGTAGAAACGGGCAAAGATAGCATTACTGATCCTGCGCTGGGCGGCCTAACGCTAAAGGGTTAATAAACAAATATTCGATTAAAAGCTACTTCTAAATTAGAAAGCCCAATGTTTTGTTGATTGCTTGTTAACAGATTATCAACGAAACATTGACATAATCGATAAAATATTATAAATTTAACCCACTAGAAAAAACTCTATGAGTTTTTAACTAGCGACATAATAATAACAAGCAAAATTTAAATTCAAGTCCAGACAGCTTTTTCGATTAGTACTAATTGGGGAGGCACCTGGGCTTTTTATTTAGTCTCCTGTGCAAATAAACTATACCTCTATCCTTCAAGAACTTAACAAAGCGTCACTATTCGATTTACATCGATTGAAATCGGCAATTTATCAGGAGTTTTTACAGGCAATAGCTGAAGCGATTGCACTCCGGTATTTATTTATCTGAAAATTTATAGACCTAGATCAGTTGCTTTAATCTCATCTTCTGTCAAATAACAACCCGGATCTTCAGCCCAATAATTCCCCGTCATTTGTGCGGCTCTGACCCGAGTATTCCCATTACAAATCGTTTGATAAGCACAACGGCCACACCGACCTTCTAAAGGTCTTGGCACTTGTTTTAAACCCGCCATTAATGGATCGGTGGTATCCAGCCATATTTCTGAAAAAGGCCGTTGTTTGACATTGCCTAAATCATAATGCCACCAAAAAGTATCTGGATGCACATTCCCCAAGTTATCAATGTTCGCCACATTAACCCCAGAGGCATTACCGCCCCATTGATCTAATTTGGCTTGAATATGATCAACTTGATCAGGAAAGCGCTGCTTAACCCAATGCAAAAAATACACCGCATCGGCATCATTATTACCGGTGACAAACTCGCGATCTTTGCCAGCTTTAAGCCAGTCATAACAGGTATCAAACATCAAATCCATCGCCTGGCGGGTTATCTCAAAAAAGGCATCATCTTTACGATTCCTATTGCCCCTGCCCCCGTAATTAAGATGCGATAAATAAAACTTGTCGATATCATAATCATCCATCAACTGTAAAAGAGCCGGAAAATCATGGGCATTATCTTGGGTTAAGGTAAACCGAATCCCGACTTTTATACCTTTATCTAAACACAACTGCACGCCTCTTAAAGCTTCATCAAACGAACCTTTGACGCGTCGAAACTGATCATGGGTATCTTTAATGCCGTCTAAACTAACGCCGATATATTGGTAATTAATAGCGGCTATTTCATCAATATTATCGGTCGATATTTTGGTACCATTACTTGATAAGGCCACATAAAAACCCATGTCCTTAGCACGACGTGAAATCGCAAAAATATCTGGATGTAATAAAGGTTCACCGCCCGACAAGATCAACACCGGCACTTTAAAGGCTTTTAAATCATCCATGACCGTGTAAATTTCAGGCGTGGTGAGTTCGCCCGGAAAATCAATATCAGCCGAGGTGGTATAACAATGCTTACAGGTCAGGTTACAACGCCGAATTAAATTCCAGATCACCACGGGCGCCGCCGGCTTACGAGCGGATTTAAGAGGTGTCGGGTCAAGTAATTCCCGCATGTATTGGCTTAAGCGAAACATAGGGAATCCTTAAATAAGGTAACTCAGCGATAAGCCGATAAACACCGCCATCCCAAAGTAATTACTGTTTAAAAAGGCTTTAAAGCACAGCGCCTTCTCACGATGAAAAATCAACTTTTGTTGATAAATACATAAACCGGTCGCCACGATCACACCGGCATAATAAGGCCAAGTCAAGGCCTGCATCAGTCCAACAACGACTAATAAGCCAATAATAATCACTTGTAACACAGCCATGATTTGCCGATCATACGCACCAAACAAAATGGCGGTGGATTTAACGCCTATTTTTAAATCATCGTCTTTATCAACCATGGCGTACATGGTGTCATAAACTAACGCCCATAGAACCACGGCTAAGTACATAATCCAAGCGACGGTGGGAATTTGATTGACTTGCGCCGAGAAGGACATGGGCACCGCCCAACCAAAGGCGATACCTAAGTAAGCCTGAGGCAAATGTGTGTAGCGTTTCATAAACGGATAGCTACCCGCTAAAAAGGCCGCCACAAAGGATAAAGCAATCGTGTAAATATTTAAGGTTAATACCAAACCGAACGCTATTAGACATAAAACCACAAAGAGCCATAGGGCTTCTTTAGGTGTTACTTTACCGGCGGCAATAGGACGTTGCTTAGTGCGTTCTACATGCGGATCAAACTCTCTATCCGCATAATCATTAATCACACACCCTGCCGCCCGCATTAAGACCACGCCCAAACAAATAACCAGCAATACGTAATAATCGGGCTTACCGCTACTGGCTACCCAAAGTGCCCATAATGCAGGCCACAATAAAATTAATATACCAATCGGTTTATCGAACCGTGATAATACCCAGTATTGCTTAACTCGATCTTCTATACGTTCGTTTAAAATTGTCTTTAGCACAGCATTACCTTATTAATTTGGACTCAGATCTCTTACCATTAAGCACTGACTGTTTAAAACCAGGGCGGTTTTCAGGCGTTCAGTTTATTAAAAATGCTATTATAGCGTTTTTATTTTATCAAAGGCTTACGCCCTGTGGATGTAGACACTATCACCATGACAACTAAAATTCTAGTTCTCTATTTCTCACGGGATGGATCAACGGCGGAAATGGCAAATCATATCGCGCGCGGCATCAATAGTGTAGATGGCGCTGAAGCTATTTTGAGAACAGTACCCGATATATCGGCTGTTTGCGAAAAAGTCGCAGACACTATCCCGACTAAAGGCGCTATTTATGCAACACTGGACGATTTAAAACAGTGCGATGGCTTAGCCCTGGGTAGTCCAACTCATTTTGGTAATATGGCATCACCCTTAAAATACTTTATTGATAACAGCACTGCCGCTTGGTTTAGCGGTGCCTTAATTGGCAAACCCGCTTGTGTATTTACGTCAACCGGTAGTTTACATGGTGGACAAGAAAGTACTTTATTATCCATGATGTTGCCACTCTTACATCACGGCATGGTGTTATTAGGCATCCCTTATACTGAACACGCTTTAAGAGAAACCACTTCGGGTGGCACGCCTTATGGTGCAAGCCACTTTGCTGTTGAGTCTCTGGGTTTAACCGAGCATGAAAAAACCTTATGCCAAGCATTGGGCTCACGGCTAGCAAAAACTGCCCTTCTTCTAAAACAGACTTAAACCGAGGCTCATGACTATTAAACCGCTTTATTTTTACACAACAGCATTAATCGGTTTTTTTGGACTGTTTGCTTTGTTAATGCTATGGAATACAGTACTGGCTCCCTCTTCAGGGTTTCCAGTTGCGCTGATTCTGCTAGTCACTGTAACACCTATGTTATTACCCCTACGCGGCTTATTAAACCGGAACCCTAGAAGTTGCGCATGGATGGGCTATATCAGTTTATTCTATTTTATTCATGGTGCGATTGAAACGTATGCTAACTCTGAGCGTTTATACCCCTCACTTGAACTTACTTTTAGCTTGATGCTGTTTTTTGGCACAACACTGTATGTCCGATTTTCAGGAAAATAAGGATGGCTTTACTAAAGCAACTCCCTTTACATTTTGAGTTTAGAGCTAATCAGACGTTCAATGATTATTTCTCTGGGAGTAATTTAGAAATAATTAACCACTTACAAAACTGTATTAGCCGTCATGGCGAGAAGCAAGTTTTTATCTGGGGTGAATCAGGACTAGGCAAGAGTCATTTGTTACAAGCTTGTTGTCACCAAGCACAGAACATAGAACTCAGTTCATTCTATTTTGACTTATCGCCTTCAGATTTGCCGGATGCTAGCTTACTGAAGGGCTTGGATGAGTTTGATATTGTTTGTTTTGACAACATCGACCAAATAGTCGGCCATGAAGACTGGGAAATAGCTTTTTTTAATTTTTATAACCTACACAGAGACCAAGATCATATCTTAATATTGTCTGCAAATTGCCCGCCTAATGACATTGCGATTAAATTACCCGATCTTAAAACTCGTCTAAACTGGGGTTTAACCCTAAAAATACAGCCATTATCTGATGAAGAAAAAGTAACGGCTTTAATTTTCAAAGCCAATCAGATGGGCTTTGAAATAACTCCAAAAGCTGTTCGCTTTTTATTGTCACACAAGAATAGAAATATATCATCTCTATGGACTCTACTCACAAAGTTAGATCATGCGTCTTTAGCGGCTAAGCGAAAATTAACTATCCCTTTTTTAAAACAGATACTCTCTGAAGAATCCCGCGAAGAATAAAAAATTAATGAGTGGCAGTAGAGCGTTAGGTTGTTCTGAATATGAACCTATAGAGCGTTAATACTCAGTTTTTCTTAGTGTAGAAAATATAATCTGCTGTATATGGGATTCGTTTTTCTCCACCCAAGTGATTTGAATTACATATCACTTTAGGCAACAGTCCGCCCTTGGTATGAATTCGATTAATGTAGCTCACTCCCGAAAACAATCCATCACCTTTATGGGAAACAACTTCTACGAGAAGCCACGAAATAGAAGATTCTGGCGCAACATCGATTTTATTAAGCACCTTACCAACAACTCGACTTCCCTCTTTATACTCCCACACAGGGCCAGAATAATGATTGCCAACGATTTGGTTGTGATTATCGTATAACTTTGCATCGGGCGCTTGTAATTGCCAAGCATATACCCCGCCGTTAAGAGCACACTCATAAATCTGATCTCCTTTCGCATGTAACGCCATTAGTGGATGGTTACCTTGAGGAGGTTTGATAGAAATAGGAATTGAAATATCGGCATAAATAATCGCCGGTGACAAAAGCCACAAACAACTTAATTTTTTAAAAAAATTTATCATCCGGGAATCGTAACAGGCTAGTTAAATATAATTAAGTCGAAATGACATAAAACCGAGAAGCAAACCTTCTGTAATTTCTGACGGAAGGTTTGCTCTATTCAAGCAAATTAAGCTAAATAATTAGCTTCAGCAAAATCCCAATTAACCAGGTTCCAAAATGCCTCAAGATACGCAGGACGCGCATTACGATAATCAATATAGTAAGCATGCTCCCATACATCAGCAGTTAACAAAGGTGTTTGGCCTGTTGTTAAAGGAGTGCCCGCATTACTTGTGCTAACCAAACCTAAACTTCCATCTGCATTTTTTACTAACCAAGCCCAACCAGAACCAAACGTGGTAACAGCCGTTTTAGTAAATTCTTCTTTAAATTTTGCGAAAGAGCCAAATGTAGCAACGATTGCTTCTGCTAATGTGCCGGTTGGTTCACCGCCACCATTAGGAATCAAACTATTCCAATAAAAAGTATGATTCCAGACTTGTGCAGCATTATTAAAAATAGGACCAGAAGATTTAACGATAATTTCTTCCAGAGTCAGTCCTTCAAACTCAGTACCAACAATAAGATTATTCAAATTAGTTACATAAGTTTGATGATGCTTCCCATAATGAAACTCTATAGTTTCTTCTGAGATATAAGGTACCAGTCTATTGCTAGAATAAGGTAAAGCAGGTAGTTCGAAAGCCATTTGAGTTTCCTTAATAGAGTTAAAAAGTTAATTAATCTTTAAAATACCGAGTATTTTTATAAGTTACTACTCTAGCATTGCTCGCCAATAAAATAAAGCATGACATTCATTACTCGAATAAGAATGAACATCATATTACTATAATATCAAACTTCCTAGGCATCTAATTAAGATTAAAATCTGAGCATAAATATTAAAAATCAAACTACATTTGCAAGTTCAACATTGATTCATTCACTCTAAAACTGAATTATCTAATTAAAATAAACTCAACTAAGTAATTTATCTCAGTGTAAACTCTGAAAATCCTATTCCCATTCACTTACAACTACTCAAATAACAATCTGGATAAAAATATGGCTATAGAAATTGAACATAAGTTTCTTCTTGCTAATGAAAATTGGCGTCAACAGGTACACAAATCTGTTCTGTTTCGACAAGGTTATTTAAGCTCTGAAACTACATCTTCTATTCGTGTAAGAATAAGCGACAAAACTGCATGGCTAAATATAAAAAGCGCTACCATCGGCAC
>Ga0194062_1000358_pt1 | contig 19085 bp, 23 predicted proteins | sample SepL2225m_MetaG_FD_155481 | JGI IMG/M metagenome (GOLD analysis project Ga0194062, IMG submission 155481) | Anoxic zone freshwater microbial communities from boreal shield lake in IISD Experimental Lakes Area, Ontario, Canada - Sep2016-L224-25m | ecosystem: Environmental > Aquatic > Freshwater >... | reverse complement strand
AACCCAACTCCCCAAACATCATGTGGCGAGACAAAAACTGTGCCTACGAGCGACTACAGACTATTGGGTTAACGCCATGGATGGTCAGCCATTTATGGTGATCAATAAAGTCGCCGATCCAGGCTTAATAAAAACCATTGAAAACGATATTTTGCCTGAACTGGAAGCGCGGGTTCCGAATCAATCTGAACACATAGGCGCCGCCCTTTTACCTCATCCTCATAAATTTTCGTTGGTTTTTGATCGTGAAGGCTATAGCCCTGAACTCATGGATCGTCTGAAAGTAAAGCAGGTAGCTGTCTACACCTATCATAAATATCCCGGTGATAATTGGCCAGAAACCGAATTCAGTGACTATATTTTGACTTTGCCTGCCGGTCAAAAGACTCTGGTTAAACTGGCCGAGCGCGGTGTTTGTTTGAGCAATAAGCTGTGCAACACTCATTATGACTAAAGCAGCATAGAATTGCAGATAAAAGTGTGTGTAAAACTATGCGCACATTGGCAATGCTGAGGTGTTATTGTGTGTTTCTGGCTGAGGTGGTGTTTTTCCAATGAGTACTGAGGGTTTTTCGCGCGGTAGTTCATGTTTATCTTGCGGAACACGATGAGAAACGATGGGTAGACCGGTGTTTCTATCGATACTTGATGTGCACCAGTCGATAATTTGGCTTTTTCTTTGTGGAATAGGGCGAATAACGCTCGTATCATCAAGTATTTCTCTTGATAGTCGAGGTGTTACGATCGATACTCCCGATGTTCCAGACGATATACGAGGTGTAACAGTCGATTATTCAGCTTTTTTCGTGCGTTATAGGCTGACTACCGATAGGAAAACACGAAGGTCCACGCGATAAACGCTCACTACCGATAGGAAAACGCGAAAGTCCACGCGATAAAACCTCAGTGCTGATAGGAATGTTTGAAGGTTCACGTGATATACCCTCACTGTTGATAAGAATGTTCGAAGGTCCACGCGATAAACCCTCAGTGTCGATAAGAATGTTCGAAGGTCCACGCGATAAAACCTCAGTGCCGATAAGAATGTTCGAAGGTCCATGTGATAAACCCTCACTGTTGATAGGAATGTTCGAAGGTCCACGTGATATACCCTCACTGCCGATAGGAATGTTTGAAGAGCTACGCGATAAACTCTAACTGTCGGCAGGAATACATGAGGCCCCTCTCGAAAGCCCAGATGTCCCTGCAGTAATAGGGCATAAGACGGTGTGGGTAAGAGGAAATTCTTCTAATAGAAGCCTCAAACTACGTTAAAAACAGCGATCTTAATGTTAGTTATTGAGTTTCATACCAATTAAAAGTATCATCTAATTCAGCTTGGGCACTCCACTTTCACGGAGTTCAATCTTCATTTATATTTCTGCATCATAGTATCGTAGCTAACTGTTATTAACTCGCCTGCTTGGTATGCTTGCCATCTTTTTTGCGCTTCATCTTTCCAGATAACATCAATTTCTTGATCAGGCTTATCTAAATCAGCTAATAAGAATTCTGCTAGATGTAATTTTTCCAAGAGTGTTAATTGGTTTGCTTGTTGGTATAGCTCTTGACATGAAGGCATGGTTTTCTCTGTTTACAAGTAATTAATTTAGTCGTCAATAAATACCAAGATGAAGTAAGGATTTTTCTTTATTTGTGATGGTTTGTGGGAAACGATGCGTACTTATAACAAAGTGATTGATGTTTGTTTCAAAAGCAGTGTTATAAAAATTTCGTAAAACAAAGGCAATAAACAGCTCAGGAGTTAGTGGCTCAGAAATTGGAATTCTACAGTTTTTATATTGGCCCAAGGTGATGTGAGTTTTTGGATGTTTTATTTCTTCGAAGTTATTGGGGTCATAATCAAAACGTATTGGGAAAGTAACTATGTTTTTTCCTAAAATGTCCGCGTAAATCTCATCATCTTCATAAATCTCTGGTTCATTCTGAAAGCTCTCTAAATTAGGGGCAGGGAAAAAAGCCAACCGATGAGCAACAAGTTCAGTGCCTTTAAAGCTGTAAAGCATTTGGATCAAAGCGCCATCAATCATTTTGATATTATAGTTTTTGGTCTCTTCAAGTTGTTTATAAATTTCTTCATAAGTGATATTTTTCATGGCAATGGAAATATCTTGCATCCCTGAATAGGTGATTTGACCTTTCTCGTTTGAAGGGAAGTTTTGTTCTGCCGATAGACCTATTTTAATCAGTTTAGAAGTAATTGCCCCAATTTGGTTAAAAATAATTACAGAACTTAACATGCTTAGAGTAATTCCTTTATTAATTTCTCTCTTATATCATCGGGCAAATCTTCTTTATGTATTTCACCATTTATTAGGCTTTGAAGTAAGTCATTGGCAGAAGCTGATTTAATTTCTAGTTTTTTACGCTCTTGCTCAGTCATATCTCGATTAACGATGCTTAATTTTTCACGCTCTGCAGCGGTGGGATAAGTAAATTTAAGTTCAAAGTCATTTCTCTTCACCCTTTCAAATTCTTGCTGTAAAGCTTTCATGTTTTCACCATAACCAATAACTCTCACCCAAGCTTTGCTGCGTGTTAGTGCGGTAAAAAGCATATTTCTTTTTTGTGAAATATTGTAATAAGAAAAACATTCGTGAGCATTTATGATATAAACCATTGGGGCTTCATTACCTTTAGCCCTGTATATGTGAGTAAATACAACCGCATTATCTTTAAAAAACTCGTCGGGAGTCGTTGTTACACCGGCTAGATTAGAGTTTATCCCTTTACTAAACAACTCTTCCCTTATTGTGCCAACGGCTCGTTTTGCGGTGTAAGGTTCAGGGTGAATGACCATAATGTCATCTAATTTTAATTCATCCTCTGTAATATTCTTTTCAATCTCAGCTATTAAATAAGCAATTTGTTCGGCATCACTATTAAAAGATTTAAATGTAATTAGATCATCAATGGTTGAATGTTCTTCTAAAAAGCCAGGGCTCGATTTTTCATCTCGGCTTAAAGTGACTGACTCACCATCAGCTAATCTTCCGTCTTTAACTTTGTAGCCTACATCCTGCCAAAGTTGATGCTGGTCAAACATCTGTATCAACCCCTTTCTTCTGTAAATACCAAAGCCTAAAGCATGAGCTGTAGCTAATATAGGTCTAGAGTTGCGATAGCACACATCTAAAACAATATCTTGCTTAGGTTTCCCTGTAGTGTTGTGTAAAGAAACAAGTGGTTTGTCATTAATATCTAAGCCAAATAATTCTTCAGGTGATGGCATTTGTTTATTACTGATATTCTGCAATTCATCATAGGCGTACACCAAACGTTTTGGTTGCTTTAAAATACCGAAACACAAGCGTAAAAAGTAGGGTGAAAAATCTTGAGCTTCATCAACCAAAACGACGTCATAGCTTTGTTGAAATGTTTTTATTTCGTTGAACGCTTTTTCACAAACAACATCAAATCCTTTGCCATAAGCTCTCGCCATGGATTCAGCCGACTTGAAATCGAAATATTCAATATTATGCTTCAGGCATATTTCATAATAGATGCCACGTATTGAAGGGCTACCCCAGGCATGAATAATATCAATTTTGTCCCAATCAGGTTCTTCGTTAGTATGCTCTAAAGTGAATAAGGTAATAAAATGTTTGAGTTGATTTTTGAGTGATCTACTGTTGAACGTAACAGCAATATGCCAGTCTGGATTTTTTGCATGTAAATAGGCTACTTTTAAAGCTAATACAATGGTCTTCCCAGAGCCTGCTAAACCTCTGATGCGTTGCACACCTTCAACGGTCTCAATAACAGCGGTACTTTGTTGTCTGTCCAAATTAGCAATAGACTCCTCTAGTTTCTTTAGTTTGGCTCCTTTTGAGTCTATCTTTTTAACATAGCCACGTTTACTTCTATTTCTGATTGTTGTGATGGACTGAATAACTGAAACTAATTTTTGATATGTCTGGTTGTCGCCACATATTTTAGTATTCAGATAACCTGTTAAATCATCCTCAGTAACCAAAACAGGGTAGTAAGAATGTATATCTGAGCGTCCTGTCCATGCTGATGCAAACGTGGCAACGTTTAATTTAACTGCTAAATTACGTCCCTTCGTTAAATCCTTGTGCTGTTTGAGCTTCGATTCTAATTTTGTGTAGTTTTCATCCTGAATATCAGCGAGCTCTACTGTTTCTTTATAAGCATCCTCAATAAGATGAAAAATAATGGCGCCGTGTTGTTCAGAAAGAAACAAGGCATCAATTGGATAGCGGCCTTCTATCGTACCAATGATGGGATAGCCTAAATACAAATAGCCGTCTATATCTGTTCTAGCTTCAAAATAATCGGCTAATTTTTGACTACTAACAGGTTTGTCAGTACCACCTCGAACAACAATCATTTTTTAACCTTACAATAATATTCAGTAACCAACATTTATTTCTAAATGTTGGGCTCCATGCTCGCCATAAACGTGGTGTAATCTTCTACATAAAAGGGTTTGGAGAAGTTTTGGTCGTTATCCAGTATACAGGCGATTGTGATTTCTATATCAAGCAACCGCAGCAGTTAATTCCGTGAACAACTCAGCTACATGGTCATCAATACTTTCTTGACTAAACCGACCTGCTGCAAGATCTTGTTGCGTTTCATAAAGCGCGGCTTTCAATTCCATTTCCCGTAGGTAGTGGTAGTGATCAATCCGCATCACTACAAAAGACTCTTTGCCCCGGACGGTAATCACGGTCTCTGGTTGATTGGCAAGGCTTTCTTCTAAGCAGGCAATGCCTTTAGTTTTTAAATCGTTTGCTGTTATCATTTAAGTAACCCGATAAATAATGCGATTGACTATACGATTAAGTGTATTGGACGTCAAATAAATTGAGCCACTTCCGTCATACAGAAAGCACAGTTATTCAATGGTATCCTCAAACACTTCACTTAAATCAATCTGGCAATCAGGAAACAAATAAGGGGTGGCGATATCTTCTCCAGAGTACATGTACTGGAGTTGATATTTTTCGGTTTGATCATCCAGGACAAACTGATGTACGGCTTTTTCACCTGGATAAACCAGCCAGTATTCTTTAACACCGCTCTCTTGATAGAGTTGGTATTTGAGCTGCATCTCTTTTTTTGAATTACCTTTTGATAATATTTCGATAATCCAATCGGGGGAACCTAAACAGCCTTTACTGTCTATTTTAGTTTTATCACAAATGACGCAGAGATCAGGCTGGACGACAGAATAAATATCTTTATTCACGACGATGGATTTTCTTCGGTCGTATAAGCGAACGTCAAAAGGCGCTGCGAAAGCGCGACATTCTTTGTTTTTTAAAAAAATAAATAACGCGCCACTTAAACGCCAAGAGATACTCTGATGTTCAGAGCTGGGAGCAGGGCTCATAGTCATTTTGCCTTTAATCAGCTCAATGGCATCATCAAATTGCCAGGATAAATAATCAGCGTACGTGTAAATGCCATTTAAATCGAGTTGTGATAAATCGGTTGTTTTAGACATGCATCCCCTTGCGGATAGCTGTTAATTGATAGCGTCAGGCACAGAAGTTAAAGCTCAAAATCTTTCTGGGTAAGTGTAACATTTTTAGTCTCTTTTATCGTTTTGATCATGTGCAGTTGTGCGATGGTTTCAAGTAACTTAGAATCGTCCGGTTTTTTTGAAAAATCAAAAGTTATAGGACTCATTCCATGTCAAAATCCAGTCAGTTTTTCGAGCATATTCTCACGCATTATCGGGGAATATTTGCCACCCTCATTCTGTTGCCCCTGTCCACAATCTATACCGCTTATACAACGGTGCGTAATGGGTTGGTGTTTAAGATGAGAAGTGCGCCAGCAAAACATGATCAAAAGGTACAGAAAATCATTGATCAGATAGAAGATTGGAAACAGGCCGGTTGCACTCAAAGATTGTGTACTGCACGTTCTGGCTGGAAGACGATGAGTGAATTAGTGCCTAAATACAAATTAACGCATCGTAATATTGATATCGGACTTTACGACATTCTTGAAATCTCGGAGCAAAGCAGCACAGTCAGGGTTGAGCCGTTAGCGACGATGGGACAAATTTCACGTAATCTGATTTCTAAAGGTTGGACTTTAGCCGTGGTGCCTGAGTTGGATAGTTTAACCGTAGGTGGCTTGATTATGGGCTTTGGTATCGAGTCCAGCAGTCATAAATACGGTTTGTTTCAATCAATCTGTGTTTCTCTGGATCTGGTGACCGCTGAAGGGAAATGTGTTCGGTGTAGTCCGTCAGAAAATGCCGATCTGTTTTATCAGGTGCCTTGGAGTCATGGCACACTGGGCTTTATTGTCGCCGCAGAATTAAAGATTATTCCCGCTAAAAAATATATCAAGGTGCATTATGAGCCGGTCTTTAGTCTTGATCAGATGACAACGGTCTTTGAGGCAGCTTCTAGAAATACTGAAGAAAATGATTTTGTAGAAGGCCTGGTTTATAGTCGTGATAATGCTGTCATCATGACGGGAATATTTACAGATACTATAGAATCAGATGGGCTCTATAATCCGATCGGTCGATGGTATAAGCCCTGGTTTTATAAACACGTAGAAACCTATTTGCAAAAGGACAGTGGTGCTATCGAATACATTCCTTTACGGGATTATTATCATCGCCATACCCGTAGTTATTTCTGGACCATGGAAGAAATCATTCCTTTTGGCAACAACCCGTTGTTTAGAACCTTATTGGGTTGGGCATTACCTCCCAGTATTGAGCTACTGAAATATACCGAAACAGAAACGACCCGCAGATTAAGAGAGAAGTTTCATGTCGTGCAAGACATGCTGATGCCCATTAGCTATCTGAAACAATCCATCCAGTATTTTGATGACCATTTTAATCTTTATCCTTTATGGTTATCACCCATGGCTGTTTTGGATAATGCACAGCAGCAAGGTTTTGTACATCCACTCAGAAAGCGTGACGGCACAGTGGATGAAATGTACGTGGATATTGGAGCTTATGGAACACCGGTTAAAAAGGATTTTGATAATAGTCGGGCCTTACCTTTACTTGAACAATTTGTATTGGATCATCACGGGTACCAGGCTTTGTATGCAAAAACAATGCTAAGCAGAGACGATTTTAGACGCATGTTTGATCACACTGATTATGATCGTTTGCGAGATCAATTGCCGTTCTGTACGCAAGCCTTTGAAGAGGTGTATGAAAAAGTATCCTCAAAAGGCAGGGTATCGCCTGTTGAGATGAGAAAGCTTATTAGTCAACGGTCAACTTTGACTAACGCATAATGATCAATCATTACTTATTGGCTACAGAAAATCCTACCGTGCCATAAAACTCGTTTCCGGAGTTGGTTTCTGGTACACCCACGCCAAAGTAAACCTGTGCTTTCGGGTGTACACGTATCCAGGTGTTGAATACGGCGCCCGAGAGGTTGTTGTTGCCACTAAAATAATCCGCTTGAAGTGTTAGCAGGTTCTCTAACACTTCAATATTAAAGCCTCCCGTGTAGCCTAGATAGTATGTGGTCGTGGAGAGAGCTTTATTGACCCAATAGGGACCGGCATGGAGATTGATTCGTCTGGAGGGTTGGTAAACGGCAAGCGCATAGTCAGCGTTATGGAGTTGTCTGGGGTTGCTGGAGTGGGGCAGGGTAGTGCCATTTTGAGCGCCTAGAACAGCCTGAAAGTCTTGGCTAATAATGAATGTTTTAGAAATATTAAAATAGGTGTCTGCCTGGTAGTTCTGGGCTCCGCCCCCGATTAGAGGAATATTGTAAGAAGCAAGCTGAAAATCCCAGCCATTTTTGGCAGAGTAGTCCAGGGTAATATTTTCGTATAAGGTGGTCTGATAGGGCTGATTAGGTTCGTGGTAATAATTGAGCTCATTACTGATCGTCCACACATCCTCAATCTGGTTTGGGTTGGTGCGCAATTTAATTTTGGCTTTCCCTTTACCTTTTGCATGAGTATTAAAAGGGATACAGCAAAGGAGTAATATTAAAACAGGCAGGTGCTTCATTGAGCGGTGGCTTTTTTGTACGGCTGACCAAGAGTGTTAAACGCGCTATTGTATCAGGGTTTTAAAATGGGGATTGCTTAAGCGAAAATGAAGCCAAAGAAATTAACTTTGGTATGAGTTGTTGATAGATGAGCAGCTAGCAAACAAAATGTGTCTTTATGGCATCAATCATCACGGCATAGCAAAACTTTATTTTACTTTAACGATAATTGCTTTAATACAAGATCAGTAGGGTCGGTTTTGCTGAAATAGGCGGTAGGTTTTTACAAGAAAAAAGTCCAATAAGCGATGGGTTCTTTAATCAAATATTCGTGATAACGGGTAAAGTTTGTAGGCATTCACCCACTGGCCTTAAAACACAATATGGCAGAAATAGACGCTTATTTCGATAAACGTTTTTGAATCTCGGCAGCAACTAAAGCATTTTCAGTGCTTAAATGTGTCAGAAAATGTCTTCTTAACGTAGAGTCTTCAGGCACAACGATACTTGAAAAATCAGTTCCGCTTTTCTTAAAGGGATTCGAAACTTTATCAGACATAAAAATATAAGCGACAAAAGCCAGCGTCAGAAACAATATTACTTCAACCATATAAACTCTCCAAAGAACAACTAAAAAATAACTATCAGCAACATTTGTTCGATACAAATAAGAGTGTATCGAAATGTACTATAGCATTTTATATACCAAGTCATTCATCATTATCATTTGTGATAGTCATTTAAAACAAAATTAGTTGGGATTGTTATTGTTCGAACAAATCCATAAATCTATTGTTGTATTTGTTGTAAAGCATACACAGTCATTTTTCATAAAAGTCCTTTAGTTGTTAAATTCATTGAGCTCTTCATGGTTGTTTAGCTTTCATTTTTCAGGCATAGAATGTGTTAGTCAGTCACAAATAGCCAAATAACACACTTGGAGTTTCTATGACCGAAACCTTTTATGATGTCATGCGTAGGCAAGGCATCACCCGCCGCAGCTTTCTTAAATTCTGTAGCCTTACCGCTGCCTCATTAGGTCTTGCACCTGCTTTTGCGCCGAAAATTGCGCACGCGATGGAGACCAAGCCGCGTATTCCGGTGTTATGGTTGCATGGTCTGGAATGTACCTGTTGTTCGGAATCATTTATTCGTTCGGGTCACCCCTTAGCAAAAGATGTGATCTTATCCATGTTGTCACTCGATTACGATGATACGATTATGGCCGCAGCAGGGCATAACGCAGAAGCTATCGTTACTGAAATTGTCGAAAAGTATAAAGGTAATTATATCTTGGCGGTAGAAGGTAATCCCCCTTTAGCCGAAGACGGTATGTATTGCATTATTGGCGGCAAACCTTTTGTAGAACAACTTAAGTATGCCGCAGAAAGCTGTAAAGCTATTATTTCTTGGGGCTCATGCGCGTCTTGGGGTTGTGTTCAGGCCGCTAAACCCAATCCGACCCGTGCAACACCCGTTCACAAAGTACCGGGGTTAGCCAATAAACCTATAATTAAAGTGCCAGGTTGCCCGCCGATCGCCGAAGTCATGACGGCGGTAGTCGCTTATTTACTCACGTTTGAAAAATTACCGACTTTGGATCGTCAGGGTCGTCCACAAATGTTTTACAGTCAACGTATTCATGATAAATGTTATCGTCGTCCCCACTTTGATGCTGGACAATTTGTCGAGCATTGGGATGACGAAGCGGCCAGACAAGGCCATTGTTTATACAAAATGGGCTGTAAAGGCCCCACGACTTATAACGCTTGTTCAACGGTTCGCTGGAATGAAGGCGTATCCTTTCCTATTCAATCCGGTCATGGCTGTATTGGCTGTTCAGAAGATGGTTTTTGGGATAAAGGGAGCTTCTACGAACGCCTCACTGACATTAATCAATTCGGTATTGAAGCCAACGCCGATGCCGTGGGTGGAACAGCCGCCGCTTTAGTGGGGGCTGGTATTGCCGCACACGCCGGATTGACTGCGCTGAATCGCGCTAAACAACCTGGAGCAGAAAAACAATGACCGTTAGAAATACACCCAATGGCTTTCATTTAAACGACGTGGGTCGTCGTATCATCGTAGACCCAGTGACCCGTATCGAAGGTCACATGCGTTGTGAAGTGAATATCGATGAAGAAAATATTATCCGCAACACCATTTCCAGCGGCACCATGTGGCGAGGACTGGAAGTCATCTTAAAGGGCCGGGATCCACGTGATGCCTGGGCTTTTGTACAACGTATCTGCGGCGTGTGTACCGGTACTCATGCCTTAACCTCAGTACGTGCGGTCGAAGATGCGCTCAAGATTAAAATCCCTGAAAATGCCAATTCAATCCGAAACCTGATGCAATTAAGTTTGCAAGTACAAGATCATCTGGTACATTTTTATCATTTACATGCCCTGGATTGGGTTAATCCGGTTAATGCCTTAAAAGCCGATCCCAATGCTACGTCCGCATTGCAACAATCCATTTCACCCCATAACCCAAAGTCTTCGCCGGGTTATTTTCGTGATACCCAAAATCGTCTGCAAAAGTTTGTTGAGTCAGGGCAGCTAGGGCTTTTCAAAAATGGTTACTGGACTAATCCCGCTTATCTGTTACCCCCCGAAGCGGATTTAATGGCGGTCACTCATTATCTGGAAGCTCTGGACTTCCAAAAAGATATTATGAAAATACGGACTATTTTCGGTGGTAAGGACCCCCATCCAAACTGGTTGGTGGGTGGTGTGCCTTGCGCTATTAATATCGATGGTGTCGGTGCGACCGGTGCCATCAATATGGAGCGGCTCAATTTAGTCTCTTCTATCATAGACCGGACGATTGCCTTTATTGATCAAGTTTATATTCCTGATTTACTGGCTATTGCACAGTTTTATAAAGGTTGGATGTATGGCAGCGGTATCTCTGGGCAAAGTTTATTGTCTTATGGGGATATTCCTGATGATGCGAATGATTATTCGGCGTCTAATCTGTTGATGCCTCGAGGTGCGATTATTAATGGTGATTTAACGAAAGTCCATGAAGTGGATTTAAGAGATCCAGAGCAAATCAAAGAGTTCGTACCGCACTCCTGGTATAAATACCCCGATGAATCAAAAGGCTTGCATCCTTGGGACGGTATTACCGAACCGCATTATAGTTTAGGCCCCAATGCCAAAGGCACGCGCACACATATTGAGGAACTGGACGAGGCCGCTAAATATTCCTGGATTAAAGCGCCGCGCTGGCGGGGTCATGCGATGGAAGTGGGGCCGCTAGCCCGTTATGTCATTGGTTATGCGCAAGGCAATAAAGAAATAACTGAACAAATCAACTTTGTCTTAAAAACCCTCGATGTACCGGTGACTGCCTTGTTCTCTACTTTGGGAAGAACGGCTGCGCGTGGTCTGGAAGCTCAATGGGCGGCCGGTAAAATGCGTTACTTCATGGATAAGTTAATAACGAATATTAAAGCGGGTGACCTGGCTACCGCCAATGTGACTAAGTGGGACCCAGAAACGTGGCCTGCGAGTGTTAAAGGGGTCGGTTTTACGGAAGCGCCGCGTGGGGCTTTAGCTCATTGGTTAAAAATTGAGAATACCAGGATTGCCAATTATCAATGTGTCGTGCCAACCACATGGAACGGTTCTCCTCGTGATGAACAAGGCAATATAGGCGCCTTTGAAGCGGCATTGATGAATACCAAGGTTGAACGCCCAGAAGAACCTGTGGAAATTTTGCGTACCTTGCATAGTTTCGATCCTTGTCTAGCCTGTTCCACCCATATCATGGGGCCAGATGGCACAGAATTAACTCAAGTCAAAGTTCGTTGAGGAGACTGTCATGAATGAGCTCACTTCTGCTGCTCCCATTTATGTCTACGAAAAACCGGTCAGGTTATGGCATAGTTTAAACGCGTTACTGATTGTTGCCTTAAGCGTTACCGGCTATTTAATTGCCGATCCTCTGGCCTCGTTAAAAGGCGAAGCTTCTGAGCATTTCTTGATGGGTTATATCCGCTTTGTGCATTTTTCAGCGGGTTACTTAATAGCGATTGCGCTGCTGTTTCGGTTGTACTGGGGGTATGCGGGTAACGAACACGCTAGACAAATCTTTTTACCACCTTTATTGAAAGCCCATTTTTGGCAAGGCGTTTTTCACGAAGTGCTTTGGTATCTGTTCCTGGTCAAAGAACCCCGCAAGTATATTGGTCATAATCCTTTGGCCATACTGGCTATGCATTTTGTGTTTGTGTGGGGAGTGTTGTTTATGATTGTCACTGGCTTTGCTTTGTATGGAGAAGGTGCGGGTCAGGGTAGTTGGCAACATACTTTGTTTAGCAGTTGGGTATTGCCTATTTTCGGTAGTAGCCAAAGTCTGCATAGCTGGCATCATTTGTTCATGTGGCTGATTATCTGTTTTGTACTGGTGCATATCTATGTTGCTTTGCGTGAGGATAAGTTATCTCGTCAAAGTATGTTGTCCACCATTGTAACGGGATGGCGTACCTTTAAGGACGATAGACCCGTTGATGATGAGTCTGGCGCATGACTAAGCCACAACACATTCTGTTGCTGGGGATAGGCAATGTGCTGTGGGCTGACGAAGGCTTTGGGGTGCGGGTTATTGAGCATCTGCAAAAAAATTATCGGTTTCCTGAGCAGGTTCAAGTCATGGACGGTGGTACTCAAGGGGTGTATCTGGTTGAACATGTACAAGCGGCAGATGTTTTAGTGGTCTTTGATGCAGTTGATTATGGCTTGCCCGAAGGCACACTGAAGTGCATCGAAAACGAAGAGGTGCCAAAGTTTCTGGGTGCCAAAAAAATGAGTCTGCATCAAACGGGTTTTCAGGAAGTGCTGGCGATGGCAGACATGTTGGGGCAATACCCTGAGCATTTGTTATTGATCGGTGTGCAGCCAGTAGAACTCGATGATTATGGTGGCAGTTTACGACCACAAGTTAAAGCTCAAATACAACCGGCTATTGATATAGCGTTGACGTATCTAGCCACTTTTGGAATGACCGCAGAAATAAATACCGCTCATAACGAACTATCTGATCCGGTATTGGACATTCAGCGCTATGAGCAAGAACGTCCTACCGCAACCGAAGCGTGTCGTATCGGTGATGAACGGATATTACAATCGGAAGTTTTTGAGGTGCGTCCCCCCCTATCCTATGAGGAACACAGCTTGAAAGTGGATATTGATTATCGGGGGAAATATTGATGTGTATCGGTATTCCTATGCAAATTATTGAACAGCGAGGTGAGTTTGCACACTGTGTTTATCGTAATCAAGAAAGCCTGATCGATATGATGTTGGTGGGGCAGCAGCCAGTAGGTAGCTGGATTCTGGCTTTTCTCGATACCGCCCGGGAAACCATTAGTGAACAACGAGCAAAACAAATTACTGATGCCTTGGAAGCCATGAGTTTAGCCATGCAAGGTGAAACCGATGTAGATCATTTATTTGCTGATCTTGTTGACAGAGAACCCACTTTACCGGAGTTTTTACGATCATGAGTTCACCTTTGATAGAGCAACTGCAAACCAGACACGGCTTGATCCTATTAGATGGGGAGAGTTACGATCATTTCGTTTATGGGAATGAATGGGTGGTACTGTTTTTTTGTAACGATCCGGTGATGTTTCCTGAAAGTCATGATGTTGCGGTGATTTTGCCGGAATTGTTGAAAGGCTTTGGACAATTACGAGGCGGGATTATTGCGTCTTCTGTTGAGCGTGAATTACAGGCGCGTTTTAGATTTACGAGTTGGCCATCGTTAGTGTTTTTACGTAAAGGTGAATACTTAGGCGTCATTACCGGGATTCGTGATTGGTCGTCTTACAGACAGGAGATGACAGCAATACTGGCCGCCCAACCCAGTCAGCCACCAGGCTTTGATCTGGATAAAGTCTGTGGAGCAGCAGCGCATTGAACACTAAAGTTGAATTAATCGGTTCTCAAACCAGGCGACTATCACTATGACTTCACACTATCTCCCAATTTTTGGGCAAGGTTCACAGCCGGCAGAAGAAGACGGCGTTGAGCTGGAATATTTGCCTATGCCAGATGAAATGGCAATCTACCGAATGCCGGAAATTTCTTCGGATTTAAATGTCGCTGTTTTAACTCAGGCGAAAGTATTTTTATCACAGTTACAGCAAGCATTGGCTGACTTTCCTTCCGTATCTGCACCTATGGATTTGATCAGTCTGGACAGTACTAATCGGCAGTTTATCGATGAAATGCTGGGCGAAGGCGAAGTCAGTATGATTTATTCAGCTCAGCCGGTTATTCGCATTCAGGAGTCGGTGTTAGCGGGTGTTTGGCGTCAGCAATCGTTGAATCCGGACAAGAAAATTATTTCAGATAGTCTGGAAGTTGGGATTGTGCCACAAGCCATCACACAATTGGCTTTTAGTGATGCTGTCCGGTGTATTGATACCCAGTGGGATGTGTTACCATCAGGCGTGATGAATGCACCGCCCTTGTTGGCAGAGCTCAATGCAAAAATTGCTGACTATCAGCCCGATGACGAAGCGCATATCATTAACTTGAGTTTGTTGCCGCAAACCGAGGAAGATTTAGTATTTTTAGAATCGCGTTTGGGCAAGGGGAGGGTAACTATCCTGTCCAGAGGTTATGGGAATTGTCGGATTAGCTCAACCAATACACAATATGTGTGGTGGGTGCAGTATTTTAATTCACAGGATACCTTGATCCTCAATACCCTGGAAGTCAGTGCTGTTCCCAATGTGGCTTGTGCTTCACCAGAAGATATTGCGGATAGTCGGCAACGACTGGAAGAAATTATGAAGGTGTATTTGTGAGCGACTCTTTCTTTGCGGGTGCCTTTGGTGGTGATGTCTCGAAATTACCGCCTGATACTCGTTTGGAATGTAAAATTTGTTGGTATGTCTATGATCCTGCTTTGGGTGATGACGTCTGGCAAATTCAACCGGGCACCGCCTTTGGGCAGCTACCTAACCATTGGAGCTGTCCCACTTGTGGCGCTCAAAAACAGGATTTTTTATTGTTGGAGGACTCGTTATGACGTGGAAAGATTGTAATCAATTGACTCATACACTGGAAACAGTCTTTAACCAGATATTGGATCAACGTATGTGTGGGTTGCCGTTACTTAATCATGCACTGTCGGTGCAGGTGGCAGGTTTTAACCCAGTCAATGATGAGTGGGTGGGGATATTGATCACCCCCTGGTTCATGAATTTGTTGCTGATGCCGAGGCTGGATTGTGCATGGGCCGGGTTGAATATGGGGGCTAAATTCGAGAAGTCTTTTCCCTATGGGGTGTTCGAGTTTACAATGGCTGTTGAAGAACGCCTGGGTGCTTATGCACAGTGCTCATTGTTTTCCCCCATGTTTCAGTTCGCTACTCAGGCTGATGCACTGGCGACGGCACAGTCTGCATTGGATGCTTTACTGATTGGTGAAAGGCCGCCTGACTTAAACTTGAGTCGGAGAAACTTTCTGCGCGGTGAGTTGGGTGCTGGACGCGTTTGAGTGACGGCAGCTGGCAAGATCAGCATTGCTTTATATCATCGAAATAGGCAGTGCTATGCGGTTAAGATAGTTTCATCACGTCCCCAAGCATCCAGAATATTGGTGGGTAAATCCCCAGAGCAAGTATTAACGACGGTACCGTTATTGTTTTCCGTCTGTAGTTATGCACAAGCCTATGCGGCGTTGCAGGCTTGTAGTTCGGCATTGGGTAGAGTGCCTGAACCAAAGATTGAAGCTGCTCGCGAAATGTTGGTGCAATTAGAGAAATTGCGTGAACAGTGTTGGCGTATTTTATTGGATTGGCCTGGCTTTGTTGGTATGGCTGCTGATAAAAAATCATTGAAGACCCTGATGGCATTTGATGCTCAGTTCAAGATGGCCTTGTTTCGAGATGGGCAGGGCTTTAATCTGGATAGTGAGCTAAGTGTTAACACAGGGCGATTGACCACATTAATAGATGAAGTGGCGTTGTTGATTGATGCCGTTATTTTTAACGGTGATTTGCATGGCTTCATGGCAATTGTCAATGAAGAGGAGTTGCTTGACTGGTTACGGGATAACAAAAGTTTACCTGCCACTTTGTTGAATGATGTTTATCGCCGGAACTGGCAGGCCATCGGGCAAAGCAAGGTGAGTTGTTTGCCTGAGCTGGATCGACAGAATTTAAATCGGTTCATGGAACAAGAAGATTTAAGGGTTTATTCGCAGTTTCCGCACTGGCAAGGTCGTTGTTTTGAAACTACGGTTCTGAATAGACAAAGGCAGCAACCTTTAATCATGGACTTGGAAGCCCGTTATCAAAATGGCCTGTTGGTCAGAATATTGGCGCGATTACTGGAAGTGAGTCAGGTTCTGGCAAATTTAAGGTTGTTGTTGAATACTATCAACGACGATTTCTGTGTTACGATTAATACAGAGCTTGGGTGGGATATTGGTTTGGGCAAGGTTCAAGCAGCACGCGGCTTACTCATTCATCGAGTAGAATTATGGCAAGGACGAATCAAGGATTATTGTATCGTAGCGCCTACTGAATGGAATTTTCATCCCCAAGGCGTTGTCGCGCAGAGTTTAAAATCTCTGCAAGCCAATGACTCAGAGTTATTGCGGCAACAGGCAGAGCGCTTGATTAATTCAATTGATCCTTGCGTATACTATGATTTAACGTTAATCGACAGCGATAAGGCACAGTCAACCCATGCATGAAATGTCACTCTGTGAAGGTATTTTACAAACCCTGGAACAACAGGCCGAGGTTCAGGACTATCAAAAGGTAAGAACTGTCTGGTTGGAAATTGGCGCCTTAGCAGGTGTTGAGGTTGAAGCGTTACGTTTCAGTTTTGATGTGGTGATGGAGGGCTCTTTGGCCGAAGGTGCTACGCTTGAAGTTATATCCGTACCAGGGCAAGCGTGGTGTATGCCCTGTGGTATTAATGTGCCGGTGGAACAGTTATATGATCCTTGTCCCCACTGTGGCAGTCATCAATTACAAGTGAACGGCGGCGATCAAATGCGAATTAAAGAATTGGAGGTAGAATAATGTGTGGAATCTGCGGTTGCGGCGAAGGCCATGTTCATTTAGATGAACACGAACATTCTCATGAACATGATCACAATCATACCCATAGTCATGGGGCTGTGCACTCTCATGCACCGGGTTTAAGCCAGGTGAGAATGGTGCAAATTGAACAGGATATATTGGCAAAAAATAACCAGTATGCGCATGAAAACAGACGCCACTTTAGCGAGCATGGCCTGTTGGTCTTAAATCTGGTTTCTAGTCCGGGTTCGGGCAAGACGACGCTACTGACTGAGACCATACTTCGTTTAAAAGATGAAATAGGCATTGCCGTGATTGAAGGTGATCAGCAGACCGCGCGTGATGCAGAGCGTATTCTTTCTACCGGCGTGCAGGCCATACAAATCAATACCGGAAAAGGCTGTCATCTTGATGCACATCGCGTAGGTCATGCTCTGGAAAAGCTGCAACTGCAAGATCACAGTGTGTTATTTATTGAGAACGTGGGTAATCTGGTATGTCCTTCTGCTTTTGATTTAGGCGAAGCCCATAAAGTGGTGGTATTGTCGATCACTGAAGGTGAAGATAAACCCATTAAATATCCTGATATGTTTCATGCTGCTGATTTAATGATATTGAACAAAACTGATTTATTACCGCATTTGGATTTTAATGTTGAAGAATGTATTCAGTATGCGAAACAGGTTAATCCGCGTATTAAGATATTGTCCTTGTCTGCTAAAACTGGGGAGGGTATGGATAATTGGCTAGCGTGGTTAAAGGCAGAGTTGCAACTGCAATTGATTGCTTACGCTTGAATTTAAGCTGTGTTTTCTATCAGCCACTCTAAAATAATAGCGGCTACCCGAAGTAAGCCCATCTAACGTGGCACTGGCACCCGATGTAACTGAGGCCACTTGCCATACACCATCAGCAGTGAGCGCAGTGGCTAGAATATATTGCCAAATATAAGCGGCGGCCTTATCTTCAGCTTTAGCGATAAATTTAACGCTACCGGGATGCTCTCCATTAACCACTTCTAAAGTCGCTTTCTGTTGTTGCACCGGTTGTTTAGTGGCATGAAACCCGCTGCTTAAAATTTGAGTTTCATTACCATCTGCTTGATGTTCAACATAAGAAGCTAAAATACGGTAATCATGATCACAGGCTAATTCTTTATCATCCCTATCTGATATTGCAGTAAGTTATTAAAGAATAAGGACAAGCTATCCAGCTAAAGGATGCTGTATTCAGGAAAAAGAACAACCGATCCAGCTAAAGGATGCTGTATTTAGGAAAAAGAACAACCTATCCAGCTAAAGGATGCTGTATTCAGGAAAAAGAACAACCTATCCAGCTAAAGGATGCTGTATTCAGGAAAAAGAACAGCCTATCCAGCGAAAGGATGCTGTATTTAGGAAAAAGAACAACCTATCCAGGGAAAGGATGCTGTATTCAGGAAAAAGAACAACCTATCCAGCTAAAGGATGCTGTATTCAGGAAAAAGAACAACCTATCCAGCTAAAGGATGCTGTATTTAGAAAAAATGACAACCTATCCAGGGAAAGGATGCCGTATTTAGGAAAAAGGACAAACAATCCAGCGAAAGGTTGATGTATCCAGGGAAAGAAGCAACAATAAATCGAAAAACATTAATGTATTCAGCTAAACGTTGATGTTCTCAAGTAATAAGCCAGTGTATTGGGCTAATACGTTAATCTATTTAGCAAAACAGCTGTTATTTTTAGCGTAAGTCACAATATATCATCAGCGATGTTGGATTTTATAACATTAAACGTTATTTGAAATGCGTGGTAGATGATGCAAACAATGGAACTACAGAATGAACAATCCTCAGGCCATTTACCCTGGATGATGCTTTACAAGCATTTTCGTGGTTTGGTGATCAAGAAGTCATGAAGTTTACCCCTCATGGTCCTGATATAACCTTGGAGTCTACTATTACGAGGATAGCGGGTTATATTGAACATCAGCAGCAATATGGTTTTGCAAAATGGATCATTATTGATCGCAATACCCTGAAACCCATTGGCGATTCAG
>Ga0194062_1000357_pt1 | contig 19114 bp, 29 predicted proteins | sample SepL2225m_MetaG_FD_155481 | JGI IMG/M metagenome (GOLD analysis project Ga0194062, IMG submission 155481) | Anoxic zone freshwater microbial communities from boreal shield lake in IISD Experimental Lakes Area, Ontario, Canada - Sep2016-L224-25m | ecosystem: Environmental > Aquatic > Freshwater >... | reverse complement strand
GCCACTGACCTTGCCGTATACGAACGCCTTTGAAATCTCCGATAGTACCAACTATTTGGACGGCTACCCCATTATCAATGACCGTGGTTGGGGCGCGGCGTACGACATGACAAACGCGGCCGTTATAACCAACTGGGCAGACAGTTACAACCAGACTGCGGCATTCCCTTTCGCAACACACTCTAGTGTACTGAATGTCGCCGGCACAGTCTCAAACTTCTTCACTGCCGACAACACCCCTGACTTCGTATACATAGATGTTTGCATTAAACCGCAATTGCGTGACAGTCCTCCTACAGATCAGGTTACGCCAGCACCTCAAGCAGCCGCCTATATAAACAGCCAGAGCAATCTCGTGTTTTACTACAGGTGGCGTGACTATAATACTTATGCAGAAGACTATGCGCCACCCCAATGGGCAACCAACACTTTGGTCACTATCTCAACAAGCGAATGGGTACGACTAACCTTTGAGATGGCCTACAAGAACTATGCGGATGACTTCTTTGGAGCAGGATATTATGGTGACTGTTACTATCGTATCCGGATCAATGGATCAGACAATTATTTCACTAACATAAACAGTTACGCCATACAGCACACCATGTGGGGTTTTCCATGGGGAAATAACGGCGATGCACCCATGCCAAGAACATGGTTTATGTGCGCTAACTCTGCCATGGATGGTTTCGATGGAAACGGGGCGCCATACCGGGTGCTGTCCTCGTTCACGGTAAGTGGTTCCGCTCAGGTTGATGATTTGACGATATCGCCCAATCCGCTTTTTCTGATAAACGACACAAGCGTGGTGGGGTCTCCTGTCGGCACGACTAACATGGTGTTTACAGCCACGCTTAGCGGCATATGCCCGAGTGATGTTTCCCTCGATTTCAAAACTGTACCAGGGACTGCTGTCGAGCTTGTCGACTATATTCCGACCACTGGAACGGTTACGATCGCGGCCGGCCAGCTGAGCACATCAATAGTCGTTGTCGTGAACGCCAATACAAACAATATCCAAAAAACATTACAAATGCAGATCCGGAGACAATACTGCGCGGGAGACGTCTATACAGCCGCAGTCATCGGCGCAGGAATCATTGAAGCATCCACATCATACGCATCATACACATCCCACGGAACTCCAACACTGTGGCTGAACTCTCATGGACTGTCCGCAGGCGACTATGAGGTGGCAGACACGAATGACTCCGACAAAGACGGGATGGCGAACTGGCAGGAATACTGGGCTGGGACAATTCCCACTAATTCTGACTCTGTGTTGAAAGTCACATCTATTTCAGGGACAACTAATTATACGCTCACCTGGATAGGCAGCACAAACGATATCATCCCCCCGACTCCTCCATGGACAATCTACCGAACCACGAACATGCTGGGAGATCCCAATATTACCTGGACGAATCTGCCACCAGCCGTCATTGCACGGGATACACACATTCTTGACAGCACCCATTATCGCTGGACCGATCCAGCAGGCACCAGCTACGGCCAGAGGGTGTTCTACAAGGTCACTACAACCACAAACGCACCCTGAGTCTTACGGATAAGAGAACAGGAATTACGATTAGGTCCTTCTCAAGTTTCATGAGGTGGTTATTGTCTGGTGCGGTATGGCGGCGGCCGACATATCACTTGGCCATGTTTGTGACCATGCCTATGATAGGCATAAACATTGCTATCACGATAGTACCAACAATGCCTGCCAGTAGAAGAATCATAATCGGCTCAATAATTGAAGTCATGGCGGCGACCGCTGTATCAACTTCACTCTCATAGGTTTCAGCAACTTTCCCGAGCATTTCAGGCAATGCCCCTGTTTCCTCACCAACCTCAACCATGCTGACAGCCATCGCTGGAAACGCACGTGACTCAGTCATCGGCGCGGCGATTGACTCGCCTTCCTTAACACTTTCGTGAATCTTATTCACTGCACGGCTCAGGACCTCGTTGCCAACTGTATCGCGTACAATTGTCAGCGCCTGCAAAATGGGTACGCCAGAAGTCTGAAGCGTTCCCAGCGTACGAGAGAAATGGGCCACTGCGGTCAACCGAAGCAGTTTGCCGAAGATCGGCAGGCGCAATTTAAGCCCGTCCATAATAAGCCGTCCTTTTCCAGTCCGGCCGATCAACTTAATCGTTATCACAACGATGCCGATAACACCGATAATATAAAAACTCTTGTGAACTAGTGTCAAACTCACGCTCTGAACCATCCTCGTCAACCAGGGAAGCGGAGCCCCTTGAGTCATGGTTTCGAACATTTTCGCAAACTGAGGCACAATAACAACCATCAGGTAAACAAGTATGCACATCGCAACAAACAGGACTACCATCGGATATACCATAGCGCCCTTGATCTTACTCTTGAGGCGCTCGGATTTCTCCATATGCTCGGCTAGTCTCAAAAGCACCTGCTCAAGCACTCCTCCTGCTTCGCCGGCTTTTACCATATTGATGTAGAACGGATAGAATATCCTCGGCTGCTGGGCAAGCGCTTCAGCAAATGTACTGCCACCCTCAACAGACTCCTGCACGCTGCTCAGACCTTTTCTGAGAGTGGGATGTGCCTCCTGTTTGAGAAGAATCTGCAGGCCACGCAACAGCGGTACTCCGGCATCAAGAAGAGTAGATAGCTGCCGGGTAACAACCATTAACTGCTTCGGTTTTACCCTGCCTGCAAAGAAGTCGGCAATGAACGGAGGTAACTTGATTTCTGTGTGAAGTCCACCGGACTGGACCTTCTTGTCCGACCTGACTGATGCCGTGGTAGTCGAACCTACTTCGCTTACACTGGTAGGAAAGAGGCCCTTGCCTCTTATCATAGCTACAGCCCTGGATTGGCTCTCTGCCTCCATTACATTCGTCGTCTCATGCCCCTGAGCATCAAGGGCGACGTACCTGAACTTAGGCATGGACGTCTCCTGAAAGGACGTCAGTCTTTCTTCTGCGTCTGATCGGTCTGCTCTGGCGTCTTCTTCGTCTTCTTCTCCACTGGAGCAAGACTAACCCATTCAAGAATAACCATTTCAGCACCGTCAGAACGACGACGATCCAACTTCACTATCCTGGTATACCCGCCCGTACGCTCGCTGCATGCCGGCAGGACCTGATCAAACAAGGAGTGAACCATGCTGCGCCGCCGGAGAATCGACTCAATCCGTCTCCATGCATTCAGCTTGCCTGACGCATCTGTACCAGCCTGCTTGGCAAGAGTAACCATCTTTTCGGCAAGACTCCTCGCGGCTCTCGCCTTTTGAAGAGTTGTCTTTATCCGTCTTTGCTCAATCAATGCACACACCAGCGCAGACACCAGCGCTTTCCGGTGGGCCATTGTCCTGCCAAGTTTATTGTCTTTGAGACGATGTCTCATGAGTATGGTCGCTCCAATTCCTACGTTGCGGCTGTTTCCTGGGGCAGCGGTGCTTCTTCTTTTTGTGCAACAAGGAGTTCCGCCAACAGTTCGGGGTCAAACTTCATCCCAAGCTGCAGTCCAAGCTCAGCCAGTTTCATCTTGATCTCATTCAAAGACTTCTTACCGAAGTTACGGTACTTGAGCATCTGTGCCTCAGTGCGCTGTGCCAACTCTCCTACTGTGGTAATATTGGCATTGTTCAGGCAGTTTGCAGCTCGAACACTTAGTTCAATTTCATTGACACTCATGTTCAACTTCTTCCGCAAGGCTTCCCGCTCAGCATCAATCTGCTTCTCGCTTTCCTCAAACTCGATAATGTCCCGGTGATAGCCAACAAATACATCTAGATGATGCCGAAGAATCGCGGCTGACATAGTCAAGGCGTCATCCGCAGATATGCGGCCATCCGTCCATATTTCCAGAACCAGTCTGTCATAATCCGTTCTCTGGCCGACCCTCGTGTTCTCAACTGCAAAATTGACCCGCCGTACTGGCGAGAAGATCGCATCAAGAGGAATAGTGCCAATATCGGCATTAGGCTGCTTGTTCCACTCTGCCGGACAAAACCCCCTGCCTACGCGAACGCCGATCTCAATGTCGAGTTTAGCGTCTTCAGAGAGGGTTGCTATATGCTGGGTAGGATCCAGTATCTCGACGAGACCATCAGTCTGAATATCTGCCGCAGTGACATTCTTCGGACCCTTCACTTTGATCCGCAGTGTCTTTGCCTCCCTTGCGCATGAGAGGCGAAGAAGTACCTTTTTCAAGTTGAGCACTATTATCGTCACATCTTCCACTACTCCAGGGATAGTGCAAAATTCGTGAGGAGCTCCTTCTATCTTCACCGAGCAAATCGACGCACCCTCAAGCGACGATAACAGCACTCTTCGAAGAGAATTGCCCAACGTCCGGCCATATCCCGCTTCAAAAGGTTCAGCAATAAATTTCCCATAATTAGCAGTAGACGCTACCTCGTCTTTAACCACCCGCTTTGGCATCTCGAAACGACGGAGTCTTATTGGCATCTTTTCAGTCCTTCCTCTGTTATTTCGAATACAACTCTACGATGAGCTGCTCGTTGACCGTGGGGGCAATTTCTTCCCGTGATGGCACCCGGAGAACGCTTCCCTGCAGATTATCCTTGTCAAGAGACAACCAGGAAACCAGCTCCCGGTTCGTCGACTTCTCAACCCACTGCTTCGCATACTCTTTACTCTTAGCGTTACCCTTTACGCTCACGGCATCTCCTGCACACAGAAGCATGGATGGTATGTCCGCTCTTCCGCCGTTGACCAGCACATGACTGTGCCGCACAAACTGGCGAGCAGCACGTCGTGACGGCGCAAAACCTAGGCGGTAGACAAGATTATCCAATCTTAACTCCAGCATTTGGAGAAGTATCTCGCCGGTGACTCCATGCTTCTCTACGGCTCTCTGAAAGACGAGCCGGAATGGTGTCTCTTGAAGTCCATATGATTTACGCAACCTCTGTTTTTCACTTAGCTGCTTCCCATAGTCAGAAGACTTACGCTTCCTGGTTGCTCCATGCATACCCGGGGCGGGACGGCCCACTTCCATGGCACACTTGGCCATGTAGCAACGCTCGCCCTTCAAGAAGAGTTTCATCCCTTCTCTTCTACATATCCTGCACGCTGGTCCTGTATATCTGGCCATGACGATCTCCGCAAAGAGCCTTAAACTCTACGCCTTTTTCTCGGACGACATCCATTGTGCGGCATGGGGGTTACGTCCTTGATCACGCTAATGTTCAAACCCGACGACTGAAGAGCACGGATCGCTGTTTCGCGTCCGGCTCCCGGTCCTTGTACCCGCACTTCGACTTCCTTCACTCCAAATCCTATTGCCTGCCTCGCCACTTCCTGCCCTACAACACCAGCAGCATAAGCAGTGCTCTTCCGAGATCCTTTAAAGCCCGCCCGCCCAGCCGAACTCCAAGCCAGCACGCCGCCCTTCGCGTCCGATATGGCAATCATCGTATTATTGAACGTAGCCCTTACATGAGCAATCGCGAAGGACACATGCCGCAAAGTCTTGACCGGCTTTGGCGCAGGCTTAACCGCCTCGCCTTCTGCCGAGAGAAGCGCGGTTTCACCACTCACTGCCGGGTCCTGTTCCGTTTTTTCCTGCTTCTTGGTATCCTGTTTTTTATCGTCTGCCATAAACTCCTGCCAGATTACACTATTGCCCGATTATTCACTGTCTGACTTCATCGCCATCCGAGTGTCTTTGCTACGGACCGCTCCCACCGTCCGCCTCGGACCTTTCCGTGTCCGCGCATTGGTATTCGTCCTCTGCCCTCTGACCGGGAGGCCCTTCCTGTGCCGTGTCCCACGGTAGCATCCGATACTCACCAGTCGACGGATATTCTGTGAAATCTCCCGCCTTAAATCTCCTTCAATCCGATAACCGGACTGAAGAATATTAGTTATTCGCGAGAGTTCATCGCTCGTCAGGTCATCCGCCCTCTTTGAGGGATCAACCTTGGCTTTCGCAACGACTTCTTTGGCTAGCGTCAGGCCTATGCCATAGATGTACCGCAGCGAGTACTCAACTTTCTTCTTACCCGGAATATCCACACCAACCAGTCGTGGCATATCTGTCTACCCCTGTCTTTGCTTGTGGCGCGTGTTGGTGCAAACCACGCGGACCACGCCTTTGCGGCGCACAACCTTGCACCTCTCGCATATCCTTCGAACTGAACTACGTACTTTCATATTTATCTCTCTAAAAAGAAAAGCTGTTTAATCTAACACCCATCCAACAGCCTGTCCACAACTAAAACGACTCATGTCAAAATTTCTGCCGCACCATCCTGCACCGCCACAGTGTGCTCAAAGTGGGCTGATGGCTTCCTGTCCACCGTCCGGACTGTCCATCCGTCGCCCATGACTTCAACCGCAGCACCTCCCATGTTAATCATGGGCTCCAGTGCCAGCGTCATACCTGTTCTCAGCGTAACACCTCTGCCGGCCTGACCAAAATTCGGCACTTGCGGATCCTCGTGCAGTGCTTTCCCCACGCCATGGCCCACAAAGTCCCGCACAACAGAAAACCCGGCTTTTACAGCTACCGACTCAATCGCATGAGAAATATCGTAGAGACGATTCCCTGCTCGAGCCTTCTCAATGCCCGCCTTCAATGCCTCTTCCGTTACAGCGACCAGACGTATAACATCAAAGTCAGATACGCCCACCATCACTGTAGTCGCAGTGTCCCCAAAGTATCCTTCAAACTGCACGCCAACATCAATACTGACAATGTCCCCTACCTCAACGCGCCGCTTTGCGGGGATCCCGTGCACAACTTCATCATTGATTGACAGGCATATGTTTCCCGGATACGGACAAACTGACCTTGATCCTTTATATCCGAGAAAAGCACTTCGAGCTCCACTCGCCGCGATAATCTCAGCTGCATACTCATCCAGTTCTTTAGTCGTTATGCCTGGCGCTACGCGCTTTACAACTCTGTCGCGAACTTCTGCGGCGATCAGACCGCTTTTTCGCATGCGTCCGATCTCCTCAGGGCTCTTCACAATAATCATTATTTCTTCAACATCTCAAGAATCCCGTTCGTGATAACATCACGATGCATCGATGCGTCAATCCGAACAAGTTTTCCGGCTTTTTCGTAATAGGCAACAAGACTTTCTGTCTGCTTACTGAACACTTCTAGCCTGTTAAGAATCGTAGCCTCTTGATCATCTGCCCTCTGGTAGAGCTGTCCCTGGCAGAGATCACATACACCCTCTACTTTAGGAGGAATATTGATCACGTGAAAATTTCGCCCGCACTTCCTGCAGATGCGGCGCCCAGTCAACCGACTTATAAGAAGTTCCCTCGGCGCTGCAAGGAAGAAGACGTGCGTCACCATTCCACCACGCCTCTTAAAACTGTCTTCAAGCAGCTTTGCCTGCTCCAATGTTCGCGGGAATCCGTCAAACATGTACCTGACATCTTTTGAGCCACCATCAAGCCTGGCTTCAACTATTTTCACGATGACATCGTCAGGAACCAATTCACCTCTCTTCATAAAGCCTTCTGCAAGCTTGCCCAGAGCGGAACCATTCTTAAGAGCATCACGCAGCATATCGCCTGTAGCAAGATGGATATATTCAGTCGCCTGAACCACTCCCTCTGCCGTAGTCCCTTTCCCTGCGCCTGGCGCTCCCAAAAGAATGATAGCTTCCACTTGTCTCTCTCCCAACCGACGCGCCTTTTTCAGCGACGACCGCTCCCTTTGAGCCGGCCCTTCCTGAGAAAACCGTCATAGTGTCGCATAAGCAGGTGCGACTCCACCTGACGCATCGTGTCCAACATCACACCCACAATAATGAGAAGACTGGTTCCACCGAAAAACTGCGCTACTTCATATGGTATCCTGAACAATTTATTCAGAAGAGTCGGTATTACAGCTATCGCCGTCAGAAATATCGCACCGGCCAGAGTCAGGCGACTCATAGTCTTATCGAGAAACTCCGCAGTTGGTCGCCCTGGCCTGATGCCAGGAACGTAGCCACCATGCTTCTTAAGATCATCAGCGATCTGAACGGGATTAAACTGAGTTGCCACCCAGAAGTAGGAGAAAAACATTATCAGTGTACCATACATTGCCATGTAAAGCCAACCCTGCCTGTTGAGCATATCTGCAAGATCTTTACACCACTGAACCTGAAACCAGCTGAGAATCAGAGGCGGAAACATCAGTAGCGATGAAGCAAAAATCAGGGGCATCACGTTAGCATAATTCATTCTCAGCGGCATGAAAGTATTCTGACCTCCATAGACCTTGCGGCCTACGACTCGCTTCGTAGTAGTGATCGGAACCTTGCGTTGCGACTGCGTCACAGCAACCGTCGCGGCAGTGACAACAAACAGTGTACCGACCAGGGCAATCAGGAGGAACGGGTTGAATGATCCTGTACCGTGGAACATATCCCACAGTCCCATGATCGCCTGTGGAAGCCGACTCACGATATTAACCGTGATAATTAACGAGATACCATTACCGATGCCACGTTGAGTAATCTGCTCGCCCATCCACATTATCACCATCGTACCAGTTGTCATGGATAGAATGGTCATCAGTCTGAATCCCCAAATGCTCATCTCCGGGGAGATTAGCTGAGTGCCAGCCGCCACCGCACCGAACAGCATTTCCGGGTGCTCTATCGTCTTTGTAAGAGCAAAACTCTGGAGGATACATATGCCGAGGGTAAGATACCTGGAATATTGCGTAATTTTCTGCCGACCTACATCGCCTTCGCGTGCCAGACGTTCCAACGCCGGCACCACTGCAGTCAGAAGCTGAAGAACAATTGATGCGCTAATGTAGGGCCAGATCGTTAACGCGCCGACTGAGCACTTGCGAAGCGCTCCGCCACTAAAGAGGTCAGCCATGCCAAGCAGATTTCCTGCACCTGGATCCGACTGCTCAACAGCGCGCCTAACCAGCAATTCCAATGCATCCGCCATTACGCCAGGTGTCGGTATATTTGCAACCAGACGCTCAGCAATAATCAGAGCGAACGCGAACAATATCCGCGTCCTCAGCTCAGGAATTTTAAACGAATTTCTAAATGCAGAAAGCATGGTCTATCAATTTCCGGATCCAAGACATTCAACTAGCACGAGGCTTGCAGGTGCAATCAGCGCAGCAAGGTTTCACAGGTTCCGCCAGCCGCCTCTATTTTGGCCTTAGCGGCGCTACTAAACGCGTGGACTTTCACTGTCAGCTTGTGCTTTACATCACCGTCACCAAGAATCTTCACCCCTGCACCGGTGTCACTGACAATACCCGCCGACTTGAGCGCTTCGATATCAACGGTAGCTCCCTCGGCAAAAACAGACAAAGCAGAGATATTCACAGGAACAGTCCTCAGCAGATGCCTGCTTGTGAAACCTCTCTTTGGGATACGCCTTATAAGACGCATCTGACCGCCTTCAAATCCAGGCTTACGCTTATGGCCGGAACGAGACATCTGTCCCTTCTGACCTCGACCACAGGTTTTTCCGTGGCCGGAACCTTCTCCTCGCCCCACGCGCTTACTATGTCGACGCGCACCTTCAGTGTTAGACAATGATGCTAAATCTAATGTCATTCTATAGCCCCCGCCTGGACCGCTTTTCCTGCCGGAACAGCGCCAGACCTCCTCATTGCCATTACATCTTCATCCATTCGCAAACTATCAAGCGCAACCATTGCAGCTTTCACCATGTTAAGCTTATTGCTACTACCAAGAGACTTGGCCAGAATGTCCTGAATTCCTGAAAGCTCAAGCACAGCCCTTACGCCCCCGCCGGCGATAACGCCGGTACCAGGCGAAGCAGGACGCAGTTTGACATAGCATCCATCAAACTTTCCTATCACTTCATGCGGAATAGTACGACCTTTCATCGTCACAGGCCGAAGTGACCTCTTCGCTATATCCCCACCTTTTCTGATGGCATCCGAGACTTCATTAGCTTTGCCAAAGCCATAGCCGACAGACCCCTTCTTGTCGCCTACAACTACAACCGCACTAAAACTGAACCTGCGGCCACCTTTGACAACCTTGGCGCAGCGATTCACGAAGACAACGCGCTCTTCAAGTTCCCCCGATCCCGATGACATACCGCCGGAATCATCCTGTCCGCCACGTTTCTCACGAGTCTTATTCTTATGCTCTAGAAGCACAATCCACCCTCCCTCGCTGCATCAGCAAAAGCTTTAACACGTCCATGATACCGGAACCCGCCCCGGTCAAATACTATTTTCGTGATCCCTTTGCCAATGGCAACAGAAGCAGCCCGACCACCCAATGCCGTTGCATCAGGAACGGAACAGCCCGCCTCAGATCCTTTGTCAGTTGTCGAAACATGAGCCAGAGTGACGCCTTTGATGTCATCAATAAGCTGAGCATAGATTCTTGTATTAGAGATCATTATGCACATACGTGGACGCTCCGGAGTCCCGTGTATCTTGTTACGAATACGCATCCGCCGCTTAATACGTTTTGCCGTTCTTGAAGTGTTGCCCATCGTCATGCCACCGTCTTTCCGGCCTTCCTCCGGACATATTCACCACGATATCTAATGCCTTTTCCCTTGTACGGCTCTGCCGGATGAAACCGCCTGATCGCTGCGGCAACATCACCGACCTGCTGCTTGTCGATACCGTTGACAACAACCGTGTTGCCTTCAACCTTGATACTAACGCCATTGGGAATGATATAAACTACAGGCGACGAAAAACCCAGCGAAAGATTCAACGACGTCCCACGCATCTCCGCCTTGAATCCGACCCCGTCTATATCAAGCAGCTTTGTGTAGCCTTTCTCACTGCCCTCGACCATATTCGCCACAAGCGTTCTGCTCAGTCCGTGCAGACTCCGGTGCTGCCGCGAGTCACTCGCTCGGACCACTTCGACGCGGTTATCTTTCAAGCTTGCCGTGATACCTTCCGGCAAACTGAGTGACAACTCGCCCTTGGGGCCCTTTACAAAAACTTTTGCACCTTCCATCCGAACGTTCACTCCGCTCGGAACAATCAAAGGTTTACGTCCCAGTCTTGACATTTCTTTAACTCCAGTGGGCGATCCAGACCTCTACCACACTTCAAAAAGCACTTCTCCACCGACCTTCTGTCTCCTGGCCTCTCCACCAGTCAATATACCGGCGGGGGTCGACAGCACTACAGTCCCTAACCCCTGCCGCGTCTTGGTGATCTTTGCGGCCTTGATATATCTGCGGAGACCCGGCTTACTGACCCGCTTCAGCCCGCGAATGACTGCCTCACGATCACCCACATACTTAAGGTATAATCGAAGGATCACCCCCTGCCCCTGCCGCTCCACCGCATAATCCGATATATATCCCTCGCGCTTGAGTATGCGTGATATTTCCACGTTCATCTTGGAATGTATAATGTCCACTATCTCGTGGCGCGCCATCAACGCATTCCTCGTCCTTGTCAGCATGTCTGCTATTGGGTCTGTTGTACTCACTGTCCAGTTTGCTCCTACCAACTTGACTTGATCACTCCGGGTATCTCACCTTTCAGCGCCAGTTCCCGGAAACATATGCGACAGACCTGAAACTTCCGAATATATGCCCGACGCCTGCCGCACCTGTTACATCGGTGATACCGTCGTACAGGAAACTTCTGCGGCCTTTTTGCCTCTACAACCTGTGATTTCTTTGCCAAGAGTTTACTCCTCTCGCTTTTCTTCGGCGAACGGCATTCCGAGGTGCTTCAACAGAACTTTTGCACCCTCATCCGTTCCCGATGATGTCACGATCGCTATATCCATACCATGCACCCTCTTGACATCGTCAGGGTCAATTTCGGGAAAGATCGTTTGATCCTGTATCCCGAAATTGTAATTCCCTTTCCCGTCAAAACCTGTGCGTGGCAACCCTCTAAAGTCCCTGATGAGCGGCAGCGCCGCGTTCACCAGCCGGGCAAAGAAATCATACATCCGCTCTCCGCGAAGGGTGACTTTCGCACCAATGTCCATCCCTTCCCGTAGCTTGAAATTAGATATGCTCTTCTTCGCTTTCGTTACAACGGGCGCCTGACCTGTTATCTTCCGTAGATTCTCAACCACATCTTTAAGTACGTCTTTATCAACCGACTTGATACCGACATTAATCACTATCTTTTCAAGGAGAGGCACCTCCATATGGTTCTTCAACCCCAACGCTTTCTGAAGTGCCGGCCTTATCGTCGTCTTGTACTGTTCCTGCAGGATAATCATTGTTTCTCTCTTCAGGCATCAAAAGGATGCGCACACTTCTTGCACTTGCGTACTTTCAAATCCCCATCGATCTTCCAACCTGTCCGCACTCCCTTTTTACAGTTTGGACAGAAAAGTGCCAGCCTCGACAAAGGCATCGGCATCTCCTTATCGATGATTCCGCCCTGCGGGTTATCAGCACCCTTACGCACTGATTTCTTGACAAGATTAAAACCCTCGACAATTGCAACTCCGTGGTCTGACTGAACTGTCAGAACCTTCCCGATCTTTCCGGGAACGGCGTTCCTGCCGCTACGTGCCACTACTGTATCGCCACGTCGTATCCGCATCATTACTCCCCAAGTCGTTCGATGCAAAAGGTTCTCAACACCTACAACACTTCCGGTGCCAGAGCGATAACCTTCATAAAATTCTTGCCTCGCAGCTCCCTGGCAATCGGTCCGAAGATTCGTGTTGCAACAGGATTCATCGAATCGTCAACGATCACCACTGCGTTGTTATCAAAGCGAAGATAACTCCCGTCAGGTCGGCGTACAGGGCTCTTCGTACGCACAATCAGCGCGGTACAAACCTGCCCCTTCTTTACCAGACCTCCAGACTGTGCTTCCTTGATAGAAACCTTGATAAGATCGCCTACGCTGGCGTATTGCCGACTTTGCCCCAGTACCCGAAAACATGTTGCTTTCCGTGCTCCGGTATTATCGGCGACGACCAAACTCGTTCCTTCCTGTATCATCCTTTGCTTTCCTCTTCGACTGGAGCCACAATAGCCCTCTCGATGATCTCAACTAGCCGCCACCTCTTCAGACGACTCAACGGCCTTGTCTCAAATATTCGCACCAAATCTCCTACCTTAGCTTCATTCTTCTCATCGTGCGCATAAAGCTTCTTCATGTACTTGATCATTTTGCCATACTTCGGGTGCCGTCTCCTTGTCACCAGCATTATCACAATGGTCTTATCCATCGCATCGCTGACAACTCGCCCAACCCGTTTCTTGCAAGTGCTCTTCGCTGTATTGCCTACCGTCATTTACACCACCTCAATTAATGCCACGCTGTTTCTCGAGCGTCAGAATTCTTGCCACTTCTCGCCGTAGAGTCCTCAGACGCAGAGGCCGCTCAATCCGACCAGTCGCCTTCTGTATTCTGAGATTGAACAACTCAGTCTTACTGTCGGTGAGTCTCTGCCGCAGCTCGGCATCAGTTAGTCCCTTCAACAGTACCTTCAATTCCTTCGTTTTCATGCAATCCCCGATCTCTAGTGGCTCTGCCTGGTTACAAATCTGGTCGAAATCGGTAGCTTCGAAGCTGCCAGCCTCATCGCTTCCCTCGCCGTAGCTTCCGGTACTCCGCCAACCTCAAACATGATCGTTCCTGGCTTGACGGTAGCCACCCAAAACTCAGGAGCACCTTTACCTTTTCCCATCCGAGTCTCCGCAGCCTTCTTAGAAACTGGTCTATCGGGGAAAACTCTTACCCACAGCCTTCCCCGCCGTTTCAGAAACCGATTGATTGCGACGCGACATGCTTCAATCTGGATCGCCTTCAACCAGCATCGACCGAGGCTCTTCAACCCGTAATCCCCAAAGTCTATGCGTACAGCCGCAGTCGCTGTACCACCACGGCTCCCTCGCTGCACCATGCGATGCTTTACTCTTTTTGGCATTAATGCCATAATCGTCCTCTATCTCTTTGACTCTCGTTGCGCTTCACGTTCGCCGTGGCAAATCCAGACCTTGATGCCTATCAACCCAGCAGTCGTCAGCGCTTCTGAAAAACCATAATCAATATTCGCCCGCAATGTGTGCAGCGGAACCCGGCCTTCCTTGTACCATTCCCGCCGCGCAATTTCAGCCCCGCCTAATCTGCCGGAAGCCTGTATCTTGATGCCATCCACACCCATGTCCATCGCGGTCTTTATGGCACGTTTCATCGCCCGTCGAGACGACACACGCCGCACAAGCTGCAGAGTAACATTCTCTGCGACAATCTGCTCACATGTGTCTCCATTTCTGATCTCGGAGATATCGATGTATACTTCCTTCTTCGTCATGCGGGCAATTTCCTCCCGCACCTTATCAATATCCTGCCCCTTGCGACCAACAACAATTCCCGGACGCGCAGTCCAGATGGTCACGCGAACCCGATTGGCATATCTCTCCACCACAATCTTCGCAATTGAGGCATTTTGAAGGCGCTTTGTCACAAGCTCCCGGATCTTCATGTCCTCGTGAAGAAGAGTACCGAAATCCTTCTTCCCGGCAAACCAGCGGGAACGCCAGTCCTTCGTCACCGCCAGACGCAGACCGATTGGATTAACCTTTTGTCCCACTCTTCCCAGACTCCTTTCGAGCAAGCTGCTTGCCGTCTATCTTCGACTCAGACAGCACAATCTTGATGTGACTCATTCGCTTCAAAATCGGCGACGCCGATCCGCGCGCACGCGGCCAAAACCGTTTCATCGAAGGACCATCCAGAACAACCGCCTCCTTGACGAACATATTCTCTGCCGACAACTTAGCATTGTTCTCTGCATTGGCAATAGCCGACTTCAGTGTCTTGGCGATCAAAAAAGCGCCTTTTCTATGACTGAACTCAAGCTTATTGAGTGCTTCCGACGCCGGCAGACCACGAATGACTTTCGCCAGGTCCTTGGCCTTCAGAGACGAAATTCTAGCAAATCGCATTGTTGATCGTATATCCATTTCAAATCGCTCACTTCGTCAGTACGGCAATCTCTAATAACCTGTCACTCGTCTCCGGCAGGACACCGGCTTCAACACGTACAATCACTGCCCCTGTAATCTTCTCACGCACGTCAACCGTCTCTATCTCAGCAATCACTTTATCAGCCCGCAACACCGCGAACTTTCGACCAGGCCGTATGCCTTGCCGCGCACCTTTGTCAAGAATCACTAAGCGCAATTCTCCGTTTACATTCGAAATCCGCGGTGGCAGTGACTCACCCATCTCCAACTGCCCCGGCTTCATCCCTATCCATGCGTATCTACTGAACTCACGACCGACCTGCCGTTTCCTTAGTCCGTCTACCTCACTCCTGGCCTCAGCCAGTGCATCGACTAGATCATTCACCTGCGCCGACAGCACCCTGATCTCGTTGCTTGCGCCCCCTGCCATCTCTACGCCACCACCAGCGGCGAACGCAACCGCGACCGCTTCACCCAGCATCACCAAACTACACAACAAACGCATATCCATACCGGCCCGATAACAAACTCGTTACTTCAGCGTCACTGCCTTGTCTGTGTGCACTCCATGCTTCCTGAATATACGAGTTGGCGAAAACTCGCCTAGACGATGCCCCACCATATTCTCTGTAACAAAAACGGAAACATGTTCCTTGCCGTTATGTACAGCCAGAGTGTTGCCCACAAACTCCGGTAGTATCATAGATCTCCTCGACCAGGTCTTAATAGGACTTTTCATTCCTGACCTGTTCATCGCCTCAATCTTGTTGAGCAGCTTGGCGTCTACGTATGGCCCTTTTTTAAGTGAACGACCCATATTCTACTTTCTCCGCTGCAGAATAAACCTGCCAGATGTCCGGCGCTTATGTCTGGTTCTCTTTCCTTTTGCACTCTGACCCCATGGAGATCTCGGATGACCACCCGTCGCCTTGCCCTCACCGCCGCCCATCGGATGATCCACGGGGTTCATTGCAACACCGCGAACAGTGGGACGAACGCCGAGCCAACGCTTACGACCGGCTTTGCCATATGAAATTGCCTCGTGCTCAAGATTTCCAACTTGCCCGATGGTCGCCATACACTTGATGCTGATCATTCTGATCTCGCCAGATGGCAGCTTGACATGAGCAAAGTCATCTTTCCTGGCCATTAACTGCGCTGTTAGACCAGCACCCCTGACCAGTTTACCGCCTCGACCAGGGACGAGCTCGATATTATGAATATTCAACCCAAGCGGTATGGTCTCAAGCGGAATCGCGTTGCCCACAGTCGGCTCCGCTGCCGGACCCGACTGTACTTCCATTCCAACAGTCAATCCCATAGGCGCAAGTATGTATCGCTTCTCGCCATCCGCGTAATTCAGCAGCGCTATTCTGGCTGATCTGTTCGGATCATACTCAATAGATGCGACTTTGGCCGGCACGCCAGCCTTATCTCTCTTGAAATCAATAATGCGATACTGACGCTTGTGCCCACCACCCTGATGGCGAACTGTAATACGCCCGGCCGAGTTTCGGCCTGCATTCTGCCTGACCGGCTCCAGAAGCGATTTTTCCGGCTTTGAAGTCGTTAGCTCGTCGAACAGGTAACCTGTCGCGTGCCGCCTGCCTGCTGTTGTTGGTCTGTACGATCTCAATCCCATGCCAAACTCCCTACATCAGTTCGATCTTATCGCCTGCCTTGAGCGTCACTATCGCGCGCTTCCAGTGCGCCGTTCTACCAAAGCTTCGAGTCCGCTCACGCTTATTCTTGCCAAGGTAGTTCATGGTGTTAACTTTATTAACTGACACCTTAAAAAGCTCCTGCACAGCTCTCTTGATGTCAATCTTATTCGCTTTTCCGGCGACTTCAAAGAAATACTTATTCTCTGTTCCACCCAGCCGAGTGCTCTTTTCAGTCATCTGAACAGATTTAATTATGTCACGAGCGTCCGTCATTTCCATTCCTTATGCTACAAGCTGAAGTCTGTCCCGCAACCTGTCCATCGCCCCTCTCGTTGCCACTACAACGGAGCTCTTCATGATCCTGTATGTGTCAAGCGAATCGGCAGATACAACCTCAACACCTGGAATATTCCTTGCCGCGCGCATCACATTCAGATCACTTTTCTCTAGGACGATGACCACCGACCCCTTTATCTTAAGTGCCCTCAGCAACTCAACTACGAGCTTTGTCTTTGGTTCTGACAGCTCCAGCTTGTCAATAACCTTGACCGACCCACCCGCTATCTTGTCGCTCAGCGCCCTCACAAATGCCAACCTTCTGACATTCTTAGACAATTTCTTTTCATAACTCCTGGGGTGCGGACCAAACGCGACTCCGCCACCACGCCAGATCGGGGAACGCCTGTAACCTGCCCGCGCTCTACCCGTACCCTTCTGCCGCCACGGCTTCTTATTGCTACCGGCTACATCGCCTTTTCCAAGTGTGGATGCTCCGCCAACACGCTTCTTCGCAAGGTGAGCCACGACAGCGTCATGCACTGCCTGCTCTCCTTTCTTGAGAATGAGCAGATCATCGGACACTTCAAGCTCGCCCTGCCCGGCGCCCTTCATATCGTATATTGACAACTTACTCATGATTTTACAGTCGCCTTCTTCAAAGCTTTCATCACATACACCAGGCTACCTGTCGGACCAGGCACTGCGCCAAGGACAAGCACGAGATTATCCTCAGGCAATACCTGCACAACCTTAAGATTCTGCATTGTCACTGTCACATGTCCCATGTGCCCGGGCATCCGCTTGTTTTTATGAATGCGCCCTGGGAGCTCACGGCATCCGACAGCACCAACTCGCCGCTTTGATGTTGATCCGTGAGATGCGGGGCCACCTCTCATGCCGTGACGCTTTACCACGCCTTGAAAACCTCTACCCTTTGTAACTCCTGTCACATCCACAAATTTGATGTCTTTGAGCATCGTTGCCGTGAATACATCGCCAGGCTTGGCCTCTTCGCCAACATCGAGCCGGAATTCGCGCAAGTAACGCCGCGGAGTGACGCCAGCTTTCTTGAAACGCTCCGCGCTAGGCTGATTAGCCCGCTGCGCTTTGTATTCCTTGAACCCCAGTTGGACGGCATCATAGCCGTCTAAGGCAACAGTCTTTCGCTGAATCACCACGCAGGGTCCCACTTCAAGAACTGTGACCGGCAACTGCCGACCGTCCTCGCCGTATACCCTCGTCATTCCGATTTTTTGTCCAAGGATGCCAGTCATGTTATCTGTACTCAGATTTTAATTGTAATATCAACGCCCGCAGGCAGGTTCAACTTCTTCAGTTCATCAACAGTCTTCGTCGTAGGCTCTACTATATCCATCAACCGCGAATGTGTCCGCACCTCAAACTGATCCATCGACTTCTTATCACAATGCGGACTGCGATTCACCGAATACTTTTCTATCCTAGTCGGCAAAGGTATGGGCCCGACAATCCTGGCCCCCGTTCGCTTGACCGTCTCCACAATGTCCTTGGCCGCCTGGTCCAGAACCACGTGGTCGTAAGCTTTCAATCTGATCCTTATGGATTGACCGTTCATTTCTTCCTATCTGCTCAGCAGTTCTTTCTGAACGACTTCGGAAACTATTTCAAAGCAATGAGGTTCCATCGTATATGCGGCTCTACCCTTACTCACAGATCGAACCGCGCTAGCATAACCGAACACACGCGCCAACGGAACCATCGCTGTAACTATCTGCAGCGATCCATGGGGATTGATCTCTGTCACCTTTCCTGAGCGAGAATACAAATCGTTCAGGACGTCGCCCATGTGTTCCGTCGGAACAGTAATCTCCAACAACATAATCGGCTCAAGAAACACCGGATCCGCCGCTTTCAGAGCCGCCTTCAATGCCATCACCGAAGCGGACCGGAATGCGACCTCTGATGGATTCTGCTCATCATACTTTGCACCAACAACCTTAACCATCACGTCAGTCACAGGATAATTTGCCAAAATACCAGTGACTAGCACATCCTTGATCCCTTCCTCAATCGCCTTCCGGAACTCTGCAGGCACCACGCTCGCAGAGACCGCTATCTGCACTTGATTGCCCTCAGCACGTTGCCGAGGTGTCACCTCGATGCTCACGCTGGCAAAATGCCTGCGTCCGCCAACATCTCGATCAAAAGCATAATCAGCCCGACCCTGAGCTCTCACAGTTTCCCGGTAAGCAACCACCGGCGTTCCGGCATTAGCCTCAATCTTGAAC
>Ga0194062_1000354_pt1 | contig 19256 bp, 22 predicted proteins | sample SepL2225m_MetaG_FD_155481 | JGI IMG/M metagenome (GOLD analysis project Ga0194062, IMG submission 155481) | Anoxic zone freshwater microbial communities from boreal shield lake in IISD Experimental Lakes Area, Ontario, Canada - Sep2016-L224-25m | ecosystem: Environmental > Aquatic > Freshwater >... | reverse complement strand
TTGTTCATGGCGGGGACACCTCCTACGGTTAGAGTCGAATCGTTTATGAAAAGGCTCTATTTTGAGGGTTCCCGCTTCTTTTTGCCCGTCAGCCGCCCAGCCGACGACTGGAACTATAGCTGACTACGGTGCAATGACGGGCAGTCATCAATACACCATCTCCTTCTTGATCGACAAACAGCCTTGACCCGCGGGCATCAGAAACATTTTCAGGTTGGGCCCGCCGTCCAGCATGATGATGCTTCCGCCCAGTTTGCCCGCGTTCGGGAAAGTGGGGAAGGCCCGCTTGGCGACCTCTTCACATTGATTGGCCCAGTACGAGACGGTCTCATACATCGCGCTGCAAGCATTGTTGCCTGCGGGGGCGAAACTGGCGCTGGCGTAGCTGGAAACAGCGCCCGCTTGAATCTCCAAGGAAGCCGAGGCGATGCGGCGGTTGGTGTCAGTGGGGGCAATGAACAGGAAAGCCCCGCTTTTGCTGTTGGCGGTCAAAAAGTCGGTCACTTGCTGGATGCGCCCGACGCAATCGACAATCCCGGCATTGGTGGCGGTTTGCGCCAAGCCATTCAGCTTGGGTTGGGCGGGCGGGATGACTTGCTTCACCTTGCGGCGGGAGGACGCCCCGGCCTGTGGCGTGGCGGCCTGCCCGGCCCCGGACTCCACGGCCGGCGTGGCGACCGGCTCAATGCCCCCAACGCTGCCGCCATAAGCCGTGAGAGCCAAGGCCAAGGCGCAATAGCGTAGCCAAGAATCTTTATGCATGAATATACCCCTCATCAGTGGAATTAAAATCAACCCTGTCGATTAATCCGCCATTCTAGCCGATTGCTTTACGCCGTTGCGTGAAAAAAATCCCTTAATGTCCTATGATTGACGGTTTTAAAAGATAAGGACTTATCCCATGGCCAAGCCGTTTTTAGGTTTGCCTAAATTGCTTGTCTGCTGCTCCCTTGGCATCTTCCTCAACGCTTGCTCGGAACCTGAACCGGTTGATGAACCAACCCGCCCTGTGCGGGTGGCCACGGTCAACTTTGCCAACACCATGGCCACTGCCAACTATTCGGGGGAAGTCAGGGTGCGCCACGAACCCACGCTTTCCTTTCAGGTGCCAGGCAAGATCGCCAAGCGTTTGGTGGATGTGGGTTCAGTGGTGAAGCCAGGCCGATTGCTTGCCACCTTGGACCCGCCCGACTACCTATTCAACGAAGCCGGTGCCGCCGCGCAATTGAACGCCGCCCAGGCGGAACTCAGCCAAGCCCGCAAGGACTTGCTCCATGCCAACAATTTGTTGGAAAAGGAGTTGACCAGCCAGGCCAGCGTCGAACGACGCCAAGATGCCGTGCGCACCGCCGAAGCCCGCGCAGCGCAAGCCCAATCGGCATTGGCTTTAAGCGCCCGAAAATCCGCTTATGCAGAATTGCGGGCGGAAACTGCCGGTGTGATAGCCGCCGTCGAGGCGGATGCCGGGCAGGTCGTCGAACAAGGGCAGGCCATCTTCCGGCTGGCCAGGACCGAAGAAAAAGAGGTGGTGGTCAATTTGCCTGAAAATCATTTGAGCGAATTGCAATCCGCAAGCGAAATCAAGGTCAGTCTCTGGGCCAAGCCCGGCATGCATTATACCGGAAGGGTGCGGGAAATATCCCCCGGCGTGGATGCCACGATCCGCACCTTCACGGTCAAAGTTTCCATCCTCAACCCCGATGACGATGTCCGCATGGGCATGACCGCGACGGTCCATGTCCGTCGGCCAGAGCCACGGCCCGTCGCCAGGCTGCCACTGACTGCGATTACCCAAAGCGGGCAACACCCCGTGGTTTGGCTGTTTGATCCCTCCACGCAAACGGTTCGTCCGCAACCGGTCACGCTAGGCGGTTACGAAGATGAAAACGCCCGAATCCTTGATGGGGTGAAAACGGGCGACCAAGTGGTGGTGGCGGGAGTCCACAAATTATTGCCAGGGGAGAAGGTGCGTTTGCTTGAGGAAACCAAGCCATGAGTGGCTTGAATCTTTCCGCTTGGGCCTTGCGCCATCAATCTTTTGTCGCCTACCTGATTGCGGTTTTCATGATTGGCGGATTCATTGCCTATCTGACTTTAGGGCGTGCGGAAGACCCTGACTTTACCATCAAAACCATGGTTGTCAGTGCCGAATGGCCGGGGGCGACGGCGCGCGAGATGGAACTGCAAGTCACTGACCGGTTGGAAAAGAAACTCCAGGAAACCCCTTGGCTGGATTTTGTGCAGAGTTATTCAAAACCCGGGAAAAGCTTCATCTTTGTAAACCTTAAAGATTACACCCCCAACAAAGACGTGCCGAATGCCTGGTACCAGGTGCGCAAGAAACTCGGCGATATTAACGGAGACCTTCCCGACGGTGTCACCGGCCCTTATTTCAACGACGAATTCGGCGATACCTACGGCACGATTATCGCGTTCACTGGCGACGGGTTTTCCCAAGCCGAATTAAAAGACATTGTGGACGATGTGCGCCAAGAGTTGCTGCGTATTCCCAATGTCGCCAAAGTTGATCTCATTGGTGTTCAGCAGGAGAAAATTTATATCGAAATCTCCCATCGCAAATTGGCAAATCTGGGGATTGACCCATTGATCATTGTGCGGACGCTACAGCAACAAAACAATATGGACTCCGCCGGCAGCATCGAAACGGCCAGCGACAAAATCCATATGCGAGTGAGTGGCGACCTGAAATCGGTGGAGGCCGTCCGTGAAATAGGCATCGAGGCCAATGGGCGGCAGTTCCGCTTGGGCGATATTGCACGGATTTACCGCGCTTATGCCGACCCGCCCACGCCAAAATTTCGCTATCTGCAAGAAGATGCCATCGGTTTGTCGATTTCAATGACCCAAGGCGGCGACATTTTGGATCTGGGCAACGAACTGAAAGCCGAAATTGCCAGGCTAAGCGCAAACATACCCGTAGGCATTGGCATTCATCAGGTGTCCGACCAACCCAAGGTGGTGCGGCATTCGGTCAACGAATTCATGAAGACCTTGGCCGAAGCGGTGGCGATTGTGCTGGCGGTGAGCTTCCTGTCCCTGGGGTTCCGCACAGGCTTGGTGGTGGCACTTTCCATCCCCCTCGTGTTGGCAATCACTTTTCTGGTCATGCTGCTCATCGGCATTGACTTGCAACGCATTTCCCTGGGCGCACTGATCATCGCGCTGGGTTTGCTCGTTGACGATGCCATCATCTCGGTGGAGATGATGATCGTGAAAATGGAGCAAGGCATGGATCGCTTCAATGCGGCGACTTTCGCCTATACCTCCACTGCCTTTCCCATGCTGACCGGCACACTGGTCACTGCTGCGGCATTCATGCCAGTGGGCTTTGCCAAATCCTCCGCAGGTGAATACTGCTTTAGCATGTTCGCCGTGGTTGGGATTGCCCTGTTGGCCTCTTGGTTTGTCGCCGTCATTTTCACGCCTTATCTAGGCTTTAAACTCCTGCCCGACATCAAACCAAAAGAAAAACACACCGAGTCTGAAGTTTACCAGCGTGGCTTTTATCCGCAATTCAGAGCCTTGGTCAAAAAATGCCTGGCCTACCGCTGGTTGGTGGTCATGACAACCCTGTTGGTGTTCGTCTTATCCATCGTCATGTTCCGTTTCGTCGAACAGCAGTTTTTTCCTTTCTCAAACCGCCCCGAACTGTTAGTCGATCTTTGGCTTCCCCAAGGTTCCTCGATCTTGGCAACGGAACGGGAAACCCAAAAAGCCGAGGCGCTGCTGAAGGACGACCCCGATATCGAAAACTTTGTCAGCTATGTCGGCGCAGGCTCGCCAAGGTTCTATCTGCCGTTGGACCAGCAGCTCGACCATGACAATTTCGCCGAGATTGTTGTGCTGACCAAAGATTCCCTTGCCCGCGAACGGGTGCTGGCGCGTTTGCGGAAGGCTTTCGACAATGGATACACTTTGTTGCGTGTCCGCTTGAATCGACTGGAAAACGGGCCACCCGTCGGCTTCCCCATACAATTTAGGGTTAGCGGGCGCGATATCAACAAAATTCGTCCGATTGCCGAAGAAGTCGCCGCCATTGTGCGTAAAAACCCGCATACCCATGACGTCCATCTGGACTGGGGCGAACCCAGTAAATCGCTTTTCCACGAGGTGGATCAGGACAAAGCGCGTGTATTGGGTGTGAGTTCACAGGATATTTCCTTCTCATTACGCACCTTGCTTTCCGGCTTGGTCATCACAGAATACCGCGAGAACAACAAACTCATCGAGGTGATCGGACGTGCAGAGCCGGACGAGCGCAAAAACCCGGCACTGGTGGAAGAAATCAATATCCAAACCCGGAGTGGCAAAAGTGTGCCGTTAAGCCAATTGGTTTACACCCGGCCCGGCTTCGAAGACGGGATTATATGGCGACGCAACCGCTTTCCGACGTTTACGGTACGCAGCGATATTCGCGACAGCGCACAAGCCCCGGATGTCACGGCGCAAATCGAACCGCTGCTGGAGCCGATACGCGCCAAGCTGCCCGACGGTTATCGGATTGAACTGGGCGGGGCGGTGGAAAGCAGCCAGAAAGCGCAAGATTCGATCAATGCCGTCATGCCGGTGATGCTTGTGGCCGTGGTGACCCTGCTGATGATCCAGTTGCAAAGTGTGCGGAAAACCGTGCTGGTTCTGTTGACGGCACCTTTGGGAATGATCGGCGTCACCACTTTCTTGATCTTATTCAAAGTCCCATTCGGTTTTGTTGCCACACTGGGGGTCATCGCCTTGGCCGGCATGATCATGCGCAACTCGGTCATCCTCGTGGATCAAATCGAACATGACCTCGCCGCCGGGTCCGCCCCTTTGGATGCCATAACCGAGGCGACCGTCCGCCGCTTGCGCCCCATTCTGTTGACTGCCGCCGCCGCCATCCTGGCCATGATCCCCCTTTCAAGAAGCGAGTTCTGGGGGCCGATGGCAGTGGCCATCATGGGTGGGTTATCGATTGCCACGGTATTGACCCTGATTTTCCTGCCCGCCCTTTATGCGGTTTGGTTCAATGTCAAGGAGGGGTGATTCCATTTTTACATCAATCGCTAAATTTTGCAGGGGCGGGTTTAATGGTCATCAGCCTGTAGGATCGACTGTCCTCCTGCTTCTTCCCCTTTTCGCCGCCATGCCCGGCTGTAGGGTGGGCACGGATTACCTTCCCCCCATCGTTGCAACACCGGACCATTGGGTGGAAACCCCGCCCCCTAAACAGGAACCTTGTAGGGGCGAATTCATTCGCCCAACATGCAGCGATAAGGCGAATGAATTCGCCCCTACAAACCAATCTGCCAAGGGCAATACTGCTGACTTGGCCCACTGGTGGCGTGGATTCAAAGACGGGAAGCTCAATTCACTCATCGAACGGGCATTGCAAGGAAACCTGGATTTGCAAGTGGCAGATGCCCGCTTGGGCGCATCCCGCAGCCAAGTCGCGGCAACGGCGGCAGGGCTTTGGCCTAGGCTCAATGCCTCCGGCGGTTACCAGCGCGAACGGCTCAGCCCCAACGCGCTCAAAGGCATATTGAGCGGGGCTTTCGAGGGCGGGGAATCCGCTTCTGGATTGTTGTCCACACTCGGCCCGATAGGAACGCCATTCAACCTGTTTCAAGCCGGTTTTGACAGTTCCTGGGAATTGGATATTTTTGGCGGCATCAAGCGTCAGCAGGAAGCCGCGCAAGCTAACGCCGGCGCTGTCGAGGAAAGCCTACGCGACATCAAAATAACGCTGACGGCCGAAGTGGCACGCACCTATTTGGAATTGATCGCCTTGCAACGCCGACTGCAAATTGCCGAGAGCCGTTTGGAAAATCAGCGCAAGATTTACAGCCTTGCCGACAATGCATACCAAGAAGGCTTGGCCAATGCCTTGGATGTCAAACGCGCCAAAACCGAACGGGAGGCAGTTGAATCTGCCGTGCCTAACATTGCAGCCCAAATCAAGAACACCCGCCATGGTCTGGCCTTGTTGCTGGGGCTGCAAGCCGGTGCGCTTGAAAGCGAATTGGCAAACCTAAAGGCCGACATGCCCCAACCCCCAACCCTTCCCGTCGGCGCACCGGCTGATTTGTTGCGCAGACGGCCGGACATCCGGCGGGCGGAGCGCGGCATAGCCTCGGCCAACGCGCTGGTGGGCGCGGCGGTGGCGGAGATGTTTCCGAAAATCACCCTGACCGGTTCGGTGGGCTTGCAAAGCCAAAGTTTGGGTGAACTGGCAAGTTTGTCCAGCGGTTTTTATGGCTTTGGCCCGCGCCTGTCCTTGCCGATATTCCAAGCCGGTCGATTGCTGGCTAATATTGATACCCAAGAAGCCAAGGCCGCCGAGGCGTTTAAGGCGTATGAGAAAACCGTATTGACTGCCTTTCGCGAAGTGGAAGACAGTTTGGCGGCATTGAATGGCGAATATCAACGCAAGCAATCCCTACTCGCCGCCGATACTTCGGCCCAGTCATCCCATGAGGCCGCCTTGGTGATTTATCAGGAAGGGGAAACTGAATTGCAAGCTGTGCTGGATTCCAATCGAGTTTGGTATGACGTGCGGGAGCAGTTGCTGCAAAGCCAATTGGCCTGGGCCACCGGGCATATAGCCTTGTTCAAGGCATTGGGGGGTGGATGGGAGGTGGAACCGACTGTCAGCAAGTAAACCAGGGCAACTATTCGAGGAATCCAAGGATCACGACCACAGCTACAAACTCCTGCTTTCCCACCCCGTGATGGTCGCCGACCTGTTACGCGGCTTTGTGCATGAACACTGGGTGACAGATGTGTATAATGAGGGGCTATGGAGCGTTGGGACGGGAAAATTTTATCCACAACAAGATTGAAATAAATTCTCATTATGACAAAAACTGCTTTAATTACCGGTATCACAGGTCAAGACGGTGCTTATCTGGCTGAATTCTTGCTAGAGAAAGGCTATATTGTTCATGGCATTAAACGTCGTGCATCGTTATTTAATACAGATCGGATTGACCACTTGTATCGTGATCCCCATGAAGAGGGCATCCGCTTCTTTTTGCATCATGGCGATCTGACTGATTCTTCCAGCTTAATCCGCATCATTCAACAGACTCAGCCGGATGAAATTTATAATCTTGCCGCCCAAAGTCATGTGGCTGTTTCGTTTGAAGTGCCTGAATATACAGCCAACTCCGATGCCCTGGGTGCCTTGCGGATTCTGGAAGCCATCCGCATCCTTGGGTTGGAAAAGAAAACCCGTTTCTATCAGGCTTCCACATCGGAGCTTTTCGGCCTAGTGCAGGAAACCCCGCAGAAAGAAACCACGCCCTTTTATCCTAGATCTCCCTATGCTGTCGCCAAACTTTATGCCTTCTGGATTACAGTAAATTATCGCGAAGCATACTCTATGTATGCGTGCAATGGCATCATGTTCAATCATGAATCACCAACGCGTGGGGAAACCTTCGTGACGCGAAAGATTACTCGTGCACTATCTCGCATCAAGTTGGGTTTGCAGGAGCGCATCTATCTAGGCAACCTTGATGCGAAACGTGATTGGGGGCATGCAAAAGATTATGTTGAAATGCAATGGCTGATGCTGCAACAGGAACAACCGGAAGATTTTGTCATTGCCACTGGGATACAACATAGCGTGCGCGATTTCGTCAATATCGCCGCCAAGGAGTTGGATATTTATATTCGCTGGGAAGGTGAAGGCTTGCACGAAGAAGGCTACGATTCATCCGGTCGGTGTATCGTCTCCGTTGATCCTCGCTATTTCCGTCCCACCGAAGTGGAAACCCTGCTCGGTGATCCCTCCAAAGCCAAGGCAAAGCTCGGCTGGCAGCCAAAAATCAGTTTCGATGATCTGGTCAAGGAAATGGTGCAAGAAGACTTGAAGGGCGCCCAACGGGATGAACTCGTCAAACAACACGGTTACTACACAAACCACTACGAAGAGTAGTTTATACTCAAATCCAAGTCATTATAAGATAAATGGTATGAAGATTTTCGTTGCCGGTCACAAAGGTTTAGTCGGTAATTCAATTTTGAAGAGACTTTATCAATCAAGGAAAAAGTATGAAATTATCACCAAAGATAGATCAGAACTGGACTTGACTGATTATGCGCAAGTTTTTAATTTTTTTTATAAAGAAAAACCTGACTGGGTTTTTTTAGCTGCCGCAAAGGTGGGTGGCATTTGCGCCAACATGACATATCCTGTTGAGTTTTTATTGGATAATTTACGAATTCAGAACAATGTCATAGAAGCCTCTTTCAGACATGATGTTGCGAAATTAATGTTTTTTGGGAGTAGTTGTATTTATCCAAGGCAATGTCCTCAACCGATTAAGGAAGAATATTTACTTTCCTCAGAATTGGAACCAACAAACGAGTTCTATGCCATTGCCAAGATATCGGGTATTAAGCTTTGTAAAGCATATAATCGAGAGTACGGTGCTAACTTTATTAGTGTCATGCCCACTAATTTATATGGAATAAATGACAATTATCATCCACAAAATGCACATGTCATTCCCATGTTGATAAGGCGATTTCATGAGGCTAAAGAAAATAAGTTGAAAGATGTGGTGGTCTGGGGTACTGGAAAGCCGATGCGCGAATTCTTATTTGCTGATGACTTGGCAGATGCGTGTATATTTTTGATGGAAAATTATTTAGTTGCTGAAATGGGTGAACTTATCAATATTGGCACAGGTGAAGACTGCACAATTTTAGCACTTGCCGAACTCATAAAAGAAATAGTTGGGTATCAAGGTAAGATAGTGTTGGATGCCACCAAGCCGGATGGCACACCAAGGAAGTTACTGGATGTTAACAAGATCAATTTGTTGGGTTGGAAGGCATCAACACTGCTCAAAGATGGTCTTGCGGTTACCTATACAGACTTTCTTATCAATCCTTTGCTCCGAAAATGAATTTAGTCTACAGCCGCATCACCGAGCATACCACCGGCAAAGTCAACATCAAAGGCCGGGGGGGGGGCGGAAGTAGGCACCGGGTTTCACCCGGAATTGACCGGGCGGGAGAATATTTATCTCTATGGAGCCATTCTGGGTATGAAACGCAAAGAAATAACACACAAATCAGATGAGATCGTCGAGTTTGCCAAAATCAAAAACGAGGGCATCCATGTCCACACAAGTTAGCACACTAGATAAGCTTCATCGATTAGAATCACTCTATCGCCAAGGATACCAGAGCGATGTAGTTGACCGGACATTGGACAAAGTCATAGAACTTGAGAATGCACAAACCCGTCAGGAATTGAACTCGATAAAGGTTCGCCTAGAGGAGCTTGAACAAAAATACCAAATGACTTCTGCCAACTTTCAACACCGCTTTCGTGAAGGAGAGCTGGGTGATGAGGCAGATTTTTTTGAATGGAGTGCGTTTTACGACATGGCACAAAACCTACATCAACGACTGCAATTGTTGGAGATAAAAACAGCGCGATGAAGGCTGGTGACTACCTTAATGAGGTAAAAACACGGTTGGCAACATCCCTATGTGTCACTTTAATTACTGTCGTTGCCGAGCGAGTCACTAGGGATCGTGGTTATTTTCGCGCCCGCCTATCATTGGTCAACGGTGATTTTCTGGAAGTGTCGGAATATTTCACTATACGTGCTGGCAAACCGGAAACCTTAGAATATCGCTATCAATGGATGGACTCCGCACAGGAAAGGCTTATCAGACGCTGGGATAATGCCAGGCATTTCCCTGGGTTGCCTAATTTCCCGCATCACCAGCATGTGGGTGAGGACAATCAGGTCAAGCCAAGTCAAACGCTGAGTATTCTTGGTTTGATTGATCTGATTGAGCTAGAATTGGGACTCATAAAATGAAACCTTTGAATTTAATTTCGGCATAAGCAATGACCACCGGCATCCACGCTGAAAACCAAGGCAAGCAATACCTGATCCGCCACGAGCGGCAGGGACAGCGCTTCGCCTATGACAGTTTGGGCGAAAGCTTGGTCAACGGCGGCAAGGCATTTTGCAATCGGCTATTGCATCCTTTCGCTTCCCGTTCCACAATGTCCACCCAAGAGGAATTTTGGGCGCTAAAAGACATCACAATGAAATCCAGCAAGGCGACCGAGTAGGCATCATAGGCCGCAATGGGGCGGGCAAATCCACGCTATTAAAAATCCTTAGTCGAATCACTAAGCCCACCACCGGAAAAGTCAGGATTAAAGGCCGGGTGGCAAGCCTGTTGGAAGTGGGTACAGGTTTTCATTTAAAAATGGTCGGATTGATTACTTATCCGATATTAAAAGGTATGTGACAATGCAATTTTACACTTTACAACAGGCTTCCGCTGATTTAGATCAGGTTATTGCCCGCGCAGTATATGACCAAGAAGAAGCCGCGATTGTTTCGGAAAATGGAACCGTATTTTTGGTTCCGCAAGAGGAATTTGAGTCGATGCGGGAGACATTGCGATTGATGAGTGACAGGCGTTCTTTCAATGCCCTATTAGAAGGGCATTGCCAGCGTGATGCGGGACAGGTACCTGATTTTCCATCCGTTGAAAAGATATTTTATGATTTACAAGATACGCATTCTTGAAAATGCACAGAAGGATTTGGTTTGGTTGCGCAAAAATGACAAGACCAGCTATATCAAATGCTTCGATCTTGTTAGGGAAATCATGAACAATCCCCGAAGCGGAACGGGCAAGCCGGAGCGGTTGCGTTACTTTGAGAAAGAAGTATATTCGAGAAGAGTAAACCATAAAGACCGGCTAATTTACACGATATACGAATCTTTACACGAAATTGATATTTCCTCGTTTAGAGGCCATTACGACTAATCCATGACCACCGCCATCCGTGCTGAAAACTTGGGCAAGCAATACCTGATCCGCCACGATCAGCAGGGCCAGCGGTTTGTGTATGACAGTTTGGGCGAAACCCTAGCCAGCGGCGGGAGGGCATTTTGCACAGCAATTCTCATTATGAGCCAAAGTGCTGATAGACAACTCGTCATTCCGGCATGGATGCCGGAATCCAGTCACAAGGATGTGAATCTAGGGGTCGCCATCAAGCCTTTTTCAAACACTTACGCAACCGACAAGTTACCGTCCGTGGCACTGGATTCCGGCATCCATGCCGGAATGACGGCAATGGAGCCATAATGAGAATTGCTGCATTTTGCAAGAGGTTGTTGCATCCTTTCGCTTCCCGCCCCACAATGTCCACCTAGGAGGAATTTTGGGCGCTGCAAGACACCACAATGAAATCCAGCAAGGCGGCCGGGGATGAATGATTAGGTTCAACACCCCTAACATCAAGCAACCATGAAAACCGACAGCCTGTTTTACCGCTTGTTTCAGCGCATACCCGGTTTACCCTTGGAATTGGTGGGTTTGGACTACCCGGCGGAAGGCTATGTGTTTCGTTCAGAAGAAATCAAGCAGACCGCGTTTCGGTTGGATGGCGTTCTGATTCCTCCAAAGGAGGGCAATGATCGCCCCTATGTATTCATTGAAGCGCAGATACAGCCCGACGACGGGTTTTACGCCCGGTTCTTCAGCGAGATATTTCTGTACTTGCGCCAGTACAACCCGCCGCACCCGTGGCAGGCGGTGGTCATCTACCCAGACCGCACGGTGGAAAAACCCGCGGGGCATTTTGCCGACTTGCTGCAATTGCCGGGGGTTCACCGGGTTTATTTGGAGGATTTGGCAGGGGTTGACCGATGCTCGCCCGCCTTAAGCCTAATCATGCTGGCGATCTGCCCTCCCGAACAGGCGACAGAGCAAGTGCGGGAGATTTTGACGAATCCAGACCCATTGCCCGTTGACCGGGGCGAATGGCTGGATTTTATCGAAACCATATTGGTCTACAAATTCCCCCAACTGAGCAGAGAGGAGATCAAACAGATGATCGGTTTGCAAGACATCGAACTCAAACAAACCCGCTTTTACCGCGATGTTTTTAGCGAAGGAGAGCAGGAAGGCTTGGAGAAAGGCTTGGAGAAAGGCGAGTTGGCGATAGTGCTTAGGGTGCTGCAACGCCGCCTCGGCCCGCTGCCCGAAACCTTACGGGAGCGCCTAGGCCAACTCGAACGGACACGAATTGAAGCCCTAAGCGACATCATGCTCGATTTGCCCAGTGTGGTTGAATTAAGCGCATGGTTGGAAAGGATGGGGTAATATGCTTCGATTTAAAGATCATACCCCCGCTTTTGATTTCGTATAGCCCATGACCACCGCCATCCACGCTGAAAACATAAGCAAGCAATACCTGATCCGCCACGAACAGCAGGGGCAGCGGTTTGTGTGTGACAGTTTGGGCGAAAGCTTGGTCAACGGCGGCAAGGCATTCTGTCGGCGACTGAACAGGAGAATAAAATGGCCTAGTTCCCAATCGCCGCGAGGCGCGGCTCCCACAATTTAGCTTAACTTAATGGCAGTGACGCTCCTGCGTGGGAAACCATCTAGCCCCCGCTCCGGCGGTCAGTTTTCCGACGTTGGAGCGTCGCTTTAGGCATTCCCACGCTGGAGCGCTCGTCGTTATACGCAAGTGGTTGAAGCCCGTCATTCCGGCATGGACTGCCGGAATCCAGTCACAGGGAGGTGAATCTGCGGGTTGATGTGTATCTTGAATCAAACACTTACATAACGGCGAGTTACCGTCCATGGCACTGGATTCCTGCATCCCTGCTGGAATGACGGCATTTTCGGTTTGGCGGGACTTGTGTATAACGACGAGCGCTGGAGCGTGGGAACGAGAAAACGGGCGGACTAGTGAGGAATTAATGCATTTATTGACATCAATCCTATGAGGCTGTCAGAATTCGAGCTTCAAACGATAAGGAATATCCTGTATTCGGCAGACCCACAGGGGAGGATTTACCTGTTTGGCTCCCGCACTAATGACTTGAGAAAAGGTGGCGACATTGACATATTTTTTGAAGTCACCGTGCCGCTGGATTTGAAAGCACAATTGAGTCTTGAATATAATCTCAGCTCCCTGTGCAACACTAAGGTCGATCTACTTATCAAAGAGCCTGAGCAACCGGAAAAAACAATTTATGCCATCGCTAGGGAGGGTATACAGCTTTGAGCAAAGATATTCAAATGTTATTGGCGAGCGTTGCGGCTTGCGCACAAAGAATCGATAAGTTACACTACTCCTTGGGCAAAAATCGGCATTTATTCCCCATTACTGCCGATGTTATCAAGAGTCTCTCGGATGAAGAGGCGGAATCCGTTGATGCGTTGATTCTTCGATATTCCCAATCGGTCTCTATGATTCAAGACCAAATATTTCGTAGTATTGCTTATGTTGAACAGGAAAGTTTGGTGGATAAATCAAACCGGGATAAATCTTTGCTAATGGAAAAGCTGGGGGCGATTCGCTCAGCCGATGAATTTGGTACGGCGGCTGTACTGAGAAATAAATTTTCACACCACTACCCAGAGGAAAACCTAGAACAGATTAGAAGGTTGAATCTACTTATCAAAGAAGCGGATTACGTTGTATTGGTCTTTGAATATATATTGGATTATCTGAAGCGCAAAGGGTTCATGTAATTCCCCCAACCCGCCGCCCGTCATTCCAGCAGGGATGCAGGAATCCAGTGCCATGGACGGTAACTCGTCAGTTGCGCAAGTGCTTGACTCAGGCAATAAACCAAAGGGCTATGTAGATAACTAATGAATATAATTAGTCTTGGACGATTGGCAAAGAATACCTTGCTGACAACTGTGGGCATTGGTATTCGTACCCTGCTTCAGATAGCCTTGTTTCTATCCGTGACAAGGACACTAGGGGCAAATGGCTATGGGGAGTTTATCTCTGTGCTGGCGATAATGGGGTGGTTTATGCCTTTGGTTGGTGCCGGATGTAATGGCATCATGGTGCGAGAAGTAGGAAAAAGTGGTGAACTTTTACCTAAATTATTCGGGCGATCTTTATTTATGGTTGTAACCACTTCAATTCCATTAATTTACTTGGCTATCGTCACTGCGCATTGGATTCTTCCTCAAGAAAATAGTTTTTTGTTAATTCTGAGTCTATCTATATCTGAATTGCTTTGCTGTCCACTTGTAGATACCTGCTCGCGGGCTTTCCAAGCTAAAGAGAGAATGCTGGGCATGACTTTGATAGCATCAGGCTTGATTGCTTTAAGATTAATCAGCTTTGTTGGATTTTTTTTTCAGCTAGGGATGAAGTCCACATTTGGGGTTTTTTCTACCTTGGAGCCAGTATAGTTTCAGTATTCATTAGTTTAGGTGTGACATTCCAATTACTGATATATCCTGATTTTACATTACTTTTCCCGATAAAGAAGATTGGCAGTGGCATGCATTTTGCCGTAATTGGTTCTTTAGCAAGGATTAATGGGGAACTGGATAAATCTTTGTTAGCCCGACTGGATACTTTATATACCGTAGGTTTTTACTCAGCAGCCTTGCGGTGTATTGATATCATCATGCTTCCCGTCATAGCACTACTAGACTCTTCGTTAGTGCGTTTTTTTCGAGAGGGGGAAAAAGGAATTTATCATGTACTCATACTCACGCGAAAGATTATCATTATTCCTCTAATTTTCACATTATTAGGTGGTTTAACGTTACCCATTTTAGCTAACCTACTGCCTCTAATATTGGGTTCATCTTTTAATGAGTCGGCAACTGTCCTAAATTGGTTGATATTTCTACCTTCTGTTTTTGTCTTAAGGTATTTTGTTGTTTGGATTGCTTATGCCACCCAGCATGAGAATTTGACGACCCGAATTTATTTACTTGCAATATTTACCAACCTCGGCATCAGTATCAATCTAATTCCTAAAATAGGCTGGAGAGGTACGGTAATTGCGATTTATTCTTCTGAAGTCACTATGATTTTATTCTTGATTTTCAGTATTTGGGTTGCTGAGTCAAATATAAAAAGGAAGTGGTTTTATAGTAAGTGATGCCAAAATTTCGTGTTGCACCCGGCCATTAAGGGAAGGCAGATCATTTCAATGATCCTTGTCGGGATCAAAGATGACCCTTTTGAGTATATAAATCTTCCTATCATGGGGTAGCCAAATCGATTGCCAAGGTACATAATCGATTTCTTGGTATCCTTCGATTTCTGGAGAGAAAGCCACAACATAGTCATAGTTCATTAGATTTTTTGGTGGAACTGCTTCTTTACCGACAACCCATCCGTTCCACTCATAACCCGCATGAATAGAACTCGCACGGATTCCGCTATGCACAAGTTTCTCAGCGGCACTCCAGCGGGCTTCATTCCAACGAAAATAGTCGTGCGCGAGAGTAATCGACATACCAGCAAAAACCGCAATGCATGCCGTTGCTAGGATATTCCTCATAGATGAATTTAGTATACCTGACTTCGAGGCCATAACCCATATACCGGGAAGAGCCATGAGAAAGTAACGGTCGAAGTACACCAATCTTAGGATAATTACCAATAAATATAATAAAGAAGATGTAATTAGTAGAAAACCGAATTTATTATTCTCTGTATTTGTAATTCCAGTTCCGTTACCATCGATATTTAAGCCAATAGGAGTGGTTTTTACCCAACTGCATGCCATGGGAATTAATCGAGGAATGAAGAGGGCTAATCCCACTCCCGCCAGTGCAATCATCAATCTATTGGACACGGATCCAAAAATGGGAGGTCGAATACCTAATAGAAGTGCATTCGCCTTGGAGAATCCATATTGCGAAATCAAAGTACCAAATAAAGGGAATTCGGCATCAAGCATTAAATACAATATTATTAAAAAAATTATGGTAGTAATGCCAGTACCTATCATCCGCAATCTTGCGTTGCTTGCGGGTCTGTCTAACACTAATATCAAAGGAAGTGAAGATAAAGCTAAGAATAGTGGTATTTTAAAGGCAAACTTTAAACCAGCAAAAGCAAAAGCAAATGGCGATGTTGAAGCTGGAATTGAAGCTAAAGCTGGCTGAACGGTATTGACTAATGGTGGCAGGAAGTTGATTTGATAATATATCCACACTGCAATAAGAGCAAAGGACACAACAATTACTGCCATAAGAAGGATGAACATCCCGCGTAGTTTACTGGGCGCAGTGGTCCAGTTCGCATGGAGGTATGTGCCACAAGGGGCTTGCACCCAATGCAGCAAGAGCAACAGCGAAACTGAGACAGGGATGAGAAGGGCGAATTGTCTCTCAGCCATGGCAATGATGGTGGCAACAGTTGCACTGATTAGCCAGGACTGTTTGCCTGTCACTAAAGCTTGATCCCAACAAAAACAGGCCAACAACCAAAAAAATAAGAACGGTAAGTCAGTCATGAAACTAAGACTTAAAATGTAGCTGACTGGATTGTAAATCAATGTGGCACAGACAATCAGCCGTACTGTGGATGACACTTGCACATAACGCAAGTAGGTGTCTGTCATCAGAGCGACAGCGGCCAACGATACTACCCCTACAGCACGAAGAATTAAATGGGAGAAGCCAAATATGTTGGTTACCATACTACCAATAATGATTTGAGGTAACGCCCAAGCCGACTCAAATCCCGTAAGGATCAGATGACCCCTGCTTGCTAATGTCGCGCAATCGCGAGCATAAACCCAGTCATCATTCAACGGGATATTAGCCCATGGGCGAACAATTAGCAGTGATGTTAAATAGACAAGAAAGATTAGCAGCATCCCTAGATAATGCCTATTGTCTTCGCATTTAATCATATTAAATTTCAAAAAAAGTAATCCTAAATAATGATTGTATTTTCTCGCATTGCTTATTAGATATCTTTTACAAGCACCGCTTCAAGCAATGCCAGCACTTCTTGACGCCTTGCCTCTTCAGAAAATAGCGCCTGCGCCCTTGAACGACCGGCTGCACCCATGCGTTGCCCCATTGCCGGGTCGTCCCTGAACTTTCGTATGGCAGACACAAAGCCCTCTATATTATCCGTTTGGCATAATATCCCGGTTACGCCTTGTTCCGTAACTTCAGGCAAAGCTGAGTTGTCGGCGACAACCACGGGTTTACCGCAGGCCATGGCTTCAAGGGGAGTGGCACCAAAACCCTCATAGCGGCTTGGACAAAGCAAGAGATTGCAAGAACGGTACTCGGCAATCAAGGATGCTTCGTCAAGTCGGTTTAGTGGGACGATTTGAGGATGGGATAGTTCTTCCCGCCCCCTAAGCCCACCAACCACGCGGAGTTCAAATCCTTCGCCGAGGGCATCAATGATGGGAATTAGCAAATCCCCACCCTTACGCCGGGTCAAATTTCCAACAAACAACAAACGAAAAACCGCATCGGATGATGCGGAAACTTCCCCAGGGGAGTATCGATTGGTATCAACCCAATAGTGAATAGTCCGTACCTCGCCAACAACCCCAAGCGCAAGCAGTCGATTGGCGGTAAAATGGCTAACCGTAGTCACCAAGTCCGCACTGGCAAATGACAGCCGCTCGAAGCGGCGTATCACAGCAAGATGGTATAGGTGCTGGGCAAAATTTTTGTATGGTCGGTACAGGGGGTCGAATACGCAGTGGTGTTCGGTGGTTACATGGAATATCCCTTGCCGACGGAAAGCAAAGCCGTTCCAAGTGTTCGTCCATGTCAGGCTTGTTCCTTGCGGCGGCGAAAATCTTCGCAAATCCCAAGGGTGCAGCTCGTAGTGATGGGGAAACCAAGTGATCTCTGCTGCAAAGCCACAGCTTTTTATCAGGGTTGCAAGCCTTTCAGTGAAGACATCGGTGCCACTTCCGGCACGCACGGTGGGTAACCAAACTTTCATTAGCAATCCCGTCTTATTCGAGTTCATGTTGACAAACTATCAGAAGCTTTTCAGACCTACTCGCATACGAACCGGCCCTTGAATTCGCAGTGCTGTTTGATAGACAATGCAAAACCTGAAAGCGATTGGGGCATCGCCTTGCAATGGGATTTTACGCTAGAATTGGGTGGAGGTGTTAGGCAGAATGGGAACGCTAAGAAAAAACTAGCACAAAACTTGGGTGTTGCACCTGATAAAATTGATCTGGTCGAACTGCGTCGGGCAAATCTGGCGATGGGGATTAGCGTTGCGGAAGAAGGCATTCCGCTTTCTTCCCAATTCAAGTACCGCAGGATGCACTGAGGTATCCAGCACGTCATGCGAGCGACGGTCAATTCGTCAAACCGGCACTGCCGTGCTTGGTCAAGAGGCTGAGATTGTCCTGTTCGGCTCGCAAGTGGACGAAAGCGCACGGGGCGGGGATGTGGATTTGTTGATTACCCTACTGCGATGGGGGGACAGGCTGCTAAGTGCCGCATCGGCAGAAGATGTTTTGAGGGATTGAGTCCACATAAATCAACTTTCCCGTCAGGTAAGGAGAGCGCAATGAAATTTACATGTCCTTTATTGACACTAACCCCATGAGGCTTTCAAAATCCGAATTGCAAACTATAAGGGATATCCTGTATTCCGCAGACCCACAGGGAAGGATTTACCTGTTTGGCTCCCGTTCCAATGATAAAAGAGGGGGGGATATAGACTTATATTTTGAAGCCTCCAAAGCATTGGACTTAAGGGTCATACTGACCCTTGAGTATCGTTTGTCATTACAGTGCGGAACACACGTTGACCTGTTGGTGAAAAATCCAAACGAGTCATAACAACCCATTTTTTTTTATAGAAAAACAAGGAGTTTTAATTGGGCGATCTATTAGTCTCCCTTTTTGTGAAACACTACGCTTATTCAGGTATATGAGTGTAATATCTTGGCGGGCATCGATATTGGCGTTTCTGGGCAAAGTGCCATAGCCTTATTCAGCATGTTTTTGACAACACGGTAAGTCGAAATTTGTGGGCGCAAAAACGCCCCCGCCGGGTATTACCCCGGATGGTTAAACGCCACAAATGCCGAAACAGGCGGATGTTATTTCACGAGATGCCTAAAATGCAACGAACCATCCCTTGTGTCAAAGTTACAGCGTTCTCAATATCAATTGATTACTTTGTTTAAGTTTTGAAATAGTTGGCGGCAAGGGGTTGCCGCCCTACAGTCCTTGATATGCAGTAGGTCGGCAACCCTTTGCCGACATGGGTATATATAAGTAAATAACTGATGTTACGCACGGGCATTGATAAAGGCATAAAATGCCGCTGTTGATCTGGCTTATTGGAAACGTGTCCCATGAAAAACCCTCTTTTAGATTTGTACAGCGACTACCTGATCAGTTCGTTCGCGCAGACCACCGCGACCGGCCTTTCCCGGCTGTTGGACAATGCGGTCAGCCATGACCAAATCACC
>Ga0194062_1000353_pt1 | contig 19274 bp, 12 predicted proteins | sample SepL2225m_MetaG_FD_155481 | JGI IMG/M metagenome (GOLD analysis project Ga0194062, IMG submission 155481) | Anoxic zone freshwater microbial communities from boreal shield lake in IISD Experimental Lakes Area, Ontario, Canada - Sep2016-L224-25m | ecosystem: Environmental > Aquatic > Freshwater >... | reverse complement strand
GTAAATGACGATCAGCATAATTATAGATCTTCTTCAGTTCTCTATTCTTATCAATAACTCCAAATAGATAGATCGCTATAACTTCTTCATCGGTAAAGCTTAGATCTGCATAATTTGTCATTCGCTGATTATAAACCCAGAGGGTTGTTTTATAGTGCTTGCATATATAAAGATAAGTTGATATTAATTGCTCTTGCCAGTTCATTGTTTACCTATTGATTGGAGGGAGTCGTGTCTCTTCCAATATTTTAGATTAAATCAACGAATGAACTGGCTTCCATTTAGCTCTTAATTCACATTTTAACCTACAAGTAGGTAATTTTTATTTGCAACTCGCCAGCGAAAAAAAACCTGAGCCAGTATTAGCCTTAATCAAACAGCACATGCGTCCTGGGCAACGAATATTTATTGGTGTGATTGATGTCCTTAACCCTGATATTGAAGAACCCGAAACCGTTAGAGATCGTGTATTACAAGCAGCTGACTATATTCCCATAGAACAGTTAGGTTCTACTGACGATTGTGGTTTTTCTCCATTTGAGGATGATACATCGACCGGACGAGATACGGCTTTCGCTAAAATTAATGCGCGTGTGATAGGAACTAAAATGGCAGCGGCAAAATTATCGATACGAAAAACTTATAGTTACAAATAAATTAGCTTTAGCTGTTAGTTTTAAAATTTGTAAATTTTTACTAGACTTTAATGAAAATATTGCCTATAGTTCGCCAAAAATAGGTTGAATACAGGAACTAGTATATTTACTACTAGTAAACACCCCTGATCAGGCCATTGATAAGCTTATGATTTACCGCTGTTACCAAACTTAAATATCTAGTAACTATTCCTGGCAAGGAGATGCAGTTGATATGAAGTCCCCAGTCGTTCGCTTAACCGCAGCTTTTCTGCTTGTGTTGTTTAATAGCTTGGCTTTCGCTGTTTCGATTGGGACAGTGTCGGTCAATCCGACCTCAACCCTGGTTGGAATTGCCGCTGACGCTGTTTTTATTGCCCAAATCACTAGCCCAAATGTGATTCCCGCATCGGTCAATCTGCAAAGTATCGATCCACAGGGGCGGGCGACGGTTGTCGGTATTTTACATGATGATGGGCTAGACGGCGATGCTCAAGCGGGTGACAGTTTTTACAGTCTACGCTACACATTTTACGAACAAACCCCCGTAACCTATAAATATCGGGTATCTGCTGCCATCCAGGGCAAAGTGACCCGTGATTTTTCAAGCCTGTTTAGTTTCAATGTCACGGGTACTTCTGGCGTAGGCATTAGTCTTACCCAACCTGTTAACCTAGCCTTCGTCAACACCAGTCCGACGCTGGTTAGTGGCAGTGTCGGCAATGCTGTAGCGACTGTTGCGGTCAACGGCATTCAGGCGACACTATCCGGTAACCAGTTTCAAGCCTCCATTCCCTTGCAAGAAGGTAATAATACTGTCACAGCGGTGGCAACTAATCCTAATTCAACAACCAGTACCGCATCCATTCAAGTCACTTTGGACACTACGCCGCCGCGCGTGACAGTCGAATCCCCGGTTAATGGCGCTACCACGACTGAAGCCAGTGTTACGGTCACCGGTATAGTCAACGATCTTGTGGTAGGTACAGTCAATAGTCAGCAAGCCAGTGTTAAAGTTAACGGTAACAATGCACAGGTTTCCAATCGCACCTATACAGCTACTGCCGTACCTTTGCAGATTGGCGATAATACCATCACGGTAACTGGCAGCGACCAAACCGGCAACAATGCCACCACCACTGTTAAAGTGACCCGAGAAGCCATCACTCAGCCTTATATAAAATTGGTTTCTGGTAATAACCAATCCGGCGGTATCGCGAGCCAATTAACTGCGCCTTTAGTGGTTCAGGCACTCAACGGCACAACGCCAGTCCCAAATGTTCCGGTCATCTTTAAGATTGTTGAAAATGACGGCTTTTTAAGTCCAGGTAACAACAAACCACAAACTATCGTCGTTAACACTAATGCCCAAGGTAACGCCCAAGCCAATTTTACCTTGGGCAATCGTGCCGGCGCGGGTAATAACATCGTTCAGGCTTATGCTACTGGCTATCAAGGCACGGCTTTGTTTACCGCCTCGGGTCTTGCGAAGGCAGCGGCAAAAATCAATGTTGATTCTGGTAATAACCAATTTGGTGCAATTAAACAAGCCTTGGCATTGCCTTTAGTTGGCGTTGTTACAGATTTAGGTCATAACCGCGTGGGTGGCGTACCCGTCACCTTTACTGTTAAACAAGGAGGTGGCACTATCAATGGTGCAAGCACTTACAAAACCACTTCTGACAGCGATGGTAGGATACTAGCTGTGCTGACTTTAGGATCGCAGCCGGGCCAAGACAACAACTTGATCGAAGCCAGTATTGATGGGCTTGCTGGCGCTGTCGCTGCTTTTACCGCCTCCGGCAAAAATCCGGGTAGTCCCAGCAAAACCGCAGTCAGTGGCGTGGTGCAAGATAACGCTGGCAACGCCATTCCGGGTGTTACGATGCGTATGTATACCACCAATTTGGGTAAAAACAACAATGGTATCAACAACACACAACATGTTGAAGTGGTTACCCCAGTGGTTACGGATACTAAAGGTGCGTTTAAAATTCTGCCTGCGCCTGTTGGCTTTTTTAAACTGATGGCAGACGGCAGCACGGCTACCCAAGGTGGTAAATTATTCCCGACCCTAGAATACGATATGGTGACTGTATCAGGTCAGAATAACACGGTGGGCAGCCCGATCTATTTACCAGAACTCGACCCACAAGCAAAAGTCTGTGTAACTGGCACGACGGGTGGTGTGTTAAAAATGGCTTCTTCGCCTGGCTTCTCGCTTAATATTGCCCCAGGTTCTGCTACTTTTCCGGGTGGGTCTAAAACGGGTTGTGTTACCGTAACGCCTGTTAATCCTGATAAAGTACCGATGGTGCCGGGCTTCGGGCAACAACCGCGCTATGTGGTGACCATTCAGCCGGTAGGTACTACGTTTAATCCACCTGCCGCAATTACCATACCGAATATGGATGGTCTAGTACCCCATGCTAAGACCGAGATGTATTCTTATGACCATGACCTTGCCGCATTTGTGGCGATAGGTTCGGGTACGGTGAGTGCAGATGGGTCGGTGATTGCGTCTGATTCGGGTATTGGGGTGATGAAGGCGGGGTGGCATTGTGGTGGGAATCCAAATACGGCGGGGAGTGCGGGGAGTTGCCCGGCTTGTCAGTCCTGCAAAGGAGATCAATGTGAAGTGACTAATGAAAATCCTGGGGATTGTAAGAAATGCTCTAGTGGTAAAGCGGAGACCGATGATGCCAAGAATGATCAATGTTGCGGTGGTGGGTCGAGTATTTGTAAGGATGGGACATGCAAACCTGTGACAGTTGAAAGTGTGGAAGGAAAAGTTAAAGGACAAGATACGGGGGCGCTTCTCACAGGTCAAACAGCTGAGTTTTCTGCAGCCGCATCGAATGGTAGTTGTGACTTGGAGTTTTCGTGGGATTTTGGGGATTCAACTTCGAGTACTGAACAAAACCCTAAACATACTTACCAAAAAGAGGGATCGTACGATGTAAAGGTCAAAGCAAAATGTAAGAAATGCTCGGCTTCGGAAAAAGTCGACACCCTAAAAGTTTCTGTGAGCAAATTAAAAATTAAGGAATTAAGCTTTTTAGATGATTTTTCAATTTATAAAGATGAAATTGGTAGTATTACCGAAATAAAAGATCCTGTATGGAAGGATTCCAATTCTGCAGATAAAAATGAAAGAGTAGGCTATGTCCGCAAAAATGTGATGAATGTCACAGCAAAGTTTGAAGTAGATCCTATTCCTATCAATCAAATTGATGGCATAACAATAGAAGGAAATGTGTCTGGTTTTGGAAAGTTTGTAAAAACTGGAGTATCAATACCTAAAAATAAGGCTGAGATATTAATTTCAGACGTAAAATCCGACAAACTATTGCCAGAAACAACGAAGTTTTATAATCCATTTGTTATTGAATGGAGTCATATGAATGATGGCGATGCCTGTCCGAAATGTGTATCAGATGGTTCTACGTCAAGTATCGTTTATGTCACCCTCAATACACCTTCAGACAAAGCTTATTACACGTCATTACATATAGCGGTTACCAAGGGGGATGTTGGCAAACCAGAAGATGCATTAGCTAATAGTTGGTCATTTTTTGGTGATGGGTCAAAACCTAATAACGTAAAAACTTGGAATGGCAGGCCGTTAGTTTATTATCCAGCAGGAACAAAATTTCAAGGCTGTGCTATTAATGCCGAGGATTTATTGATGTCGGCAACGGGCGGAGGGCGATGCGGTTCATTCGGTCAATTTTTTCAAAATGTGTTAGCTATGAATGGAATAGCATCTACAGGGATTGAAGTTGCGCCAGCTGGTAAGGAGTATATTGTTGAAGTTATGTTGATAAAGAACTTCAGTTATTCACAAGCACCATCGTTCCCAAATGCAACAGAATATAAATGGAAGTTTATTCCTTCAAGCGATTATAACGAAATGGTACCCATACCTAAAAATAGTCTGTATGGTGATATGACAAGTAATTCGGGAGCACCTGGACAGAACTCACCCACTCCATCAGAAAAAGCTCATTGGAATCACGCAATTGTTAAGACGGATATTTCAAGTTTATATTACGATCCATCATATGGGCTTGTATATAAAGATGTAAATGATTTTGAAAAAAAGGCAGTTGATGGATATTATAAGTTTTTTAATAATGAATCCTTTGCTCGAGTTAGAAAACCTGGTCGACCAAATAGCATTCAATTTATAAATCGTTGAGAAAATCATGAACAGAAATATATCGTGGGGGGTTGTTGTTGTTTTTCTATGTACATTATTCTCTGGTAATTATTTGAAAGCAGCCGACATAAGTGATGATGTTGTCAAAGAAGATGTTTATTTGCTTGGTAAAACTAAAAATGTGATAGCAAGTTTACAATTAAAGCGTGTTTCTGTAACAGAGAAAAGCGGAGGCATATGTAATGGTTTATTGATAAGTTTATTTGAACCAATATCAGGATTAACTTGGTGGGTGTATCAGTTGCAAAATGACATAACTGATATAAAAAATGAAAAATCAAAATTCATTGACAATTATAGGTTATCAATCGCTGGCAATAGGATTATTTCTTTTTTGATTTCTGGTGGGGCCTTATGGATTAGGGAGAGTGCGCTTAAATTAAAATCTATTGAAGAATTGACAAATGTTATAGATTCTGAAATGCGATCCCGATACGTATGTACGGGTGATAATAGTTTTTTTAGGGAAATAAATCTATTTCAAGGTCTTGGCTACTCGTATTTTGGTGGTAATAAAACTGGAGGGCCAGGAATTAAGCTTAAAATCAAATCTTTTAAAATATCTGATTACGGATGGGAGTTTTCTGTCATTAATGAAGACAATAATCAGGCATATGAATTTGAACTATTAAATTCCTTAAACGAAGTTAGGCCTATCCTTAACCCGTAAGGCGGATACCCGCCAGCCAGGTAGGTCGGGCAACCGCTTTTGTTGCCCGACATTTCGATGCTTCATGATACTGATGAATTTGGGTAATGGTTGTTTTGGATGGCTTCGGTGCATTGAAATGTTGGGCAACGACGAAGCTGTTGCTCAGCCTAACATTGGATTTGAATGATGCGATACCCTCCGCGCTTAAACGCCGGGTGACACTTATTTCTTTACGGTTGTCACGTTCTGTTCAGGTTAAATCTTGTGCGAACCGGACAACTTGGAATTGTTGCGCACGGCGTTCAAATTCATGAAAACGCGGCATCTCTTTCAAGTGACATGGATTATTCGATGAGTTGGAACGGGATAAAAGGACATTTTTCCCGCTATTGTTCGGACAACTATAAAACCGTGCGTTCGGTATCGCAAAAACACAAACGGGTGCAAACCGTCTGGCAACCGCGTTTTTGGGAACACCAAATCCGCGACGAACGTGATTATGAAAAGCACTGCGATTACATCCATTGGAATCCGGTGAAGCATGGCTTGGTGGTGCGTGTTCGTGATTGGCATCATTCAAGTTTCCACCGTTTTGTGCGCTTGGGGCTGTATTCGCCGGATTGGACAGGAAACCCGGAAAGTTTTGCTGATGAGGATTATGGGGAATAAGGCCGAGTTGAAATGTTGGGCAACGATAAAACTGTTGCCCAACCTTCACAAAACTAAACCCGAAATTCCTGAACCGGAGAATTGAATTGATTATTTGGCCTTTGATCGAAGAAACAGAGCGAACGATAGCTGATGATATACAGGCCTCTTTTTATGATCTTACTCAAGAGTTTTGTGGTTGTATTAAAGATGGAGCTCAAGATTTATTCTAAAAATGGGCGTGATTTGATTCCAGAGATTATCAACACGGCTACGTAAAATATAACACTAATTTTTTGCTTGAGAGGCATTGCTATGACAACGAACGCATACCTAAAAACGCGCACTTGGCTGATGAGCCTGTGTTGTATGTTAGTTTCGGCTGTCCCTATTTCTGCATTTGCTGTTTTAAATGATAGTTGCGTGGTGAGTGTGCTTAACCGCACTGTGCAAGTTAAGGCGGATGGTACCTGGGTGTTGCCCAACATACCCGCCAACTTTGGCCCTGTTAGGGCACGAGCGACCTGTGTCTCAGATGGTATTACCCAATCAGGGCAATCAGATTTTTTTACCATTCCCGCTAATGGTTCGGTCGATGTACCAAAAATCGTGCTGGGGCCAGTTACGCCTATTCCTTCCCAAGTCACTGTCACCGCGTCTTCCACAACACTGACCCAAACAGGGCAAACGACCAGTTTAAAAGTTATAGGTAAGTACGCTGACAATACGACCAAAGACGTAACCGCAAAAACCACTGGGACGCAATATCTTATTAGTAACCCCGCTCTCGCTACAGTCAGCGCTGACGGCCTGGTCACCGCAAAACAAAGCGGCACGGTGGTTGTGCAAGCTATCCAGGAAGGTACTCAGGGCTTGTTGCAAATTAATGTCGCATTGTCAAAGGATTCGGATGGCGACGGTATTTTAGATGATGTAGAGTTACGGTTAGGTCTTGATCCTAATAACCCTGCTGATGCCCTAGATGATCTTGATCGAGACGGTTTGACCAACAAAGATGAAATACAGCGTGGTACTGACATTCGCAACCCTGACACCGACGGTGATGGCCTTAAAGATGGTGATGAAGTCAAACGCGGCACCAGTCCAGTTTTAGCGGATACAGATGGCGATGGTGTGCCTGATGGTATTGAAGTGGCTTCCGGTAGTAATCCACTGGACAAAACCAGCTTCGATTTAGCTAAGTCTTTGAAAAAAATTAGTATAACACCAGCTAATTTTGTACTTAACGTTAACAGTATATCGCTTAATGCCAGTCAACAACTTAAGGTGCTAGGCGAGTTTAAACAAGGGGGCACTATTGATTTAACAGCCAAAATAAGAGGTAGTAATTATGCTTCCAGCAAAGTTGAAACCTGTAATTTTGATAGTGTAGATGGCAGAGTGAATGCGGGTACTGATGGCGCTTGTATTATTACAGTGACCAACAGTGGTTTTAAAGCCACAGCGGCGGGCGTTGTAAAAACCTTTACGCCTAAAGCCTTGTCTTATGTACCCATACCCGGTTTTGCCAACAATGTTGATGTAAAAGGTAATTACGCTTTTGTCGCTGCTGGATCTACAGGCATGCAGGTAGTTGATGTTACCGATAAATTAAATCCCAAAGTTATAAGTACCGCTGCATTAGACACGCCAGGTAACGCCAACGACATAGCAGTGGTTGGTAATTATGCTTATATTGCCGACGGCTCGTCAGGATTGCAGATTATTAACATTAGTAATCCTCTTAAACCTAACTTAGTGGGAACATTTGACACCGCCGGAACCGCATGGGATGTGGTAGTTAGTAATGGATACGCCTTTGTTGCTGATGGTGAAAGTGGATTAAAAATCATTAATGTGAGTACCCCGTCCAGTCCTTCACAGATGGGCTCACTTGCCATAACGGGTACATCCAAAGGAGTGGATATTGATTGGAACAGAAAATTGGCTGTAGTTGTCGGTAGTTATGGCGTACAAACGGTTAATATAGTTAAGTTAACTGCACCGGTGGGACTTGGAGTATTGTCCGGCGGCGATGTTAGGGACGTTGCTATTAATGGCAATAGCGTATTCTTGGCAGATTTCTCAAGAAGTTTCACGGTAGTTGATATCACTAAACCAGCAGTACCAGTTCTAGGAGTATCTACTTCTCAAGACCTTGGTGGTTTCTTAAATGATGTTGTTTTATCTGGCAATTTTGCTTTAGGTGCGGATGTCAAATTTGTTAATGGTATTCCCATTATCGATGTGAGTGATCCTGTGAATCCTAATCCAAGAGCTATTTTAGATTTTCGCGCGTTTAATGATTATAATGGTTACGGTTTAGCAGTAGATTCAAGTTTTGTTTATCTTGTTGCTGGTTCAGATTATACGGCTGAAAATGGTGCAACAGGTGACACTTATTTGTATATTGGTCAATATCTAGCCTTTGAAGATCGTTTAGGTGTACCGCCTACCGTGTCAATTTCTGCACCTAAAGAGGGTGATACCGTTATTCAAGGACAGCAGTTGACCATTACAGCTAACGCAACAGATGACATCGCTGTGGCGGGCGTCACATTTGATGTCAATGGTGTTGATGTTGCTGCCGACACAACGGCTCCATTTGAAACTACTTATGCAGTGCCAGCGAATGCCAGCAATCTGAAGATTACTGCCACAGCAATAGATTTGGGCGGTAATACCTCGTTATCAACTTCTGTCAATGTAACAGCAATCCCAGACCCATTAACTACGATTACTGGCACAGTGGTGGATAGCAAGGGGAAAGCATTGTTAGGTGCAAGTGTAACTTGTTTGACTGTAACGGCAAAGACTGCCGTAAACGGTAAGTTTACAATAGCTGGAATGCCAACTATTAATGGTGATATTCGTTGTACAGCTAGTTTTAAGGATGGTTCAAATAATTTAACAGGTGTTTCTAATGGTGTAGCCCCTGTTCGGGCTGGAACGACAGATGTTGGGAAGATAACTGTTCAAGCAGGTCTCAGTAAAGGTCGGGATTTTTGGTTTGCACATCAGCAAATTTACGACAAAGGTGCACAACTGATTATTTTATCCGATGAAAATACTAGTTTTAAGATTTCTTCGGCTAATTTTAATTATTCTGGTACGGTTTCTGCCCAATCCCCAGCACTTGTGGATTTACCTGATAGTTTACAAATTACGAGCAACCAAGTTATAGAAAATAAGGGTATTCATATTACAAGTGATGTTGATGTGACGGCCTTATTATATTTTACGACGCAAAGTTCAAACGATATTGCACTATTAATTCCTACCCAAAGTCTTGGCAAAGAGTACTTAGTTGTTGGCTATACTGCGGGTTATCAATCGTCCGAATTTGTATTAGCCGCCAATCAGGATGGAACAAAGATATCATTTGTTCCATCCTGTGGATCTCAAGCTAAACAAGTGGTCAACATTATTTTAAACTCTAATCAGAGCTATCAATATCAATGCGCTAGCGGAGATGTCACTGGTACTTTAGTTAACAGTGATAAACCGCTGGGTGTTTTTGGTGGAGCAAGTTGTACAAATGTGCCTACTAACGTTTATTATTGTGATGTGTTGTCTGAGATGTTATTGCCTACATCAAATTATGGAACAGAATTTTATGCCGCACCGTTGCCTGGAAATGGATTTGATGTATTCCGTATAATTGCGTCGGAAGATGGAACGACAGTAACAGTTGATCAGGGAGGGACAAATAACACATATACGTTAAATCGTGGGCAATTCCAAGAATTGCAAATTAAGTCAAGTATACATTTTACGAGTACCCAACCTGTTTCTGTCACCCAGTATGCCATTGGATCTTCTAGTGCTGGTATTGGTGATCCTTTCCAAATGCAACTTGTACCTACCAGTATCAATAAAAACTCATTTCGGTTTTATACCCCTTCGGACTATAATCAAGGAGCTTATGCAATAATTACAGCGCCGAATTCCGCAGTTTCTTCTGTTATTTTAAACGGTGTTGCTGTGACTGGTTTTCAAGCCTTGCCAGGTGGTACACAGCAATATGTTGTCGTTAAAGTGCCGGACGGGCAAAGCACCATCAGTGCCACACAGCCGATTGCGGTCTATAGTATTGGCTATTATGACTTTGGATCATACGGCTATCCAGCCGGCTTTTAAATAATGAGGAAATCATGAATAGATTATTGATTTTATGGCTATTAAGTTGCTTAGTCACTATGCCAGCAATGGCAGAAGATTTACCCATTATCCAGTCGGCAAAAGCAGGCGATGCGACCGTTAATGGTCAAGGTTTGCCAGGTCTAGTACCCATTGTTATTTATGATCTTTCTTATCCGGCCAGAACAGCATTAGGTAGCAGCACATCAATGGACAAAATAGGAAATTTTGCGGTAGGCGTAACACCACGATTATTACAAGGTCATAAGCTTATCGCCGTGGATGGTAAAGGAAATACCAGTGGGGTTACAATCGTTCAAGCAAATACAGATTCCCCCGCTGGTCCTGGAAGATAGTTGATGCGTATATTAACTCTCGCCATTGTGTCGGTAGTTGGTTTGGTATTGGCTTTAATGCCTTTAGCCAACGCTAACGAACCATCCGAGTTAGAGCAAAACGCTCGTAAAATTGGTCGAGAACTGTCTGTTCCAGAGCATTTGCAAGATGGCAAAGAACTGGAGTTGACCTTGCCGAATTTACTTAAACACGGTAAGTTACTGTTCAACGCCAATTGGACTGAACAAGAAGGTGGTGGTAGACCCTTAAGCAAAGGCACAGGTAAGCAATTAACCGACCCTTCTCAGCCTTTGGTTGGTAATCGTGCGTTTAATCGTGTCTCGGGGCCGGATGCTAATTCGTGTGTGGGTTGTCACAATATGCCTTATGGTATTTCTGGTGGGGGTGGGGACTTTGTTACTAGTGTATTTGTACTTGGTCATCGTTTTGACTTTGCCACTCTCGACTCTAAAGACAAAATGCCAACTCGCGGAAGTGCAGATGAAAATGGCAAACCCATGACTCTGCAAACAATTGGTAATGTCCGTGCCACGACAGCCATGTTTGGTGCTGGTTATATTGAAATGCTGGCACGGCAAATGACGGCGGAGTTGCAAGCGAGTAGAGATAAACTTAAATTGGATGAAACAACAGAGTTGTGGGCCAAAGGAGTGTATTTTGGCAAACTCACTCGGCGTAAGGATGCTACATGGGATACTAAACAAATCGAAGGGCTGCCGAGAATGAGTATTATCGCACCTACTCCCTTAGACCGTCCTAGCCTTGTAATCCGACCTTGGCATCAAGCGGGTAACGTAGTATCAATCCGTGAATTTTCTAATAATGCTTTTAACCATCATCATGGTATTCAAACTACAGAACGTTTCGGTCGGGATACTGACCTTGATGGCGATGGCTTCGTTAATGAAATGACTCGTGCCGATATGACGGCAGTTTCTCTATATCAGGCGGCTCTGGCTGTGCCTGGACAGGTTATCCCACGAGATCCAGAAATAGAAAAAGCAATTGAAGTGGGCGATAAGGTTTTTAGTAAAATTGGCTGTGCCCGCTGTCACATTCCTTCTTTAGCACTTGATAATGAGGGTTGGTTATACACGGAACCCAATCCCTACAATCCTTTAACTAATTTACGGCAAGGTGAGACTAAGACTGTAACTATGGATCTAACCGATCCTAATTTACCACAGCCTAGGTTGACTCCTTTATTGCCTGAGCGAAATATGTTGATTGTGCCTGCTTATACGGATCTTAAGCTGCATGATATTACTGACCCTAATGAACCAGCGGAAGCTGAGGCTTTGGACATGAACTGGTTTGTCTGGTCACCTAAATTCAGTGGCGGTAATCGGCGTTTTCTGACTAAACGCTTGTGGGGCTGTGCCAATGAACCACCGTATTTTCATCACGGTTTGTTTATGACATTACGCCAATCTGTTTTAGGGCATTTTGGTGAGGCTACGGCAGAACGTCAAGCTTTTCAAGCGTTGCCTGAATATGAGCAAAATGCGTTGATCGAATTTTTAAAAAGCTTACAAGTTTTACCGCCTGGGACTAAGTATCGGGTGGTCGATGAAAATTTCCAGCCACGGTGATTAGTCTTTTACACCGTAATAATTATGAACTTAGGGGGGGCACTATGAAAAATCAGTTTATCCGTACCACTTGGCTGGTGTGTTTGCCACTTATATCTTGCCCGATATTTGCGGATTCATTGGATTTTGAGAATTTGTCAGATGGGACGAGTGTTACTAATGAATATGCCTCACAAGGTTTATCTTTTTCACATACGGTGGCATTGTCAGCGGGACTGTCGTTAAATGAAATTGATTATCCACCCCATAGCGGACAAACTGTTGTTGCCGACGACGGATCGGCTCCCATTACGATAAATTTTGATAAATTAACACATATCATTGGCGCTTGGTTTACTTATACATCGCCTGTGACGCTGACGGCTTTTAATGGAAGTGGTTCGTTGTTGGGTGTTGCCAATTCAACGGAAACGAGCAATCTAGGCAGTTCAACCGAAATTTTGTTTGGGCTTGATGGGGTGAGGCGTTTGCAAATCGCAGGGCTTACTAATGGATCTTTTGTCATGGATGATTTGAGTTTTACTACTAGCTTGAAAACAGCAATAGACACCGCTTTGCCATTTTATCTAGCCAGTGATTTGGGGGCGGGAATTATACCCGCTTTTGACGGAGGCACGCTACGGGTCGATACCACTGATACTAATAACCTAGACTTTACTTTTGATAATCAAGGTGGAACATTAGATGCTAATGGGCATTCAGTAACATTTTCCGGAGTATTTACAGATGCCTCTCTTGGCGTTCCTGGTGCATTGCGAATGACGGATAGCGCAACCGGAGGGATGGTCATACTGACGGGGACTAACACCTACAGCGGTGGCACTGACCTCAATGGCGGGGTATTAAGCGTCGCCAGTGAAGCAAATCTAGGGGATGTAACCGGTGGGCTAAATTTTAATGGCGGTCTTTTACAAATCACCGGAACGGCTTTTAAAAATACCCAACGTGCTATTCATTGGGGAGCGGTGGGTGGCGGTTTTGATATTGCCGACTCAAGCAATGTTTTCAACTTATCACAAGTGCTTTCTGGTACTGGTAGTCTGACCAAACAAGGTGCCGGGACACTGGTATTATCAGGCGCGAATACCTATACCGGCGGAACAACCGTCAGTAACGGTGTGTTACAGGGTGATACCAGCAGCTTACAAGGGAATATAGTTAACAACGCTGCCGTTGTTTTTGATCAGGCCAACGTCGGCTCATATATCAGTACGATGAACGGAACCGGTGCATTGGTTAAACAAAATTCGGGTACACTGACGCTGACGGGTAATAACACCTACAGCGGCGGCACAACGATCAACCAAGGCACATTAGCTGTAGACGGCTCATTGGCTTCAGGTGTCACTGTCAATACCGATGGAATACTTCGCGGGACAGGCGTAGTAAATGGCAATACTAGCGTTGCAGGCCGATTGGCACCGGGTAATTCACCAGGCACTTTGACTGTTAACGGTTCCGTGTCTATGGCTTCCAGCAGTAAGTTTAAGATTGATATAGACGGTACTGGAACTGGCAACGGAGCAGGTAATTATTCTAGCGTTTTGGTACAAGGGGCAGGTAATGTATTTACGGCGGCAGGTGATTTACAACCTGTGTTGCGCGGTATTACTGGAAATGCGAACAATATCTTTAACCCTGTCATTGGTCAGAACTTCCAAGTTGTCACTGCCACTGGTGGGGTAAAAGGTACATTCAGTTCATTAACGCAACCCCCTGAGGGATTACCGACTGGAACGCGCTTCGATGCTTTATATGATGCTAATGCTGTGCGCTTGGCAGTAACGCCTAGGTTTTATAGTGATCTGCCAAATATTGACTTAAAAGGTAATCCCAGTGCTGTGGGGGTTGTATTGGATACCGTTCGTCCTGCCAGTTTTGAATCAAAAAATTCAGTCTTCCAAGCATTGGCGATACAGTCAGAACCACAAGTAGCATCGACTTTACAACAAATGGATGGCGAAATTCATGCCGACCTGCTTACCGCGAGTTTTAACGCGCATCGTTTAACTAGACAAGCCATTTTTGGTCGCTTAAGTGATATACGCTTAGGTCGGTCAACGTCTATGACAGGAATTAACGCTCAAAATAACGAAAGCTTAGTTGGGCAAGTCGCTAATAACGCGGCTCAAAATTTGGAAGCGCAAGCCAATAAGAATCTTTGGGTACGTGGTATGGGTGGTTTTGCATCTACAAATGCAGATAGGCAAGCGAGTAGGTTTAATGAAAGCCTGTACGGTGTAATGCTGGGTTCAGATTACGCCATCACAGACAATTTACAATTGGGGGCGGCAATTGGTTATGTCCACAATCTAGTCAATGCAAACCAAGTCGGTAACGGCACAACTGATAGTATCCAATTTTTGGGTTATGGGCTTTGGCAAAGAAACACTGAGTTCCTGAATTTTGCCTTCGGTTACGGGCGGGATAATTATACGAGTCAACGCACTGTCAATTTAGGTGGGATTAACAGTTATAAAACCAATGTCGATGGTGATAGTGGGTCTTTAGATGTTGAAGCTGGTACCCGTAGAAGCATTGGTAATTTCACAATCGAGCCATCGTTTGGTGTGCGTGGGGATATTATCAGTCGTGGTGCTTTTAATGAAGGCGGTTTGGTGGGGCTTAAAGCCAACTCGACAACACTCTCTGCCGCTCAAACTCGTCTTGGTACTAAATTAAGTCATGGTATTGACTTTGGCGTCAATAAACGCATCACTCCAGAACTGCGTGCTTATTGGTTGCATGATGAAGGCGATTCGATAGCTAGTCAAGCACAAGCCACATTGCTAGGACAGTCATTAAATATAACTGCTGCCAATGCTGGTCGTGATGCGGCATCATTGGGGGCTGGTTTAACAGTGGAGGTCGGTAAAAATGTTGCCTTGTTTGCTGATTATAATTATGAACACCGTAATGCGGCTAATGGACAAAATATTTTTGGTGGAGTGCGGTTAAATTGGTAGATTCTACGTTTTATTTAGTTTGAGTTGCTTGCAATAGATCGTGCTATTGAAATTCGATGTGCTTGTAAATTAGATCATGATAGTTAGATGAAATGTATCATGTGCTTATATCAAATACGTTTCGCATATTTTGTGTTATATTGAGGCTGGTAAATATCGATTATCTTTTGAGATAACTTGGCAACAATAACACTTCCGTAAATCAGCAAAACTAAAGGTTCAGCAATATAGAGTAATTTAAATTGATTCTACCTTAGCTTTTCATGTTTGTGAATAATTTGGACAGTTTCAGAAGCGGAATATTGAACATCAAGTTTTAGATTAATGGTAGATTTGACTAGCTAATTGCTCGATCAAGACAAATATATATTGGTTTGCCACTGTTCTAATTTATCCAACCCTATCCATTTAATCTTTGAAGCTAATGCATGAATCGCTCAGACTATTTTAACTTTATTGAACGTGAGCTCAGCATACTTGCTACTCGTATAAGTGTTCGTGGAGGACTAAATATTCTTGATTTGAATATTCATTCAGAAAATTTTTATCTGAATTTTTTTAATCTGCTTTTTGATTGGCACTTAACTAATATTAATTCTGCCGAACAGAATGCGGCAGCTGTTGATTTAGTTGATAAAGTAAATAATATCATCATTCAAGTTTCTGCCACAGCAACTAAGCAGAAGATTGAATCAGCTCTTAATAAAAAAGATATTGCCCATTATTCAGGCTATTCGTTTAAATTTATAGCTATCTCTAAAGAGGCTAAAGCTTTACAAACCAAGGTATTTGCAAACCCATATAAGTTGACATTTTCACCAGAAAGCGATATTTACGATATTTCCTCTATCTTGAATATTATTGTTGGTTTGGAAATAGATAAGCAAAAAAGCATCTATGATTTCCTGAAAAGAGAACTCAAGAGTGGGCCAGATCCAGAGAAAATTGATTCCAACTTAGCAACCATTATTAAAATTCTTGCCAAAGAGAACTGGAATCAAGAGCTATCAGGTTTTGAAAGAGTGCCTTATGATATTGAAGAAAAAGTCATATACAATCAACTGGACACCGCTAGTATTATTATCGATGACCATAAGGTTCACTATAATCGCATAGATAAAATCTATTCTGATTTTGACAAACAAGGCATGAATAAAAGCATTTCTATTTTAAATGGTATTCGTAGTGAGTACATTAAACTGATACTCGAACCGAATGCTTCTAGTGACCAGATTTTCTTATTGGTTATCGAACAGGTTATTAAGAAAATTCGAGGAAGCGCGAATTACACACCTATGGCAGACGAAGAACTTGAATTATCGGTGCAAATTCTTGTTGTTGATACTTTTATAAGGTGCAAGATATTCAAAAATCCCTCAGGAACTGCTCATGCTGATCCCTGATAATATACATCCCGATCAAACCATTTACTTCAATGGTGCTTTTGTCTTAAAGGTAATTCAAGAGCATCGAGTGATGGATCTACTTGATTTATATATACAGACAACAACTACTCGAAAAATGAGCATGCCTGTTTTTGTACTCTGTCTCGATTGGCTATTTCTACTCAATCTGGTTACATTGGATGACCATGGTGTGGTGAAATTATGTTCTTAAAATCACTAACTATTACCTATAGAGATGGCGAGATACTCAGAAATATCCCCTTTCATAGCGGGTTAAATCTTATTGTTGATGACACGCCAAGTATTACAGGCGAAGAAACGGGAAACAATGTTGGGAAGACAACCGTTTTAAAGCTTGTTGATTTCTGTCTTGGCGCTAAGGCAAGAGGAATATATTCTGACCCAGAAAACCCCAAGCATGAGTTTAAGTTAGTTAAAGATTTTCTGGTTGAAAATAGAGTGCTTGTTACACTCACTCTTAAAGATGATTTGTCGAATGACAAATCTAGAGAGGTTCTTATAGAAAGAAACTTCTTGCTACGTAAACAAAAGATACAACGCATAGATGGTATCAATAAAATAAAGGATGATGAATTTGAAGAAGTTTTAACCAATTTATTATTTCCAGGTCATTATGGGAACAAACCTAGTTTTCGGCAGATAATTGCCCACAACATCCGTTATAAAAATGTGAGTATCAATAATACTATCAAGAATCTTGATAGTTTCACACGTGATGATGAGTATGAAACACTCTATCTATTTCTTTTTGGTTGTAATTTTGAACAAGGTGATATTAAACAGGAATTACGGTCACAAATTGATATGGAAGAAAAATTCAAGAAACGACTTGAATCAGAGCAGACAAAATCAGCCTACGAAACCGCATTAGCTCTTCTTGATTCTGAAATAGAAGAACTTGAGTATCGGAAGGCTTCGCTGAATCTCAATCAAAATTTTGAAGCAGATTTGGATATCCTGAATAAAATTAAATATCAGATTAATCTTACTTCATCTGAAATTAGTAGGCTTCAACTCAGAAAAGATTTGATCTTAGAAGCTCAAGATGAAATGAAATCAGGTAAATCTATAATAGATGTTCAACAATTACAGCAGATATATAGCCAGGCAACCTCTCTAGTGAGCGAAATCCAAAAGACGTTTCAAGAACTTAATGACTTTCACAATCAAATGGTAGAGTCAAAAATTAAGTTCATTGCCCAGGATTTGCCGAAGATTGACTCAAAACTTATTGCTAAACGGGAGTATTTGAACCGCCTTCTCGCAGATGAGGTCAAATTAAGTAAAGAGGTTACTCTAAGTGATTCTTTCGAAATACTTGAACAACTGATTATTCAGCTTAATGCTAAATATCATGCCAAGGGTACTTATGAGAACACACTACGACAATTAAACACGGTAGAATCAAAACTAACTGAACTTAATAATAAACTCACCGAAATTGATAATGACCTTTTTTCTGATGAGTTTGCCATTAAAATCAAGGAACAGGTACATAAATTTAACCGGCATTTTTCTTCCGTCTCACATGTGTTATATGGAGAAAAGTATGCGTTAAAAGTGGATCCAAAAACAGTAAAGCGTCGACGTCTCTACGAATTCACATCATTCAATACCAATTTTAGTTCTGGCAAAAAACAGGGTGAAATTTCCTGTTTCGATATTGCCTATACCTTATTTGCCGATGAAGAAAATATCCCCTGTATGCATTTTCTTCTCAATGACAAAAAAGAACTAATGCATGATAATCAACTTTTGAAGATTGCAAAACTCTCAAATGCAAAGGGGATACAATTTGTTGCGTCTATTTTAAAAGACAAACTACCAGCAGAGTTGAATAAAGATACATTTATGGTGGTTGAATTATCACAGCAGGATAAGCTCTTTAGAATTGAAAAATGCTGACAACAGTGTTGAAAAGGCATTACCGAGTTACCCCTCACTGACTCTATAACAATCTTCAGCAATTCTGGCTATTTCTATCACTCGATGTTCAAGTTTTTAAGAATTGGAAAATAGCACTAAACCTTGTAAGATAATCCGTGTAAACTTCCACGTATTTCAGCACAATGTTGATGTACGACCCCGCTATCTTTATCAAAACGTTTGTCACTGATCTTGATACAGCGCTGTCAAAGCTAAAACCCAATGCGAAACTGACCCAACTACAGCGGATGTGGCTGGGATTTTGTTTAATGGGAATATTACTGACTAACTCGGTGTGCTGGGCAAAGTTCGAACGTGCGAGCTTGGGTAGTTATAAGATTGCCGCACTTTCGTGGATGTTTCGCGAATCCAAAGTAAGTTGGGAGTATTTGCTTTTGGCGAGTGTCACATTAGTTTTGGAACGGCACGGAATTACTGAAGGTGTTCTGGTTCTTGATGAATCTGATCGGGCTCGCACAAAGCGAACAAAACGAATTTATGGCGTGCATAAGCAAAAACATAAGGCATCAGGTGGCTATGTCAACGGACAGAAGGTGGTTTTATTGTTGCTGGTTACGCAGACTTAGATCTGCATAATTTGTCATTCGCTGATTATAAACCCAGAGGGTTGTTTTATAGTGCTTGCATATATAAAGATAAGTTGATATTAATTGCTCTTGCCAGTTCATTGTTTACCTATTGATTGGAG
>Ga0194062_1000349_pt1 | contig 19340 bp, 16 predicted proteins | sample SepL2225m_MetaG_FD_155481 | JGI IMG/M metagenome (GOLD analysis project Ga0194062, IMG submission 155481) | Anoxic zone freshwater microbial communities from boreal shield lake in IISD Experimental Lakes Area, Ontario, Canada - Sep2016-L224-25m | ecosystem: Environmental > Aquatic > Freshwater >... | reverse complement strand
GTTCCATGTAGGCCAGTTCCTCCAATGAAATGGCAAGGGGGCGCAGGTCTGGGTCGAGCAGGCTCGTAGAGGGCCACCCCCAAAGACAGGGGTTTCGATGACCGCTGGCGGCCAGCAGGGCCTCGTCGCTGCCCCAGTCGATCGGCGTCAGCGCACCCTTGCTCAAAAAGAACTCAAAGTGGCTGATGTCGGGATCCAGCGCCTCCACCAGCCGCCACTGCTCGGGTGCTGGCAAGGAGCGGGCCCTCTCCAGCAGTTCCCCCTCCAGCAGCCGGGCCGGATCCCAGACCTCCGGGTTGGAGAAGCCAGCAAAGCGCAGATCTGCCGCCTCAATGAACCGGAACAGCCGCTCCAGGGTGTAGCTGCTCTCCTGGGGGTGCAGGTACATGTCGGCGAAGTTGGCGTCTGCGGCGGTATCCAGGGCCCAGCGCTGCTCGTGGTGCCGGCGCAACCGGTTGGCTTCCGGCAGGGTCGCCAGCAGAGTTCTGCCCAGGCGCAGACCCTCGGCATCGGGCCCGGCACCGATCAGGGCCAGGGCCGCCTGGGTCCTGTGGATTTCCCAGCGGCCGCCATCGGCATAGAGAAAGAGATGGAGGAGTCCACCGGGCCTGAGCACCCCAGAGAGGGACTGGAGACCGGCCTGGGGATCGCTCAGGTGATGGAGCACCCCAACGGAGTTGATGTAATCAAACGGTCCCTCCCCGCCCAGATCCAGCAGGCTGCGCTGCTCCACCCGCACCCGGGCCCGCTCGCCAGCCCCAGAACGACGCAGACGCTCCCTCGCCACGTCGAGCGTGCCGGGACTGATGTCGATCGCCAGAATCTCGGCTCCTGGGTTGAGCAGGGCCAGGTAATCGGTGCTGACCCCCGTGCCGCATCCCGCATCCAGGATCCGCAGGGGATCGGGCAGGTCAGGCACGGCACCGGTGCAGGCCGCGAAGGCGCAGGGCACGCACCAACGCCAGTTGTATCCGGGCGGCGGACCGTCCTGGAGCGGATCGCCGGGGTAGGGGAAACGGTCGTAGAAGCTGCTGACCACGGGAGTGGCGGCGTCGGTAGGTCCCTCGGACATGGGCGGATCGTGGAGAGGAACGGGCGCGGACCAGGGGAGCTTTTCATGGCCGGGCGCACGCCGCTAACCCTGATCCCCCGAGGCTGCAAACATTTGTTCAACGCCCCCCGATCGGCCGGAGGGCCAGCCGTAACGTGCCTTGGCCCGGCTCGCTCCCGTTCATGACCGTGACCGCCAGCAGCGGCAGCACCAGGGTCTCCCCCCAGCGGTACGACACCCTGCCGCTATCCAGCGTCCGTCAGGCGGAGCAGCAGGACCGCTTCCCCGATCTCGGCGAACTCGACAACCTCGGCACCTTCTTCAAGAGCGGCCTTGCCCGGGTTCTGGTGGCCAAGCGCCTGTCGGCCAATGCCGAAGGAATTGTCGCCAAGGCGGCCAACCGCATTTTTTCCGGTGGCACCCCCCTCTCCTACCTGGATGCCCCCCTGACGCCCGCCACCAGGGGGTCATCCCAGGAGGGCACACCCCTGGCCTCCGACCAGGTCGCCTTCGCGGCATCGGTGCAGACCTTTGCCCAGGGAAGCGCCAGCAAGGGGGTCATCGGCCGTCTGCTCGAGGGAATCCAGGCAGAAGCCGACGTGCGCGTTGTGCTGCCGCCGGGGTTCAGCCCCATCAGCGTGGCCCGCTACGGCACCGAACGGATGCGCAAGTCCATCCGGGATCTGGCCTGGTTCCTGCGCTATGTCGGTTACGCCGTGATGGCCGGCGATCCCAGCATCTTGGCCGTCAACACCAGAGGCCTCCGCGACGTACTGGAGAAGGGGTGTTCCCTGGCCGCCACCAACGTGGCCCTGCAGGAAATGCGGGCTGCGGCGGCTGGACTGTTCAAGGACGAGCCCGAAGCGCGCCGGCTCGTGATTGACGCCTTCAACGTGCTGATCAAGGAACTGGAGGTTCCCACCCCCTCCCCGCGGGTGCGGCTGGGGAGCCCCGAGAACCAGGGCCTCCAATTGCCGGCGATCTACGCGCTTGCGGCCGAGGGTGCCCAGCGCTTTGTGATGAAGCCCCAGCTCAGCGGCGGTCAAAAGGCTGAAGTGATCCGGGCGGCCTACCGGCAGGTGTTCGAGCGGGACATCGTCAAGGGCTACAGCCAGGTCGTGGCTCCCGTTCAGGCCACGCAATTGCGCCAGGGACAGCTCTCCGTGCGCGAATTCATTCGCGCATTAGGCCACAGCAAGGAGTACCGCCAGCAGTTCTATGGCCGTTTCTCCAACAGCCGTGCCGTCGAACTGGCCTTCCGCCATTTCCTGGGTCGGGGCATCAGTTCCCGCGAAGAGTTCACCCGCTACTTCGACATCGTCAGCGCCCAGGGCCTCAAGGGCCTTGTTGACTCCCTGATCAACACGCAGGAGTACGCCCAGACCTTCGGTGAGGAAACGGTTCCCTATCTGCGGGACATCGGCGAAGAGGCCCAGGAATCGGCAGGGTGGGGCTCCCACCGCAAGTTGTTCCGCTTCAGCGCCCCGTTCGAGGGGGCTCCTCAGTACGTCACCCTCTACGCCTCCTACCGGCAGCCCTTCGCCGACCAACACGCCTACGGCGGAGGCAATGACCCCCTGGCCCTGAACTACGGGGCGATCTTCCCCTCCGGCACGGCATCGGTGGCCACCCGTCCGGCCCCGATCGGATACGACAACCGTCGCATCTTGATCGGCAACGGCATCCGCCAACCGGGCCAGATGGACAGCCCCCAATTCCGCAAGGCCACCCCCCGCCGCGTCGGCCCCAGGGTGGTGCGCCTTCAGCAGATCTCCACGGGGGGCTCTTCGGTCCCCCGCCGCAGCGGTCAGCCCAGCGTGCGGACCACGGAATCCAGTACCCGGTCGGTGATCGATGCCGTCTACGTGCAGGTGCTCGGCACCGCCGGCTATGCCGGCGAGCGCCTCAGCGTTGAGGAGATCAAGCTCGAGAACGGCGACATCAGCCTGCGGGAGTTCATCCGGCAGGTGGCCCGCTCCACCGCGTTCCGCCGCCGCTACTGGAACGGCCTGTACATCACCAAGGCCATCGAGATCATCCACCGCAGGTTGCTGGGCCGTCCCACCTTTGGCCGCTGGGAGATCAACGCCTACTTCGACATCGCCGCTCGCAAGGGCTTCTACGGGGTGGTGGACACCCTCCTTGAGAGCCGTGAATACAACGAATCCTTTGGGGAAGACACCGTTCCCTACGAGCGATTCATCACCCCTGGCGACCTCAACGCCCGTCGGGTGCCCGCGCTCAAGCGCCCCTTCGATCCCCTGGCCTACGCCGACCTCCAGCCCCTCAAGCGCCCCGATGTCAGCACCCAGCAAGGCCTGCAGACCAACTCAGACCTGACCCCCCGCAACTTGCCCGACCGCAAGCGGGTGGTGCTGCGGGGCTGGAACGCCAAAATCAGTGGCGGAGACACACCGGCCCCGCTCCAGGGAACGTCAGGCCCCCAGAGCCTGCGGCAGAACCCAACCCCCGAGCGCCGCTGGAGTGCAGCCCGATGGCAGGCAAACCAGGGAGTCTCCGCCGCCTGGACAGCCTTCCCAACGGGAAGCTCAGCTCCGGCGAGCCTCCCCGGCCCTGCCAGCACCTCTTCCCCCTAGCCGGTGTCTCCACCTGGAAAGCCGTCACTGGCAGCAGCCGCGGCTTCACCATCGTCGAGCAGCCGTTCTCGGCCATGGCCAAGGCCTTGCGTCCCGGCCGCCCCGAAGGACTCAGCCGTCGCCGCAGCCTCGCCCAACCTGTGCGCCTCGCACGCTACGCCGATGAAACGGAACTCCAACTTGTTCTGCGCAACGCCTATCGCCAGCTGCTGAACCGCGAACCATTGGCCGCCGAGCGGCTTGGAGACGCCGAATCCCAACTCAGGGACGGTCACATCTCTGTCGCCGAGTTCGTTTCCCTGTTGGCCGCCAACGATCTTTTCCAGCAAAGGCTCAACCGTCTGGCCCCCCTGAGGGCCGCTACTGCCGCTTACCTGGCCCTGCTGGGACGAGCGGCTCAGGCGGATGAAGTCAGTGGTTTTCTCGCCACCCGAGCGACCCACGGTCAACAGGCTGCCCTTGAAACCTTGCTGGGGAGCGAGGAATACGCGGCCAGCTTCGGCACGGACACGGTGCCCTTCCTTCGGGGGCTCGACACCCAGGACGGCATCCCCCTAGCCACCCTCAATCGCACCGCTTCGCTCTACGGCGGCAACGCCGCCCTGAATCCGCCGATCAAGGGAGCCATCTGAGCCACACGGGCCTGGCCCCTAGCACCAAGGCCCCCGACTCTCCGTCGGGGGCCTTTCTGTGGGCATCGCAATCGAGACAGAAATCAATCCCATTCCAATGCCGCGGGACGGCAGATGGCTGCCAACAAATAATTAACATTTGCACCATGGTCGCCCTATCAAGAACTCCCGCCAAAGCCATTGCGCGCAAAGGGATCTCAGCCATCGACGCACCGTGAAGAACTGTTACCGGTGACCAGGCCGGGTCGGCCCGCTGCCGCAGAATGATTCGGCGATCAGTTGAACTGATTTGCAGCCTGGCCCAAGCGCAGGTCAATGGCTTTGCCATTCCTTGCGCCAAAGCCGCTCCTTCCACGGAAAGCTCCCACCCCGGAGCCCACGCAGGAGCCACAGGCAACTCCCCACCCTTACCCACCGGATATCGGTCTCCTTCACGGCGACCGCTTGTTTCGAGGCAGAACTGCATGAGCATCGTCTCCAACTCGATCATCAACGCGGACGCCGAAGCCCGCTACCTCAGCCCTGGCGAACTCGACCAGATCAAGTCCTTCGTGTCCGGCGGTCAGCGCCGGCTGCGGGTGGCTCGGGTCTTGAGCGAGAGTCGCGAGCGTCTTGTCAAGCAGGCCGGCGGCGCACTCTTCCAGAAGCGTCCTGACGTGATCTCCCCGGGAGGCAATGCCTACGGCGAGGAAATGACAGCGTCCTGCCTTCGCGACGTCGACTACTACCTCCGCCTTGTGACCTACGGGATCGTGGCCGGTGATGTCACGCCCATCGAGGAAATCGGAGTCATCGGAGCCCGGGAGATGTATCGCGCCCTCGGTACCCCCCTGGAAGCCATGGCAGAAGTTGTGCGTGAGCTGAAATCAGCCTCCGCCTCCCTTCTCACCGGAGCTGACGCCGAAGAGGCAGGCTTCTACTTCGATTACCTCATCGGCGCTCTTTCCTGAGGCCTTCCCCTCCACCCTCCGCCTCCTCCCAGGACCTATGCAAGACGCGATCACCAACGTCATCAACGTCTCCGACGTTCAGGGGCTCTACCTCGACGACTCCTCCATCGGTCGTCTGGAGCAGTACTTCGCCAGCGGTGAACTGCGTGTTCGCGCTGCAGCCACCATCTCGGCCAACGCTTCGAGCATCATCAAAGATGCCGTTGCCAAGACCCTGCTGTACACGGATATCACCCGTCCTGGTGGCAACATGTACACCACCCGTCGCTATGCGGCCTGCATCCGCGACCTCGACTACTACCTCCGTTACGCCACCTACGCCATGCTGGCTGGTGACGCATCGATCCTTGATGAGCGGGTGCTGAATGGTCTCAAGGAGACCTACAACTCCCTGGGTGTGCCCATCGGCGCCACCGTTCAAGCGATCCAGGCCATTAAGGAGTCGTCAGCTTCCCTGATCGGCCCTGAGGCCGGACGTGAGCTGGGTACCTACCTCGACTACATCAGCTCCGGCCTGGGCAACTGATCCCATAACGGCTCTCTCCGCGAGGATCACCCCATGCGTCTGTTCAAGATCACGGCCTGCATTCCCAGTCCTGAAAAGGCGAGAACGCAACGTGAACTCCAAAACACCTACTTCACCAAGTGGGTGCCCTTCGAAAGCTGGTTCGCTGAGCAACAGCGCATCATGAAGCAGGGTGGAAGGATTCTGAAGGTTGAGTTGGTCACCGGCCGCCGTCAAATCAACGTCGGTAACTGACCTCATCACCCTTCAAGCTTCAACGAATCAAGGCTCGGCACTGGCCGGGCCTTTTTTTGTCCGTACACTCGTCTCAAGCGTGGTCGGCAAGCGGCTGAATAGGAACACTGCCTGAGCCCCATGGCCTTGCCCGGCATCGCGACCAGCCATCCCTCGCCTGAATCCAGCCAGACCCCCTCTCCCCGGGGGCTCCTGCCACTCCCCTTTTCCCTGTGGCCGGCCGAAGCGCGGCTGCTCCTCGGGATGGTGGCCCTTTGGAGCGTGATGGGGCTACTGATCCTGGCGTCGGCCAGCTGGTGGGTGGCCGAGCGGGAGATGGGCGATGCTGCCTTCTACCTCAAGCGGCAGGCCATCTGGCTGATCGCGAGCTGGGGGCTTCTGCTCCTCGCCCTGCGCGTCAACCTGAGGCGCTGGACCCGGCTAGCCGGCCCAGCCTTGTTGATAGGGGGGCTGCTCGTGGCCGCCACCCTGGTGGCGGGGAGCACGGTGAATGGGGCCAGCCGTTGGCTGGTCATCGGCCCGGTCCAGATCCAGCCTTCGGAGCTGGTGAAGCCCTTCGTGGTGCTCCAGGGGGCGGCCCTCTTTGCCCACTGGAAACGGATCGCCTTCGACCAGAAACTGCTCTGGCTCGGTGTGTTCGCCGGTCTGATTCTGCTGATCCTCAAACAACCCAACCTCAGCACCGCCGCCCTCACGGGGCTGTTGTTGTGGCTGATGGCCCTGGGCTCGGGTCTGAATCTGGGCACCCTCTTGGCCACGGCCGTGGGCGGTGGCCTGGTGGGTGGGGCCAGCATCTTGATCAACACCTACCAGCGTCTCCGGGTCACCTCCTTCCTGAACCCCTGGAAGGATGCCCAGGGGGACGGCTACCAACTGGTGCAGAGCCTGCTGGCCATTGGCTCCGGGGGAGCGCTGGGAGAGGGTTTCGGACTGTCTACACAGAAGCTCCAGTACCTGCCGATCCAGTCGACCGACTTCATCTTCGCCGTCTTCGCCGAAGAATTCGGCTATGTCGGCTCCGTGATGCTGCTGCTGTTCCTCTTGCTGTTCGGATTCGTTGGGCTGCGGGTGGCCCTCAGCTGCCGCAGCAACCAACAGCGTCTGATTGCCATCGGCTGCACGGCCCTGCTGGTGGGCCAGTCGATCCTCAACATCGCCGTGGCCAGTGGCGCCATGCCCACCACGGGCCTTCCCCTGCCTCTGGTCAGCTACGGCGGCAATTCCCTGCTCTCCAGCCTTCTGACGGCGGGCCTTCTGATCCGATGCTCGTTGGAATCGGCTGGATTGGAAGCCGGACGGCCCCAGCGCCGGCGCGCGCGGGGCGCCCCGATAGGGTGAGGACTGCACCAAGCCCCCATGACCAGCCTCGGGCTGACCCTCTCCGATCTGGCCCGCTGGAGTGAGGAGATCCTGCGCACCTCCCTCTCGGCGCCTGGACCCGGCACGCTTTTGTTCGTCTTCGCAGGTGGTCTGCTCACCAGCCTGGGCCCCTGCTCCCTCTCCCTGCTACCCGTAACCCTGGCCTACCTGGCCGGTTTCGAAGACCGGCGCCAGCGGGCCTGGGTGCGCAGCCTCAGCTTCGCGGCTGGCATCGTGGCCTCCCTGGTGCTCCTGGGCCTGGCCAGCGGCCTGCTGGGCCAGCTCTATGGGCGGGTTCCAGGGGTGGTTCCCGTGCTGGTGGCCGCCCTGGCCCTGGTCATGGGTCTCCACCTGCTCGGCCTGATCCCGCTGCGCCTGCCCACTGGACCGGACCCGGAGCGCTGGCGGCAACGGGTGCCGGCATCCCTGGCCCCCGTGGCGGCTGGGTTGGCCTTCGGCCTAGCGGCCTCCCCCTGCACCACACCGGTTCTGGCCGTCCTGCTGGGCTGGATGGCCCAGAACGGCAGGCCCGTGGTGGGCATGGTGCTGCTCACCTGCTTCGGCCTGGGCCAGGTGCTCCCCCTGGTGCTGGCGGGCACCGTGGCCGCCAGCCTGCCGCGCCTGCTGGCCCTGCGCTCGGTGGGGCGCTGGGTGCCACCGATCAGCGGGGTCGTGCTGGTGATCACCGGCGGTCTCACCCTGGTGGCCCATCTGCCATGACCTCCACCTCGCCGCTGGCCGCCTCGCCTTTCCTTCGTGCCCTGGGCCGCTCCCTGGCCTGGGTCTCGGATCTGAGGCTCGCGATCGTGTTGCTGTTGCTGGTGGCCGTCGCCAGTGGCCTGGGCACCGCCATTCCCCAGCAGGAATCGGCCGACTATTACCACCAGCTCTACGACGCCTCCCCCTGGCTTGGGGTGGTCAACGGAGACGGCCTCCTGGCACTCCAACTCGACCATGTGTATTCCAGTGGCTGGTTCCTGGGGCTGCTGGCCTGGCTGGGCCTGTCTCTGGTGCTGTGCAGCTGGCGCCGCCAGTGGCCATCGCTCCAGGCCGCCCTGCGCTGGATCGACTACACCTCCCCCCGTCAGCTCAGCAAACTGAGCGTTGCTGAAACGGTTCCCTCCAAGGACCCCACAGCCGATCTGGACCAGCTCGAGACCCTGCTGCTGCAGGGAGGATGGCAAGTCCAACGCCACGACAACCGCCTCTCGGCCCGTCGGGGGGTCATCGGTCGAGTCGGTCCCCTGTTGGTGCACGCCGGACTGGTGGTTCTGCTGGTGGGTTCCGCCTGGGGCGCCCTGGGGGGCCAGCGGGTGGAGCGCTTCCTGGCCCCAGGCAACGAACTGGAGCTGCTGGACAGCCGCGGCCAGAGCCAGGCAACCCTGGTGCTCGATCAATTTGCGATCGACCGGGACCCGGCCGGTCGGCCGGAACAGTTCCGGTCCCAGCTGACCGTCAGGAACGGCACCGGGCTTGATGATCTGGTCACCGAGATCAGCGTCAACCATCCCCTCCGCTACCACGGGCTCACCCTGTATCAGGCCGATTGGGCCCTGGCGGCGATCACCGTTCAACTGGGCAAGAGCCCCCTGCTGCAGCTCCCCCTTCAGACGTTTCCCCAACTGGGCCCCCAGATCTGGGGGCTGGTGCTGCCCACGAGGCCGGACGGCTCCGATCCCATCCTGCTGACGGTGACCAACGAGGCGGGGCCGGTGGAGATCTACGACAGCAACGCAGCCCTGCTGGGACGCCTCTTGCCAGGAGCTGAGGCCCTCGAGGTGAAGGGACTTCCCGTGCGGGTGGACTCCATCCTTCCTGCCAGCGGCCTGCTGCTGAAACGGGATCCCGGCGTGCCCCTTGTCTACGGCGGCTTCGCCATCGCCCTGGTGGGTTGTGCCCTCAGCCTGGTGGCCACCCGTCAGTTGTGGGCGGTTGGGGAGAGCGAGCGCGGCCGCCTGCATGTGGGGGGCCTGTGCAACCGGAACCTCACCGCCTTCGCCGCCGAGCTGCCTGCCCTGCTCAGCCGCCTGCAGCCCCCTCAGCAGGCCTGACGGACGCCTTGGCTGGCCCGGATCACGGTGTGGACATTCCCCCTGGGGTTGAAGTCGGCTTCGATCTGCATCCAGTCCGGTTCTGCGGCCACCACCAGGTCATCGAGGATGCGGTTGACCACCTCCTCATGGGAAATGGAGCGGTCCCTCCAGGCGTTGACATAGAGCTTCAGGGCCTTGAGTTCCAGAACCCTCGGCCCCGGCTGGTAGAGGAGGCGCAGGACAGCAAAGTCGGGATAGCCGGAGAAAGGGCAGAGACAGGTGAATTCCGGCAGGGTGATCGCCACCTCATAGGCCCGACCCACAGCGGGATTGTCGAAGCACACCAGCTGGGCCTCCTCGATCGCCCTCTGGCCGTAGAGGGGCGTCCGGGTAACAGGGGAAGCCGGCGTGGAGGAGGGTGCGGCGGTCATGGACAGAGCGCTGGGCATCTCAGGTTCAGGATGCTACGAAACGGGCGATTCTCTACAACGATCCCAAAAGAAAACAGCCAATTGTTCGCTGCGGACATCCGGTCAGGCCTAAAAAGAGATTGGTCCTTGGAAAGCTCTACCGCGTGCCCCGTCGGCCCGCGCATCTGCTGGCCAGCAGATGCCTCCCAAATGGCCAACGGAGCTTGCTGCGGTCAACGGCATGCCCGTAGCAATGGCTACATCGGTCCTTCAGCCGCTGCGGCCTAATGGCTGCAGCCCATTCCTGAATGGCTCGGCTTCCGCTGAACTCCTCTGCCAGGACGCCTCTCTCCCCCTTCTCAGGCACCGCCCTGGGACACTCCCCCTGAAATGAATCCCCGGATCCATGAAAAAAGTTGAGGCCATCATCCGCCCGTTCAAGCTTGAGGACGTCAAACTCGCCCTTGTCAATGCCGGCATCATCGGCATGACGGTGAGCGAAGTGAGGGGTTTTGGGCGCCAGAAAGGCCAAGTAGAGCGCTATCGCGGATCAGAGTTCACCGTTGAATTTCTGCAGAAACTCAAACTCGAGGTTGTGGTTGACGATGACCGCGTCGACACGGTGATCACGTCCATCCAGGACGCTGCCCGCACCGGTGAAATCGGTGACGGCAAAATCTTCATCAGCAACATCGAGTCGGTCATCCGCATCCGCACCGGCGACAAGGACAGCAGCGCCATCTGACGGCCCCGCATCCCCAAACTCTTCGGCACGCAAAAAATTCCGTGCCGGGCATCCCCTCAACTGGTGGTCAGCGTGCTGACCACCAGTTTTTTGATAGCAATCCTCCCAAGGGCAAGCGTTGAACCGCTCCAGCGTTCCACTTCGGCAGCGGAGGCAGAACGCAGCCAGAGCAGGTATTCATGGTTGCCGGCCGGCCCGGTGATCGGCGAGGCAACCAGCCCCTCAGGTCGCCATCCCAGGGGCGCCGCGGCCGCAATCACCCCCTCGATCGCATCGGCATGGGCCTCGGGATCGCGCACAACCCCCCCCTTGCCCACCCTCGATCGCCCGACCTCGAACTGTGGTTTGACCAGCACCACGGCCTCTGCTCCGCTGGGCTCCATCAGGCGCTGAAGGGCCGGCAGCACCAGAGCAAGGGAAATGAAGGACACGTCGGCCACCGCCAGATTGGCCCGCTTGTCATCGGGCCCGTAGAGCTCATCGACGCTCAGATGGCGCAGGTTGGTGCGTTCCTTGAGCACCAGGCGGGGGTCGGTACGCAGGCTCCAGGCGGTTTGGCCGTAGCCCACATCGATGCCATAGATCCGTTCGGCACCCCGCTGCAGCAGACAGTCGCTGAAGCCCCCGGTGGAAATACCCCCATCCAGGCAGGTCCTGCCTTGCACCTCGATCGGAAAGGTGTCCAGGGCCTTCACCAGCTTCTCGCCGCCCCTGGACACAAAGCGGGGCAAGTGCTGCACCTCCGGTTCCAGCTCCAGGGGCACCTCCATGCCGGGCTTGTCGAGCACCTGCCCGGATGCTCGAACCCGGCCAGCCCGGATCAGTTGCTGGGCCTGCTGGCGGCTCTCCACCAGCCCCAGGCTGAGCAGATGGAGGTCCAGTCGGCGTTTTCGGGCCATTTCGACATCAAACCACAGCCGAAACGGAACAAAATCTGCAAAGTGGCGCCCTCGGGATCAATGCGCCAGAGGATGGTTCTCTACCGCGTCAGGGCCATGGCCACGACCCAGAGGGAGACCCCCCGGGGCGGTGGGACCCTGGTTCCCTTCCAGCGGCCCACCGCAACGGTGCTCGAACTGCTCAGGCCCGGTAGCTTCGTGCGCCTCCGGAACCAGCCGGCCGACCTGCCTCCCTTCGAGTTGCTGCACTGCCGGGGCGGACGTTGCTGGGTGCGGCAGCAGAGCTGGGGCAGCCAGGTGCAGTGGGAGGTGGCCCATCGACTGCTGCGCCTGGTGGCCTGAGGGGGTGGGTGCCGCCCCATACATTGGGAGCGACGTTGCCACGCGCTGGCCTTGATCGAGAGATACACCCTGCCCGAGATGGGCCGCATCTGGAGCGAGCAGGCCAAGTTCCAGAGCTGGCTCGATGTGGAGATCGCCGCCACCGCTGCCCAGTGCCAGCTGGGGCGGGTACCCGCCGACGCCCTGGACCAGATCCGAGCCACGGCCAGCTTTGAGGTGGAGCGGATTGAAGCGATCGAGGCCGAGGTGCGCCACGACGTGATCGCCTTTCTCACCAACGTGAACGAGCACGTGGGCGAGGCGGGCCGCTACATCCACGTCGGCATGACCAGCTCCGATGTGCTCGACACCGGCCTGGCCCTGCAGCTGAAGGCCTCGGTGGCCCTGCTCCGCACCGAACTGGACGCCCTGGCCGAAGCCCTGCGGCAGCTGGCCCGTGCCCACAAGGACACGGTGATGATCGGCCGCTCCCACGCCATCCACGGCGAACCGATCACCTTCGGCTTCAAGGTGGCCGGCTGGCTGGCGGAAACGGAGCGCAACCGCGAGCGACTGGAACGGCTGGAAACCGTGGTGGCGGTGGGTCAGGTCAGCGGCGCCATGGGCACCTACGCCAACACCGATCCCCAGGTGGAGGCCCTCACCTGCACGGCCCTCGGCCTCGTGCCCGACACCGCCAGCACCCAGGTGATCAGCCGGGATCGCCACGCCGAGTTCGTGCAGACCCTGGCGTTGGTGGGCGCCACCCTGGAGCGCATCGCCACCGAGATCCGCAACCTGCAGCGCACGGATGTGCTGGAGGTGGAGGAAAACTTCGCCAAGGGGCAGAAGGGCAGCTCCGCCATGCCCCACAAACGCAATCCGATCCGCAGTGAACGCATCTCCGGGCTGGCCCGGGTGCTGCGCAGCTACACCGTGGCGGCCCTGGAGAACGTGGCCCTCTGGCATGAACGGGACATCAGCCACAGCTCGGTGGAGCGCATGATGCTGCCGGACTGTTCCGCCACCTTGCACTTCATGCTGCGGGAGATGACGGCCGTGGTGAAGGGCCTGGGGGTCTACCCGGAGAACATGGCCCGCAACCTCAACGTCTACGGCGGCGTGGTGTTCAGCCAGAGGGTGCTGTTGGCCCTGGTGGAGAGCGGCCTGGCCCGCGAGGAGGCCTACCGGATCGTTCAGGGCCACGCCCACGCCGCCTGGAACATGGAGGGCGGCAACTTCCGCGCCCAACTGGAGGCCGATCCCGCCGTTACCTCCCGACTGAGCCCCGAACAGCTGGCGGGCTGTTTCGCCACCGACCTGCACCAGGCCCAGCTGGGGATCATCTGGGAACGGCTGGCGATCTGAGGGAGGCCTCAGGCGGCCCGTTCAGGCTCCCCAGCCCCCGCCGTGGGCAAGGGGTTCGACGTCGATGGCACCGGAACCGCCTTGGCGGTGGCGGGGTTGGGGGCAGCCCCCGCCGGCACAACCATGTCAATCGGCTCACAGACCGGGAAGCGGTTGATGGCCTTCAGTGCTGCCCTGGCATGGGTGCGCAGCTGTTCGCTGAGGGCTTCGCCATAGGGGATCTGGGCCAGTAGATCGACAGTGCGACGCATGATCCGCACCACATCCCCCTCATCCAGGGAAGTGTTGGCAATCAGATCACTCCAGCTGGTGCCCTTCGCCCAGGCATGCACCAGCCCCATCAGTTCGAGTTCGTACCAGAGGGGCATCACCACGGCGGCACGCTCCTGATGGCGCAACAGCTCCCTCCGGATGCCTCCCAGGTCATGGAGGGCCTCCTCAGCCGCAGGGGGCGGCGGGTAGGAGCTCCATAGATCCGGCCGGTTCACCTCGGTGGAGATCGCTTCCAGCACCGCCGCCAGGTCGGCGGGCTCCAGCTCATCGAGGTGGCCGCTCATCAGGGCCAGACCGAGCCAAAGCTCATTGTCACCGCGCAGGGCCGCCACGGTGCGGCCAATCTCGGTGGGCTCGAGATCGTCCAGGCAGCCGAAGAAACGGAGGATCTCGATCAGGGCCAGGAACGTATCCCAGTGGCGATTGGAGCGATGGTGCAGGATCCGCTGTCGCTCGGCGATCTCCTCCTCCAGCTCCTCCATGCGGCGGCGCTGTTTCTTGATCTGCTTTCGATCACCCTTGTGATGGGCCGGGTTGGTCTCCAGGGCCTGCTCCAGTTCCTGGACCAGCAGAGCCTGGCTGCGCACCTCCCCGGCCAAGTCGTACTGGGGGGTGGCCATGTCGTGGCGATGGGCCATGTGCCCGACCGCCAAGGCCAGTCCGCCACTGGCCTGGTCGCCGTGGCGGATCTCCCCGGGATGGTGCAGCTCGGGCGGCTCCACCAGATCCTTCACCTGCAGGCAGCTGAGTTCTGCATGCAGGCTCACCACCGCCTGGCAAGGCACCACGATCCAGACATTCTCGTCGGTGAGACAGAGCAGCAGGGGGAACTGTCCAGCCCCCTCACGCTTGGCCACGATCACGGCCGGTGTCACCCGCCCCCGTAGCTGGGGAGCCTTGAGGCTCACCAGGGTGCCGACGCTGGCGAACTGCAGGGCCAGGGTGAGCTCGTTGGCGAGGGTCTCCTCCGCCTGCTGCTGCAGGATCCGCAGAATGCGCCGTTCCTCCCGCAGCCGGCCCCTCTCCTCCTCGTAGGCCTCGAAGTCATCCCAGGGCACCTCGGTGGCGGAGCCCGAGAGGCTCTCCAGCTGCTGACGCAGGTCAGCGATCCGCCGTTCGTCCTCCGCCAGATCGAGGGTGGCCAGGTAGCGGCCGAAGCTGCGCTCCACCAGTTCCTTGGCCTTGGGCAGCTCATAGCGCTGCAGCAGGTTCAGCACCATGCCGTAGCTGGGGGTGAACTGGCTGACGAGGGGATCGGCCGGGCTGGTGGCCAACTGACCCGCCTCGCGCACCCCCTCGAAGCGGCTCTGCACCGTGACCACATACCCCTGGGTGTCGAGGCCACGGCGGCCGGCCCGGCCGGCCATCTGCAGGAACTCGCTGCCCATCAGGGGGCGGTGCCCCCTCTCGGTGCGCTTGGAAAGGGCCGAAATCACGGTGCTGCGCGCGGGCATGTTGATGCCGGCTGCCAGCGTCTCGGTGGCGAACACCACCTTCACCAAACCCTGCTGGAACAGTTCCTCGATCAGCTCCTTCCAGGCGGGCAGCACGCCGGCGTGGTGGGCGGCGATGCCCCGCAAAAGGGCGTCATCGTGGCCCCCCTCCCGCACCGCCTCGGGGGTGGACGCGACGAAGGCCTCCAGACGCGTGCGTACCCGTGCCTGCTCCTGGGACGTGAGCAGGTTGAGACGCCCCAGATCGCGCACGGCCTTGTCGCAGCCCCGCCGGCTGAAGATGAAGTAAATGGCGGGCAGCATGTCGCGCTCGGCCATCTGGGCCACCACGAACGGCAGCGGCGCCGCCTCCGGCTGGGGGGGCCGGGGCGTCTTGGGTCCTCGGCGGTGGGTGGATTTGGGGGGCCGCCAAACCTTGCAGTTGGGGTGAAGCCCCGTGCCCTCCTCGTTGAGCAGGGGGTGCAGCCCCTTGGCACTGCAGAAGCTGAAGGCCAGCGGCACCGGCCGGAAATCGCTCAGCACCAACCGCGTTGGACCATGGACGCGCTCAATCCAATCGGTGAGCTGGCCGGCATTGGCCACCGTGGCCGAGAGGGCCACCAGCTGCACCGGCGGCGGGCAGTGGATGATCGATTCCTCCCAGACCGTGCCCCGCTGGCTGTCGTTCATGTAATGGCACTCGTCGAGCACCACCGCCTCCACATCGGCGAGGGGATCGTCGCCCCGGTCCACCTCCGCGTAGAGCATGTTGCGGAAGATCTCGGTGGTCATCACCACCACCTTGGCTTCCCGGTTCACGCTCAGATCGCCAGTCATCAGACCGACGTTTTCGGGGCCGAACTGCTCGCGGAAATCCCTCAGTTTCTGGTTGGAGAGCGCCTTCAAGGGGGTGGTGTAGAACACCCGCTGGCCATGGGCCAGGGCTCGGTGGATCGCGTATTCGCCCACCAGGGTCTTGCCCGATCCGGTGGGGGCACTGACCACCACTGAATGCCCCTGGTTGAGGGCATCAATCGCCTCCAGCTGGAACGGATCCAGCGGAAACGGGAAAAGCTCCTCCAGGGGCGGAACGTCGGAGCTGGCGATCGACATCCGTCAATCCTATTGGCCAGACTGCGACCTACCCCGGGCCCCTAGCTCCCCTTGGCCGCCGACCCCCTCGAATCCCTCCGGCGCTCCCTGGAGCGCCTACCGATGGGACGGCGGCGCATCCTGCGGCCGTTCCGGCCCGTGTCCCCGGCGGGCCTTCATCCGTTGGGGAGCGGCTGCGACAACAACACCAGCGAGCCGCTGGAAGCCAGGCCCCTGCTCGATCTGGCCAGCAACGACTACCTGGGCCTCAGCCAGCACCCCCGGTTGAGGCAGGCAGCCTGCGACGCCATCGCCACCGATGGCGTCGGTGCCGGGGCCTCCCGACTGGTGAGTGGCAGCCGGCAGGTGCACAGCGAACTGGAAGGGCGCCTGGCCCGGTGGCTGGGGCGGGAACGGGTGCTGCTCTTCCCCAGCGGCTTCCAGGCCAACCTGGCGGCGGTCCTGGCCCTGGCCGACCGCCATTCGCTGGTGCTCGCCGACCGGCTGATTCACCACTCCCTGCTGGTGGGGGTAAGGGCCTCAGGTGCCCGGCTCCGGCGCTTCCAGCACAACGACTTGGCGGACCTGGAGAGGCACCTGGCGCGGGCAGGGGCCGATGGGAGCCAGCGGCGGCTGGTGGTGCTCAGCGAAAGCCTGTTCAGCATGGAAGGCAGCAGCCCCGATCTCCCTGCGCTGGCATCGCTCTGCCAGAGGTTCGGGGCCCTTCTGGTGGTGGACGAGGCCCATGCCCTGGGGGTGCTCGGGCCCGGAGGCCGCGGCCTGGCCCATGGCCTGGAAGGCGTGAGCCTGGTGAGCGGCACCTTCGGCAAAGCCTTCGGCAGCGGTGGCGCCTTCCTGGCAGCCGATGCCCTGATCGGCGATTGGCTGCTGCAGAGCTCCGGTCCGTTCCGCTATTCCACCGCCCTGGCGCCGCCCCTGGCGGCCGCAGCCCTGGCGGCCCTCGACCTGCTGGAGCAGCAGCCGCACCAGGGCGCCGAGCTGCTGGAGCGCGCCGACCGTTGGCGCCGCAGCCTGGAAGAGGCGGGTTGGCCGCCGCTCCCCGGCCCCGGACCCATCCTGCCCCTGACGGTGGGCAGCGACGGCACCGCCCTGGCCCTGCAAGGGCACCTGGAGGCCGAAGGCCTGCTGACCGTGGCCATTCGTCCGCCCACGGTGCCGGAGGGCACGGCCCGCCTGCGGCTTGTGCTGCGGCGAGACCTGCCCTCGGGGAGCCTGGAGCGACTGGTCGGGGCCCTGGGGCGATGGCGATGAACCCACCGCCCCCGATCACCCTCCTGGCCATGCATGGCTGGGGAGGCGACCACCGGGCCTGGTCCCCCTGGGCCCAGGCCGCCGCCGGGCGTGGCTGGCCCTTGAACACGGGGGAGCGGGGCTACGGCCGCCAGGCCCCCCTCCCTGCCGCCTGGCGGATCCAGGGCCGTCGGGCCCTGCTGGTGCACTCCCTCGGTTTGCATCTGGTGCCACCTCAGGTGCTCGCCGGCGCCGAAGCGGTGGTGCTGCTGGCCAGCTTCGGCCGGTTCGTGCCGGAGGGGCCCCAGGGCAGGCGCGGCCGCCAGGCCCTGGCGGGAATGGCACGGCGGCTGCGCCAGGGGTCAGTGGATGCCCTGTTGCGGGACTTCCTAGCCGAGGCGGCGGCCCCCGATCCGGTGGAGCTGCTGCCGGCTGGCCCCCGGGAGGATGGGGTGCCGCCCGCAGGCCTCGAGCGCCTGCTGGAGGACCTCGATCGATTGGAGCGCTGCAACGGATTGCCCGAAGGCTTCCCCAATGAAGCCCGGGTGCTGGTGGTGGAGGCGGGGGCCGACCGGATCGTGGCGCCGGAGTGTCGGCGGCAACTGGTGGAGGCCCTGCCGGCAGCCACCCACTGGCCCCTGGAGGGGGCCGGACACAGCCTGTTGCGGGCAGACCTGTTGGGGCCCGTGCTGGATTGGCTGCAGCAGGCGCTGGGGGGAACTGGCCCCCATGGCTGATCCCCGCTGCGCCACCACTCCCTTGCCTGAGACCCCGGCGGAAACCTTCCCGATCCAGGTCCGCCGCTGCTTTGCCCGCCGGGCCTCCCGCTACGACCAACTGGCCCATCTGCAGCGATCCGTGGCCTGGCGCCTGGGGCGGCTCTGCCGGGATCTCCCCCTGCCCCAGGGTCCGCGCGCCGACCTGGGGGCGGGCAGCGGCCTGCTGGCCAGGGCCCTGGAGGCCCAGGGGCAGAACCTGGCGTTGCTACGGCTGGACAACTGCGCCGAACTGCTGCAACAAGAGGAGAGGGCCCCATGGGAGCGCGCCACCGAAAAGGCATCCTCCTCCCTGCTCTGGGATCTCAACCGGGGCCTGCCCGCCCAACTCAACGGGGCGGCCCTGCTGGCATCCAGCTTCTCCCTCCAGTGGCTGGAGCGGCCCATGGAGCAGCTGGAGCTTTGGTGTCGCTGCCTCCGTCCCGGTGGCTGGCTTGCCCTGGCCCTGCCCACCCAAGGCAGCTTCCCTGAGTGGCACCGGGCCGCCCGCAGCGCCGGGGTGCCGTGCACGGCCCTGCCTCTGCCGACATCCAGTGAGCTAAGGGCCGTCGCCCAGAGCCACCTACGGCTGCGCCATGACCAACTCCTGCGCTTCCGCCGCCGTCGCAGCTCGGCCCTGGGCTTCCTAAGGGAGTTCAAGGGCCTCGGCGCCGGAGCCAGCCCATTCGGGCGCCTGCGACCCGCAGATCTGCATGCCCTGGAGAACCACTGGCAGGCTGAGGGTGGTCTCAAGAGCCTGGGCTGGGAAGTGCAGATCCTGGTGGGTCAACGACCCATGGAAGAGAACCCATGACCGTCCATCGCCTGGTGGTCTGCGGCACGGACACCGATGTGGGCAAGACGGTGGTCAGCGCCCTGCTGGTGCAGGGACTGGGGGCCACCTACTGGAAGCCGGTGCAATGCGGCCTGGAAGGGGGAGGGGACAGCGACCGGGTGAAAGCCCTGCTCGACCTTCCCGCCCAGCGGGTGCTGCCGGAGGCCTACCGTCTGGCGGCCCCGGTTTCCCCCCACTGGGCGGCGGCACAGGAAGGGCAGCGGATCGAGGCGGAACGACTGCAGCTCCCCCCGTTGGCGGGCCCCCTGGTGGTGGAGACCGCCGGTGGTCTACTGGTGCCCCTGCGGCTTGATCTGCTCCAGATTGAGCAGCTGGAGCGGTGGGGTCTGCCGGTGCTGCTGGTGGCCCGCAGCGGCCTGGGCACCCTCAACCACACCCTGCTGTCCGTGGAGGCCCTGGGGCGGCGCGGCCTGCCGCTGCTGGGGATCGTGCTCAACGGCCCCCCCCATGCCAACAACGCCGCCACCTTGAACGCCCTGGCCGGGGTGCCGGTGCTCGCCCAGCTGCCACCCCTCGCTCCCCTAGATCAAGCCGCCCTGGTCCATCAATGGGAAG
>Ga0194062_1000348_pt1 | contig 19361 bp, 19 predicted proteins | sample SepL2225m_MetaG_FD_155481 | JGI IMG/M metagenome (GOLD analysis project Ga0194062, IMG submission 155481) | Anoxic zone freshwater microbial communities from boreal shield lake in IISD Experimental Lakes Area, Ontario, Canada - Sep2016-L224-25m | ecosystem: Environmental > Aquatic > Freshwater >... | reverse complement strand
CAGGTTGGCGGTCTAAGCGAATATGTAAGCGCCACACTCCTTGAGCTAGGCGTGCGGCCTTGGCAGATATCCCAGACTGGGCCAGAGCTCGCCGTGGCTCTGCTTGCAACCGAACCCCTTGTAATTGCACCGGATCCCGAAGAAGAGGCTGCCGGGGCTGCGGTAGAACCGGTAGAAGAGGTACGCGAAATAGAAAACGTTTAATTACGCAACATTCGAGTTGCGTAATTCCTTATCTTGGATTTAGGCTTACCTCATGTTGAGCACATTCTTGATAGCCCTTCGCGAGGGGCTCGAAGCTTCACTCATTATCGGAATTCTGGTCGCCTACTTAACTCGCACCAACCGCAAGGCGGCCCTGCCATGGTTATGGCTTGGCGTGGCAACAGCCGTTGTTCTTAGTTTGGGTCTCGGGGCCTTCTTAAGTTTTACTTCAACTCAGCTTTCAGTTCGTGGTGAAGAAATATTTGCAGGCACCACATCCCTTGCTGCAGTCGCATTAGTGACAATCATGGTTTTCTGGATGAAGAACAGCGCTCGTGGACTTCGAGATGAACTGCAAGGCAAAGTGGATCACGCTTTGGGATTCGGTAAATTCGCCCTCGTATCAGCTGCTTTTTTTGCAGTAGCACGAGAAGGTTTAGAGACCGCACTCTTTGTCTTCACTAATTTCAAAACTGTTTCGAAAGATAGCGCACCTTCAATCGGCCTAACCTTAGGCTTGATCGCAGCGATCGCACTTGGTGTTGGTATTTATCGCAGAAGTATTAAATTAAATTTAGGAAAGTTTTTCACTATTACCGGCTCAGCGCTTTTGGTAGTTGCTGGCGGCGTGCTATCCCACGGAATATCTGAGTTCCAGAAATTTGGCGCTCTCCCGGGGGCTAACACTTACATTTGGAATTGGCGCGGCGCGAATTCAATTTTGACTACCGTCCTAGAAGGAACTATCGGTATCGGAACCAGCCTAACTTGGCTTCAGATTCTGGTTTGGGGCGTCTACCTCTCTGTTGCACTTCGCTTCTACTTGGTGAAGGCCGCCACCAAGCCGGTTGAAAAACTAATAAACGCCTAGCGTTCCTTTTTAATCTACTCACTAGTAACCTAAGGTTATGAGCGAACGAGTCGTACTTGTCGATGCAGTTAGATCCCCTTTTGGCAAAGCTGGAAGTCTTTATTCTGGAACTAGAGCCGATGACATCATGGTGCGCACGCTGCGCGGCCTACTTGAGCGAAATCCAAAAGTATTACCAAACCAGATAGACGATGTTGCAATTGCTGCAGCAACCCAAACTGGTGATCAAGGAATGAATATCGGTCGCAGCGTTTCACTTCTCGCCGGTATCCCAGACAGCGTTCCGGGCTATTCAATCGATCGTTGGTGCGCGGGTGCACTAACTGCGGTAACAACAGTTTCTGGTGCAATCGCGATGGGACAATATGACATTGCAATTGCTGGCGGCGTCGAACATATGGGAAACCACCCGATGGGCGATGGTATGGATCCCAATCCCCGTTACTTGGCTGAGAAATTAGTTGATACTGATGCACTTCAAATGGGCGCTACCGCCGAGAGATTGCATGACAAATTTCCGCATTTAACAAAAGAGCGTGCCGATAGATATGCAGTCGCTTCCCAAAATAAAACAGCAGCGGCATATGCTGCAGGAAAAATACAGCGAGATTTAATTCCAGTTGCGGTTCGTTCCGAAGAACTCGGGTGGGGCATTGCAACGGTTGATGAACCGCCACGGCCTGGCACAACGTTAGAAGCACTCGCCGCACTTAAAACACCATTTCGTGCTGCCGGTCGGGTCACTGCGGGAAATGCCGCTGGGTTAAATGACGGTGCCACAGCCGCAATACTTGCAAGTGAATCAAAGGCGATCGAACTAGGTTTAACAATTAAAGCCAAGTTAGTTTCTTTCGCATTTGCAGGTGTCGCACCAGAGATTATGGGATATGGACCAGTGCCGAGCACAATAAAAGCGTTGGCAAAGGCTGGGTTAAAGATCGAAGATATTGGACTCTTTGAAGTTAATGAGGCGTTCGCTATTCAAGTTCTATCATTCTTAGATCACTTTGGAATTAGTGATGACGATCCCAGAGTTAATCCAGTAGGTGGCGCTATTGCAGTTGGCCATCCGCTCGCCTCATCCGGTATCCGCTTGATGCTTAATCTTGCACGTAGTTTCGAGGAGCATCCAGAAGTTCGTTACGGCCTAACCACAATGTGCATCGGACTTGGTATGGGCGGTACTGTCATTTGGGAGAATCCACACTTCACCGGCAAAGGCGCCAGCAAATGAGTGAGGTAAAACTTCCAGAAGGCGCACCTGAAGAAATAATTACAAAGGCCATCTTGCGTGAAATCGACCTAACGGCATTTGGCGCGACTGGCACACTTTCATTAATTACTCTGGATAACGGAATGGACCACAACCGTCCAAATACTTTTGGACCCGCTTCACTTAAAGCGCTAGATGAAGCGATAACTGCGGCGCAAAATAGTTCTTCAGTTGCAATAGGTATAACTGGTAAGCCGTTTATCTTTGCCGCTGGCGCCGATCTATCAGCGCTGGCATTTCTAACTGAGAAATCTCAAGCACTTGCGATTGGAAAACTTGGCCACGATGTATTTAAACGCCTGGGCAACGGTCCAAAACCAACCTTTGCTTTTGTTAACGGCTTGGCACTTGGTGGCGGCTTAGAAGTAGCGCTGCATTCTAATTATCGAACCTTGGCGACAACAGCTTTTACTGGCCTACCAGAAGTTTTCCTCGGCCTGGTACCGGGTTGGGGCGGGGCAACTATTTTGCCAAAGTTAATCGGCCCAGAAAAAGCAGTTCAAGTTATTATTTTGAACGCGCTAAATAACAACACTATGTTGAAGGCAAAAGATGCGTTGGCACTCGGTGTAACCGATGCCGTATTCGAGCCAGCAGATTTTCTCGAGAACTCCATAAAATTCGCGGCGCAAATTCTCAATGGTTCCAAGAAAATTACGCGCACCGATCACACTTCCGATGTTGCGCAATGGGAGAGCGCGCTCGCAACTGGAAGTGCTGCCGCTGCCAAGAAATATGGTGGTGCACCTATCGCCTCCCCCGCTATGGCACTTGAATTAATTGCAGCAGCCCGAACTAATTCACTGACTCAGGGATTTGATGCAGAAGATCAAGCACTTGCAACCTTGACCATGAGCGATCCATTGCGCGCTTCGCTATATGCATTTAACTTAATTCAAAAGAAGCGCAAGAAGGTAGAAGGCGCTCCAAAGCCGGCGCTAGCTCGAAAAATTTCAAAAGTTGGCGTAGTGGGAGCCGGTCTAATGGCATCCCAGTTAGCGCTAATCATTCTTCGAAACCTTAAAGTCCCAGTTGTAATCACAGATCTTGACCAAGAGCGAGTAGATAAAGGTCTGGCATATATCAAGAGCGAAATATCCAAATTAGTTGAGAAGAAGCGTATGAGCCCAGAAACTGCGCTGCGGATCTCAGGGCTAATTTCTGGCTCAGTTGATAAATCAATCTTTGCGGATTGCTCATTCATAATTGAAGCGATCTTTGAAGAGATTGAGCTTAAGAAAAAGCTCTTTAAGGAACTTGAGGCGATCATCTCCCCCGAATGCATTTTGGCAACAAATACCTCTTCACTTTCTGTAACCGCCATGGCGCAAGGTTTAACCAATCCAGAGCGAGTTATCGGTTTCCACTTCTTCAATCCAGTCGCGGTTATGCCACTTTTGGAGATAGCTCGTACTGAAGCAACTGATGATGTAACCACAGCAACTGCTGTATCAATTGGAAAAGAATTGAAAAAGACGATGGTGATTGTTAGAGACTCACCGGCATTTGTTGTAAACCGCCTGCTCACCCGCTTTATGGGCGAAATTACCGATTGCATCGATGAAGGTACCAACCCTGCCATTGCAGACGCTGCGATGAAACCTCTTGGTCTACCAATGACTTCTCTTGAACTACTTGGTCTGGTTGGTCCAGGAATTGCATTGCATGTTGCGCAAACTTTAAATAAGAGTTTGGGTGATCGCTATCGAATTTCACCAAGTATGGAACGTTTTGTTAGTGAAGGAGTTCGCACCTTCTATCTAAAGAGTGATGATGGTTCAAGTTCTGCCAACCCCGCCGCCCTGGCAATAATTAAAGAGACGACCCAAGGCAAACCAAAGTGCACCACCGAAGATGAAGTTCGAGTTCGTGCGCTATCTGCACTTGCCCAAGAGGCTCGCATGATGCTGGAGGAAGGCGTGGTTTCAAGTGCAGCAGAGATTGATTTATGTATGTTGCTTGGTTGTGGCTGGCCATTGCACTTAGGCGGAATCCTGCCTTACCTAGACCGCGAAGGTATTAGTGATTTGGTTTGTGGTCAGCGTTTTCATCCACCGGGAGTTGCATCGCTGCCGGCGTAAGACCATCTTTAACCGAACTGCTCCAGGCAACCAATTGATGGCTGATGTTCTTGGCCGTAATTCCTAGATCGCTGAGAATCTCTGCTCGCTTAGAATGTTCGATAAATTCCAATGGGACGCCAATCGAATGAATCGGAACTCCGAGATTTGCATCGCGAAACATTTCAGAGATGGTACTTGCGATTCCGCCATGGCGGATTCCATCTTCCACAACAACAACACTCTTGTAACGTCTGGCCATCGTTATCAAACTTGATGGAAGTGGTTTAACCCAACGTGGATCTATTACGGTGACTCCGACTCCTTCGCGATAAGCCTGGGCAGCAGCTTCAACGCAAAGGTGGGCCATTGCGCCAATACTTATTAACAAAATATCTGCACTTTCACCGCGGTACAACACATCAATGCCATCACGTCGCTCAAAGGCCGGAATATCTGGACCAACTGCGCCTTTAGGGAATCTAATTAGAGAGGGTGCGTCGGAAATATCAATCGCTTCTCGCAAGGTTTCACGAACTCGCTCGCCATCTCTTGGCGCAGCAACATGAAGAGTCGGAACAATTCCAGTTAGCGCCAAATCCCAAATTCCATGGTGTGAAGGACCATCATCCCCCGTCACGCCAGCGCGATCTAATACAAATGTGACCCCAGCCTTATGCAGGGCAACATCTAGCAATAGTTGATCAAATGCCCGATTCAGAAATGTTGAGTAGACCGCAACAACTGGATGTAAACCTGTGAACGCTAGGCCAGCCGCGCTGGTAGTTGCATGTTGTTCTGCAATACCAACATCTATCGTGCGTTCTGGGAACTGCGCTTGGAATTTATCAAGGCCAGTTGGCCCGAGCATAGCTGCTGTTATTGCTACAAGATCTTTTCGTTTGGACCCAAGTGAAACTAGCTCTTCGGCGAAAACGCTAGTCCAACTTGTATTTGATTTGGACACTGGCACACCTGTTGTGGGATCCACGATTCCGACCGCATGGAATTTTTCTGCTTCATCATTTACGGCTGGCGCATGGCCACGACCTTTTTCGGTAATGACGTGAACAATAACTGGTGCACCGAAGTGCTTGGCGCTCTGCAAACTCTTCTCAACAGCGGCAATATCGTGTCCATCAATCGGCCCTAAATACTTTAAGCCAAGATCTTCAAACATACCTTGCGGCGCAATAATGTCTTTGATTCCTTTTTTTACGCCATGGAGCGTTTCGAAAATTGGTTGTCCTACGACTGGCGTCTTCTCTAAAACGCCTTTGCCCCATTCGAGGAATTTTTCGTAGCCGCTAGTTGCACGAAGCGTTGAAAGGTAAGTGGCTAGTCCACCAATAGTTGGCGAATAGGAGCGTTCATTGTCATTAACAACGATAACCAGATTTAAATTCTGACTGGAAGCAATGTTATTTAGCGCCTCCCAGGACATGCCACCTGTAAGGGCGCCATCACCGACCACACAAACCACTGTTCGCTCGTTCTCGCCATTAATTGCATTCCCTCTGGCAATTCCATCTGCCCAGGAAAGCGCGGTAGATGCATGCGAGTTCTCTATAACGTCGTGTTCGCTTTCGGATCGATTTGGATAACCGGCAATACCACCACGTTGTCGCAATCGCTCGAAGCCTTCGGCTCTACCGGTAAGAATTTTGTGCACGTAACTTTGATGACCGGTATCAAATAGCACGGTATCTTTTGGAGATTCAAATACCCGGTGAATAGCGATTGTAAGTTCTACAACACCTAAGTTTGGTCCAAGGTGGCCGCCACTTTTCGAAACTTTTTCAATTAAGAAGTCTCGAATTTCGACCGACAATTCGTCGAGTTCTGGGTAGGAGAATTTAGCTAAATCCGATGGATTTTTTAGCGATCCCAGCCTTTTGCTCATGGACTTAGTCTAGTTCAAGCCGTAATTATTTGAGCAGTGAGCGGAGAACGTATTGCATAATCCCGCCATGTCGGAAGTAATCGGCTTCACCTGGGGTATCAATTCGCACGATCGCTTTAAAACTCTTGCCATCAGCTGTGACCGTAACCTGCTTCGGTGTTGCACCATCATTTAGTGCGTCGATTCCAGTTATTGAAAACTCTTCGATACCGGAAAGTCCTAGCGCTTTAGGGTTTTCTCCTGGCAGAAATTGCAGTGGCAAGACACCCATGCCGATTAAGTTTGACCTGTGTATACGTTCAAAAGATTCTGCAATAACGGCCTTAACTCCAAGTAGCGCAGTGCCTTTTGCTGCCCAATCTCGGGAAGATCCAGATCCATATTCTTTTCCAGCCATTATGACTAATGGAATATTTTTCGCTTGGTAAGCGATTGAAGCATCGTAAATAGTTGCTTGAGCGCCATCTGCTAGGAAATTCTTGGTGAAGCCGCCTTCAACACCATCAAGCAATAAATTCTTTAAGCGAATATTTGCAAAGGTGCCACGAATCATTACTTCATGATTGCCGCGGCGTGAACCATAAGAGTTGAAATCCCCGCGTTCGATACCGTGCTCCGCAAGATATTTACCGGCAGGTGAATCCACCTTGATATTTCCAGCGGGTGAAATGTGATCTGTCGTAACCGAATCACCGAGAATTGCCAGTACTCGCGCACCAGAAATATTTGTTACTGGAACAGGATTGCGAGGCATACCTTCAAAGTAAGGCGGCTTACGAACATATGTAGATTTTGGATCCCAGTCGAAGGTTTTCCCGGTTGGGGTTGCAAGTGATTTCCAACGATGATCGCCCTCGAAAACTGTTGCATAATCCTTGGTAAACATCTCTGATGAGATAGAACTATCAATAACGCTTTGAATTTCGGTAGCAGTTGGCCAAATATCCTTTAGAAAAACTGGCTTACCTGAAGCGTCATCGCCAAGTGAATCTTTTTCAAAATCATGATCCATCGTGCCGGCAAGTGCGTAAGCAACCACGAGTGGTGGTGAAGCAAGATAATTCATCTTTATATCTGGGCTAATTCGACCTTCAAAATTTCGATTTCCGGAGAGAACGGCAGTGACCGCAAGATCATTCTCGTTAATAGCTTTGCTAATTTCAGTAGGAAGTGGTCCAGAATTTCCAATACAGGTAACGCATCCGTAGCCAACCAAGTTGAATCCGAGTGCTTCCATATATTTTGTGAGATCGGCGCGATCGTAATAATCAGTTACAACCTTGGAACCAGGTGCCAAAGTTGTCTTGACCCAAGGCTTTGATTTAAGCCCCTTTTCAACAGCTTTCTTGGCAAGCAAAGCCGCACCGATCATGACGCTTGGGTTAGAAGTGTTTGTGCAAGAAGTAATCGATGCAATTACAACTGCGCCGTTAGATACCGAAGTTGCGGTTCCGTTTACGTTGACTGCAATTTTTTCGCTACTAGTTTTTTCGCCAAAATAGGATGGCGCAATTTTTTCATAAGAGTCTTTCGCATTGCTCAATGAAATACGATCTTGTGGACGCTTTGGTCCAGCAATCGAAGGAACGATTGTTGCTAGATCTAACTCCAATTTCTCGGAGAATCTTGGTTCAGCACTTGGGTTATGCCATAGTCCAATTTGTTTTGCATAGCTTTCAACAAGTGCGAGTTGATCAGCAGTTCGACCTGTAAGAGTTAAGTAACGAATGGTTTCCTCATCGATTGGGAAGATCGCACAAGTCGAGCCATATTCTGGTGACATATTTCCGATGGTTGTTCGATTTGCCATTGGAAGCGCGCTTACGCCCGGACCATAAAATTCCACAAACTTTCCGACAACACCGTGCTTGCGCAACATCTCGGTAATTGTTAAAACTAGATCGGTAGCGGTAGTTCCGATTGGAAGTGAACCGGTTAATTTGAAACCAACAACTCTTGGAATAAGCATGGAGACCGGTTGACCAAGTAGAGCGGCTTCAGCTTCGATTCCGCCAACGCCCCAGCCGAGAACTCCAAGTCCGTTAACCATTGTTGTGTGTGAATCCGTACCAACAACCGTATCTGGATAGGCCCGCAAAACTCCATCGACTTTTCTTGTCATGACTACTCGGGCGAGATATTCAATGTTTACCTGGTGCACAATTCCAGTTCCGGGTGGCACAACTTTGAATTCATCAAAAGCGGTCTGACCCCAGCGCAAGAAGCGGTAGCGCTCCTGATTACGCTCGTATTCAATATCAGTATTCTCTTCAAAGGAAGTTTTCGTTCCAAATTTATCGGCAATAACCGAGTGATCGATAACGAGTTCTGCTGGAGCTAGTGGATTTACCTTTGTTGGATCGCCACCCAATTCCGAAATTGCTTCGCGCATCGTTGCTAAGTCCACAACGCAAGGAACACCCGTGAAATCTTGCATAATTACTCGAGATGGTGTGAATTGAATTTCAGTATCTGGTTCGGCATCTGGATTCCAACTTGCCAGCGCTTTAATCTGCTCGGCGGTGATATTCGCACCATCTTCTGTGCGCAATAAGTTTTCAAGCAAAACCTTTAGGCTAAATGGCAAAGTGTCGGCTTGGTCTAACTTAGAGATATCAAAGATCTCGTATCTTTCTCCCGCAACAGTTAGCGTGCTCTTCGCGTTAAAGGAATTCTTGCTCACAGGGCTATCTTAGCCGCGACTGAACCGAGCCACACATTCAACATGATGCGTCATTGGGAAGAGATCGAAGCCCACGATGTGATCTAGGTGATATCCACCCGCTTCAAGTGCTTTCGCATCTCGCGCAAGGGAAGCCGGATCACAAGAAACATAGACGATAACTCTTGGGGATTTTGCGAGCATCTCCTTAACTACCATCTCGCTCGCGCCAGTACGTGGTGGATCTAGCAAGATCACATCAGCGCGCTTCACCAGTGGAAGTTTCTGTTCAACTCGACCAGAGTGAATTGTTAAATTTTTCTTACCGTCGAAAATACGAAGCGCATCTTGCGTAGCACGGTGGCTAGATTCAATTAGATGCACCCGACCAATATCGCCTACTTCTTCCAACATTGGTGCTGTGAAAAGACCAACTCCCCCGTATAAATCGCAGACGTGGTCCCCGGGACGAAGTGCTAATAAATCTATGGCAAGTTTCAAAAGTGTCTCTGGTGCGTTTACATGCGCCTGCCAGAACGAAGTCGGTGAGATTTCGTAAGTGAATTCCCCGACTTTTTCGTGGAGTTGGGTTGGACCAGAAATACTTCTGCCACCTCTAGAAACATTTCGCTCACCCGAATTTGATACCGCAACTTCAAGGCGATCCTCGCCCTTCCAATTTCTGTCAAAAATTACCGGATCATTTATTGCATCCAACGCGATCTGACAACCATCGATCTCAGTGATCTCATTGCTTCGCGATGAGAAAAGCCCAAGCTTGCCATTTTTAGAGATTGCAAAATCCATACGAGAACGCCAATGCAAACCATCTTTCGGCGCAACTGCTAGGACATCTAAATCAATATCCATTCTTGCAAGTCTTGAAAATTGTTCGCGGATGACTGAACGTTTTAATTCAAGTTGTGCGCCAATTTCTACATGTTGGAAGTCGCAGCCACCACAACCGCCAGGCACCGCATATTTACATGGTGCAACAACCCGATCTTTCGACGCTTCAAGAATCTCGACCGCATCACCGCGCGCAAGGCGAGATGAGATTGATGTAATTTCTACAACGGCGCGTTCACCTGTTATCGCATGTCGAACAAAAATAACTTGACCATTGTGTCTGGCCACAAAGTGACCGCCATGTGCTACCGGACCAATATCAACTGTTACTCGCATCCCTACTTTTAGTTCGTCGGGCGCGGTTGTTTCCATAGAGGCAACCTTAAGGGTGTATGGTGTACTTCGTGCACGTAGTCATCATGGGGTGCGGTCGGGTCGGTGCCGGCCTAGCGCGAGAACTCGAAGCGAGCGGTCATTCGGTTTCAATTATCGACCAAAATCGCGAAGCATTCCGCCGATTGGGCGCAGATTTTAAAGGTATGACAGTTTCTGGTGTCGGATTTGATCGCGACATCCTTCTAGAAGCAGGAATCGATCGCGCAGATGCTTTTGCTGCAGTTTCAAATGGTGACAACTCCAATATCTTGGCAGCTCGAGTGGCCCGAGAAACTTATGGCGTTCAAAATGTAGTTGCAAGAATTTATGACCCTGCTCGCGCCGAAATTTACCAGCGCCTTGGAATTCCTACTGTAGCGACAGTTTTATGGACCACAGATCAGATTATGCGTCGCCTTGCGCCAGAAGGTTCGCGTTCGGAATGGCGCGATGCAAGTGGTGTTGTTCAACTTTGTGAAGTTCACCTTCATCATGATTGGTTTGGTCAGCCTGTTTCACTTATCGAAACATCAACTAGAGCGCGTGTTGCATTTATTACCCGCCTGGGTGAAGGCATGATCCCTAACGAAAACTCGGTACTTCAAGAGGGCGATTTAATCCACGTCATGGTTAGTAACTCTGAATTAGCAAATGTGGAAATGTCCCTAGCAAAATCGCCGGAAGAGGCATAACAGATGAAGATTGCTATCGCTGGCGCAGGTAACGTTGGACGCTCAATCGCGCGTGAACTTTTAGAAAATGGCCACCACGTTCTTCTTATCGATCGTGATCCCAAGGCGTTAAAAATGGATAGCGTTCCCAACGCTGAATGGTTGATGGCTGATGTTTGTGAAATTACCTCACTTGATAATGCCAAATTAGATACCTGTCAGGTTCTTATTGCCGCAACTGGTGATGACAAAGTAAATCTTGTTGCATCCCTTCTGGCGAAGACTGAATATGGTGTTCCGCGCGTAGTTGCGCGAGTGAATCATCCAAAAAATGAGTGGATGTTTGATAGCTCCTGGGGCGTTGATGTTTCGGTGTCCACGCCACGAATTATTTCGGCAATCGTTGAAGAAGCTGTTTCGGTGGGCGATGTTGTTCGCCTCTTCTCACTTCGCAAAGGTGAGGCAAGTCTGGTGGAAATCACATTGCCAGATACCGCGAAGGCGTGCGGTAAGACAGTTGATGAGATCAAGCTTCCAGAAAATGCTTCACTTGCCGCGATTGTTCGCGATGGTCATGTAATTACACCCCACAGCCACGATGTATTTTCGGCCGGCGATGAACTTCTATTTGTTGCAACTGCGCAAGCAGAAGAACTTCTGAAGGAATGCTTTATAGCTCAGTAGTTGGCTTGCTCTTTGTAGTAGGTACTGCCCTGATAACTAGCCAAGTGCCCCAAAGCGTCAATAAATAAAGTGGAAAGCCAAGAAATATATTTGCCACGCCCAGCGCATTTAACGCATTCGCTTTGTAGAGTGGATATTGCACAGCGAGCCTGATTCCAAAGAGAGCAAACCAGATCCAACTGGCGTTCATGTATGCGCGCAACCGCTTGGGATCTTTGCGCCAAGAAAAGTTTTCACCAAGTATCGGTCCCAGAATTACACCAATGATCGGCCACTTTATGATTATCGAGAAGAGATAAACGATGAGAAAGGCGGAATTCTTCCAAAGACTCGGTGCGTAGTAGGCCTTGGCAGTTCCAGATTTCCAGGCAAACCAGCCACAAAAAACCACACCAAGAAATCCACTTATCGCATGCATCAAGGTATCGCGACGAGCTAAGCGATAAAGCGCAAGAACAGCAGCTACGACGATTGAAACAACAAGGCAAACTTTTAGATTCTTAGAAATATCGTAAGCAAGTAAAAAAATCAGCGACGGTAGCGTTGAATCAATTATTCCTTTCATTCCGCCGAGCGCATTTACTACCTTCGATTTATCTTCTTCTTGCATTAAGCGCCCTTCCCCGTTGAACCAAAGCCACCAGTTCCACGATCTGAGCCAGGCAAATTATCGACTTCGATAAAATTTGCAATCTCAACTCGCTGAATGACAAGTTGCGCAATTCGATCACCTTTTTTAAATGAAACAGCCTCCTTGGGATCGTGATTTATTAAAATAATTTGCAGCTCCCCGCGAAATCCCGCATCAACAGTTCCGGGTGTATTAACCATGGAAACTCCGTGTTTGATCGCTAAACCAGATCTTGGGTGCACAAGTGCAACAAAGCCATTAGGCAGCGCAATCGAAATTCCAGTTGGGACCAAGGCGCGCTCACCTGGTTGCAAAGTGATATCAATTCGAGTTGTTAGATCTGCTCCGGCATCACCGGGTTTCGCGTATTTAGGTAGCGGAACTGATGGATCTAGTCGTTTGATAAGTACTTGTGCGCTCACGGATTTATCTCGAATTCTGGGTCAACGAAAGCAAGAAGTTCTGGATGGGCCGTAACGTGATCCAGGTACTCCTTGGGCGCATTTTCTAAGAAGTGTTTCATGGGAACTATCACGAATAGTGCCGAAGCCTTCACTGCAACTGGACCTTCTGGCGATCCGATCCGACCTTCTGCGGAACAATAAACTTTTCGACTTACCTGACCAGTTATTTCCGCGCTGATGTGAAGTGTTGTTCCCATGGGTACTGGCAAGAGGAAATCTGTTTCCAATCTGGCAGTTACAGCTGGGGCGCGAATCAACCACATTAATTTTCCGAGGGCCTCATCAAATGCGAGTGAAAGTAAGCCACCATGAGCAAGCCCTGGTGCACCTTGATGATTTTCGGTAACGGTAAAGACTGCTGTTAAATTCTGTCCGCTTCCGGCATGCGCTACTAAATGAAGACCGGTTGGATGTAATTCACCACAACCAAAACAATGTCCAAAGTGCGAAGGGATTTTGGTGCCCGGTAGCGGCGCCTTCTCATGTCGTTCTGGAATCTGGGCTCCGCTTGGTGGAACGGTACTTGGAACTCGACTCATGCCTTTACTGTAATGCAACCCTGCTCCCCTAACTTGCGAATGCAGTAGCGTGCCGCCATGGGCAACACCAAACGACATTTCGATACCAACTATGGCGCCCCGCTTTATCAGGAAAAATTAGGATGGCCGTGGTGGCTCTGGGCATTTGCGCTATTTCTTACCGGATCTATTTCACTCGCAGTCTGGGCGGCAATTTCACCGATGGCAACAATCATAATTTCGGTCATTCAATTTTTACTACTGATTCTGGCATCGATAAAAACTAAACTGATAATCACTGTTACGAAAGGTTGGTTGCTAGTCGGGCCGGCTGCCATCGAACGGGCCTATTTAAAAAATTTCTCACCCCTTGCCTTCACCGAATTAGCCAAGATTAGAGGCGTCGATGGGGATCCAGCAGCTTTCCTACAATTGCGGTTTTGGGTTAACTCGGCCATCAAAATTGAGTTACGGGACCCAAAAGATGAAACGCCCTACTGGTTAATTAGCACCAATAGAGCGAATGATCTTGCAAAACTTCTCAACACTCATTAGTCACAATATTCATCAGTCACAAAATTCATCAGTCACAATCAGTGCAGACTGCCTTGGCGCCTTCGCCTCGTGCAAGCTGGGTAATATGGTGAACTAAGAAACACTTTGAACAAGTAAATTCATCTTGCTGCTTTGGAACAACACGAACAGTTAACTCTTCGCCAGAAAGATCAGCGCCAGGAAGTTCAAGATTCTCAGCCGCTTCTTCTTCATCAATATCAACTTGTCCAGATTGGGCATCTGCTCTGCGAGCTTTTAACTCTTCGAGAGATTCTTCGTGGAGTTCTTCATCCGTTTTTCGCGGTGTGTCGTAATCCGTTGCCATGGCACCTCCCTCTTTTCATCTAGCTTTATCGCAATTTCTACGCTTCTATTTTTATTGCCGTCAGGGCGGATAGTGTCTTATAAGTAGTCCAAGTACCTAATCAACCTTCGGCGTGTCGGAATTATTCCCTGTGAATTCGATTAGAAGACACAACGATAGGAATTTAAGGTTTTAAGCGAATTGGATTCTGCCCACGTGCAACTAGGCGATCAAAATGTGCATCTCGCTTCTCAACAAAGCGCGAGACATCAGCTTCTGCTGACGAAATATATTCTGCCAACTCATTTCGAGCAGCCTCACCAGTTGCTGTGAAATCTTCGCGCTCAAATATTCGCCAAGCACGCAAGACCGGTGCTACGACATCTTCTAAGTGTGATTTTGGATCGTAGATGCCAGCCAACGCAATCTGAACTGATTTACGACCCCAACCAGGCATTCCAGCGCCGGGCATCTGGAAATTAGTAACAACATCTTTGATGGCGATCATGGCTGAATCTGGTTCCATATCAAGGGCAGCCCCCAGCAGGTTGCGATAGAACAACATATGCAAATTCTCATCTAGAGCAACGCGCGCCAACATGCCCTCGCAGATCGGGTCATCAGAAATTCGGCCCGTATTGCGGTGCGAAATTCTGGTTGCTAACTCTTGAAATGTTACGTAAGAAACTGTGTGGAGCATGTCATTGTCATATGGCGTTTCATACCCAACTTGCATATGCGCCATCCGCAAATCTTCTAACTCATCTGGGTCAACGCCCCGAGTTGCCATCAGATAATCACGAAGAACAATTCCATGACGGCCTTCTTCTGCAGTCCAACGATTTAGCCAACTATTCCAAGCACCGTCGCGAGACATGGAAACTGCAATCTCGGTGTGATAGCTAGGCAGATTATCTTCAGTGAGTAAATTCAGAATCAAAGAGTCTTGTGCGATTGGAGTTAACTTAGAATCTTTTGCTTCCCAAGCATCACCATTAAGCGGACCAGCAAAAGTTCGGCCTTCACTCCACGGGACATACTCGTGTGGATACCAATCCTTAGTTGTGGCTAAGTGCCTATCTAATTCGACAGCAACGACTGGTTCAAGATCGCGAATTAAACGCGCCTGAACTTGGGGATCGATGCTAGCCATAGGTGGAACTTACCTCATCCCCAGTGGTTACTCGCTAGTTACTTTTCGGGATTCCTAGTTAATTTCGTCGTACGTATTTGAGATTGCTCACGTCGAAAGGCGGCGATGGCCCCATGGTTCCCGGACAAAAGGACTTCCGGAACGTTTAGCCCACGCCACTGCGCAGGTTTTGTGTAGGTTGGATATTCAACCAAGGTTGAGTTTTCATCTTCTAAAGAGTGCGACTCTTCTTCGAGTGATAATGGATTTCCTATTACGCCAGGAATTAAGCGAATAATTGCTTCCATGATTACAAGGGTCGCAACTTCACCGCCACCTAATACGTAGTCACCAATAGAAACTTCGCGAACTTTGAAGTTGGGCTGACTTTGGTAATAAGCCGTAACTCTGGCGTCGATGCCTTCATAGCGACCACAAGCAAAAATTAAGTGTTTTGATTTGGTTAACTCTTCCGCAATTTTCTGGGTCAACTTCTCGCCAGCGGGGGTTAAAACGATTAGCTCATGCACGGGCGCATCGGAGAGTTCGGCGACTAAGTCAATTGCTTTGCCCCATGGTTCCGGTGACATAACCATGCCGGCGCCGCCGCCATAAGGAGTGTCATCAACCGAGCCATGCACATCAGTGGTCTGCGCACGCAGATCATGGACGCCTATTTCAATTAAGCCGGCTTCTGCTGCTTTACCAATCAATGAGAGTTTTAATGGAGTGAGATAGTCTGGAAATATTGTTATTACATCAAAGCGATTTACTTTACTCATCAAGTAACCCCTCTGGTGGTAGAACCGTAATCTTGCGATCTTTGATACTTACTTCAGGGACGATCGATTTCACAAATGGAATCAAGATTTCCCGGCCCAAATAATCGACAGCTAATAGATTCTGCCCCGGTAGCGCGACTACATCAGTAACCGGGCCTAGTTCCTTGCCCTCATTCGTAACTACAAGGCAACCGAGTAATTGCTGCAGATGGAAATCATCTTCGTTTGTGCCGTCTTCGATATCAACCTCAGAAAGCAATAAGACATTTCGGAGTTCCTCAACTTGATTGCGGTCATTAATACCAACAAATCCGAGAAGTAGAGTTCCATTGTGATCACGTACTGAAGCAATTTTTAGCGGACCAAAGTTCGCTGGATCGGTAATTAAACTCGTTCCAATTTGAAATCGATCTTCTGGTTGGTCGGTGCGAACTTCAATTGTTGCTTCACCAAGTACTCCATGCGCACGCCCAATTCGGGCGACGACAAGAAGCATTTTTATCTGGCCTCGTCGGCCTCGATGAGATCGACGCGGACCGAACGGCCAGCAATTGCACTTACAACAGTACGAAGTGCGCGAGCAGTTCTTCCGTTGCGGCCAATTACCTTGCCGATGTCATCTGGGTGAACGCGAACTTCAAGTGTTGTTCCACGGTGATGAGTCTTCTCCGTAATTACAACTTCAGCAGGATTATCAACAATGCCTTTAACGAGGTGTTCTAGTGCCTCATCAATCATGGTTATTCGGCCGCTTCTTCAGTAGGTGTTTCTTGCGTTGCAACCAGTGCGCTTGCTTCAGCTTCTGCTGCCGCTTGCTCTGGAACCGCTTCGGACACAACCTCGGACACCGCTTCGGACACAACTTCGGACGCAACAACTTCTTCTACAACAGGGTTCGCCTTTGCAGCAAGCTTTTCAGCAGCGCGCTTCTTCATTGTTGTAGCGCCATCTGCTGGCTCATTCATTGCATCTTTAACCGCAGCTTCGTAAGCAATGCGCTTGTGTGGCTTTTCAGCAATTTTTCTAAGAGTTCCTTCTGTTCCAGGAAGCCCCTTAGCCTTCTGCCAATCACCAGTAATTTTAAATAGTGCCTCTACTGCTTCAGTTGGTTGTGCACCAACAGACATCCAATATTGTGCGCGCTCAGAGTTAACTTCAATCAATGAAGGTTCTGTAATTGGTGAATAGCGACCGATCTCTTCAATAGCGCGGCTGTTACGAGCTGTACGAGCATCAGCAACAACAATGCGGTAGTGCGGAGTACGGATCTTTCCCAAACGCATTAACTTAATTTTTACGGCCACGTAGGCTTTCTCCTTGAATTTAATTGGTAGATCTTCGTTGTGACAGTGGGAGCGTCACTTCAAATTTCAAACCTTGGTTTATCGTGACAGTTTGACCACGATAGCTCGGGGGTAGAGGGCCCCTTGCAGGAAGCTAATCTTGCCAGCCCGCTTCGATATCCCCAAATTAGGAGATATCAGAGGTTCAAGAACTCTCGGCCGCCCGCTTCGCTGGGTTTCCAGAGCGTGATTTCTTCGCCTTTGGGGCGTTGCCCTTATTCGAATTCGCGCCACTCGTTTGTGGGAATTGCGGCATTCCGGGTGGCATTCCAGCCGGCATTCCGCCTTTACCGGAACGCATCTGCTTCATCATCTTTTGCGCACCAGTGAATCTTTCAACTAACGAATTAACATCTGAAACTGCGCGGCCACTTCCCTTTGCAATTCTGGCGCGACGAGAACCATTTAAAACTTTTGGATCTCTACGTTCAAGTGGTGTCATGGATTGAACTATCGCTTGCGTGCGAATCAGTTCGGTGTCATCAAATTGTTCAAGTTGTTTCTTCATGGCGCCTGAATTCGCACCCGGAAGCATGCCTAACAACTTAGTCATCGACCCCATCTTCTTCATCGCTTCAAGTTGGGCTAGAAAATCATCGAGTGTGAAATCTTCACCACTTGCGAATTTACTCTCGAGCTTGGCAGCAGTATCGCCATCGAAGGCGTTCTTTGTGGCTTCTGCCAGAGTTTGGATATCACCTAAACCAAGAATTCGAGAAGCCATTCGGTCTGGATAGAAGAGATCAAAATCAGTGACCTTTTCACCGGTCGCCGCAAACATAATTGGTTTATTTGTTATTTGCGTTATGGAAAGCGCCGCACCACCTCTGGCATCGCCATCGAGCTTTGTAAGAACAACAGCATCAAATCCAACGCCTTCTCCGAAAGCTTGCGCGCTTCTTACTGCATCCTGACCAACCATGGCATCGACGACATACAAAACTTCATCCGGATTAATTGCATCGCGAATTTGCTTTGCCTGGGCCATCAATTGCGCATCAATACCTAAGCGACCAGCTGTATCAACTATGACGATGTTGTGTAACTTCTCGGCAGCAAACTTCACACCGTCTTTGGCAACTCGAACTGGATCTCCAACGCCATTTCCAGGTTCAGGTGCAAATACTGGTACCGAAATCGAATCACCAACAAGTTGGAGTTGGGTTACTGCATTTGGTCTTGCCAAGTCGCAGGCAACAAGAATTGGTGTATTGCCCTGATCCTTTAAATATTTTGCTAGCTTTCCAGCAAGTGAAGTTTTACCCGCACCTTGAAGACCCGTTAATAAAATTACCGTTGGCGCTTTCTTGGCGTAACGAATTCGCCGTGCTGTGCCGCCGAGAATCCCAACTAACTCTTCGTTAACTATATTAAAAATTGCTTGGGAAGGATTTGTGCTCTTATTTAACTCATCTAGTTGCGGAAGTGCTCGCTCTTTGATCTGGGAGATAAAACTATCCACGACCGAGACGGCAACATCCGAATCTAGAAGGGCGCTTCTTATTTCAGAAGTTATCTCATCTAAATCGCCAGCTTTAATCCGCCCTTTGCCACGTAAGGAAGAAAATGCGCTAGAAAATTTAGCGGAGAGCGAATCAAACATGGGCAGAGCGTACTAGTTAGAGATGAGTGCTGAGAATATTTTCTACTTGATTGGCTAGCAATTTCGCCCGTTCTTCTGTCAACGCTTGGCCAGCGAGATCGGTCACATATAACGTATCAAAAGCTTCTGCCCCAAGAGTTGAAACTATTGCTGCTCGAATATCCACGCCGAAACGCGAGATTGCTTTGGCAACGCTAAATAACACGCCCGGACGATCGTGCATCCGAACTTCGATAACTGTTGCATTGGTTGCAATGTCATTCATAGCACTTACAAGCGGCGGAGGTGTTGGGATTCCCGGGTATTTCCGATATGAATTAATTCGCTCATCAATCTTGCTTGCAATATCAAGTTCGCCTTGTAACCCCTTCATAAAGAGATCTGTTAATTTTTCTTGCGAAGGCATCGTGGCATTAGCATCAACGGTAACAATCCATTTCATGACGGCCTGTTCGTTGATGGTTCGAGTTCGCGCTG
>Ga0194062_1000347_pt1 | contig 19376 bp, 18 predicted proteins | sample SepL2225m_MetaG_FD_155481 | JGI IMG/M metagenome (GOLD analysis project Ga0194062, IMG submission 155481) | Anoxic zone freshwater microbial communities from boreal shield lake in IISD Experimental Lakes Area, Ontario, Canada - Sep2016-L224-25m | ecosystem: Environmental > Aquatic > Freshwater >... | reverse complement strand
GCACGGTTGTTGGTAAAGCTGGCTGACGGTCAAATGGTTGAAAGCGTGCTGCTACCGCGAGGCGGCTTGTGCGTATCAACACAGGTGGGTTGCGCCGTAGGATGCTTATTCTGCATGAGTGGTCGTGCTGGTTTACAACGTCACCTCGGTAGCGCTGAGATCGTCGCGCAAGTGGTGCTCGCACGTAAACGCCGCACCGTCAGTAAAGTGGTGTTTATGGGTATGGGCGAGCCAGCCCACAATCTCGACAACGTGCTTGAAGCCATTCACGTGCTTGGCATACAAGGCAATATCGGCCACAAAAATTTAGTTTTTTCTACCGTCGGCGATCTGCGTGTATTTGAACGGCTTCCTCAAGAAAAAGTGAAACCTGCGCTCGCCATTTCATTACACACCACCAATGCAAAATTGCGTAGCGAATTACTACCTCATGCACCAGCTATTCCAATCGAAGAATTAGTTGAACGCGCTGAAGTTTATGCGCGCGCCACGGCCTATCCGGTGCAGTATCAATGGACGTTAATTGAGGGCGTGAATGACAGCGATATCGAACTGGAAAGGCTTATTCAATTACTTAGCGGAAAATATGCTGTGATGAATTTCATCCCTTTCAACGAAGTCGATGGTCTCTACTATCGCCGCCCCACGCCTGAACGTATTGCCCAGATGGCACACACCCTGCATCTTCACGGCATTATTGTTCGGATACGCGATTCTGCTGGTCAAGAAATTGAAGGCGCATGTGGTCAGTTACGAGCACGGGCAGTAACTAGTGCTCACCAGCCCCTAAACCCATAAGGGTTACACCGTTGGGTATATAGATACAACGCACTATGTTCTCTAGAATCAACAGAAAATAACTCCAAGTGAACCAATACATGTCAGACGCAGACACCCCCAAACAAAACCTGAAGCTTGTTGATACACTAATTGCAAAATGTTCAAAAGAGGACATTGTTGATGCGGCTCGTTTGTTGGCGTTGAATGTTGCGCACTATCAATCCAAATACGGCACTTTGTCATTAGATGAAACGCTTGCGATGTTATGTGAAGATTGCTCCCAGCAACGCCAACTGTCGTCTGATGGCGCACAGGTTTTAGCGAATGCCCTTGAAAGCTTTGTTACGGAAATCAGAGTATCCAGACACTCATCTCATCCTTAGGCACTAGACCTTTTGGCATATAGACAGACCCTAGATGAATAGATAAAGTTCAAATCAGAGTGCGTATGAGTTGCAAATCAACTCTAACTTACTCCTCCTAATTCAGGGCGATCGCAAGGTCAGCCCATTTTTTTGGCTGAAGCACTGTTCACCCAAACTTATAAGCTGATCAGGCTGGATGGCAGTTTCTTATGCGCTACTGACTGGGGGGGGGTATACGATGACGCCTTCGAAGGTTGCCGCTAAAACATATTTCTCATTCAGCGCTTCATAAAGTTCATGGCGAACGTTACTTGACTCTAGATCGAGTTGCTCTAATAACGCTATCAAGTGTTCGTTGTCTTTGCGGTAATCCCATGTGTCAATGTAGGTGCCTTCTTTATAGCCATGATCTTGCCTAAAGAAGTTGAGTATATTTTTACCAATGTACTGTTTGAATAGGTCAGGCCAGCTCATTTCACAGTCAGTGAGCAACTCATCAAACAGGGCAAGGTTGACACGCTTTGCTGCCGCCAACCCCACCAGGAGATCGAGCTTATCCAATGGCGATATTTGAGCTAGCAGATAGTATTTGTTATCAAAAGAAACAGTCTTCTGACTCAGCTTAAACTCAGCCAGCATCTCTTTCAGTGCCAATGCCAAATTGCCATGCTTATCTTGCAGGAATGTAGATAAGGTAAAGTGCCAGATATCCACTAAGTCCATGCGCAACTGATTCATATCGGCAGCTGGTCGTTGCTTCCACCACTTCCAATCATGTAACTCGATTGCCTCAAGCCCTTTAACTTGAATAGCACGATGCCAATTGTAATTGGCACCTATCCATTCGGGGTTCACCCTACTGTTAATGTCAGCCTGGAGCTCAAGCATGCTAGATAACTGTTTTTCTGTTGGGCCCATGTTGGAAGCGTCTTAAAATATGTGTAGATAGGATTCTACAGAAGGGAGGGCGCTGATTGCCAAAATTTCAGCTATTCTTTACATCTGGCGCTGTACTTCATATTTGAACCTGATAGTTGACGCCACACGCCATGTGTCGGAAAAACAACTATTACTTATTTAACTGAGAGTGATTTAAAGATGAATAAAATGGAATGGGCTACTCAAGCATTTGATGTGTTTGAAAAGTTTCAACAAGGTGACTTTATTGGCTGGGACGAGGACTGGACCGTAGTCAGTAAATTTCATTGGCGAAGAAATGCTCAATTCATTTTTGATTCGGATGGTGATATTCCGCCACGTGATTTAGAGCTACACATTCTATTCAACCCAGACGGGTCTATTGATGAAGCTTATTCGATCATTTCAAATGACGATGACGATATCATTCAAGACCTGCCTCTCGCCTTATTAAAGGCATAGCTAAAGCCGAACCCCTGCCTCGAAACGGTTCGTTTAGGCCCCTTGCTTACACTATTCAAAAGCGCTTAGAAGTAGGTATGTCAGAGAGCAGGAACCCAGTTTTACTTAATTAGGTTCCTGCCTCTAAAGTTAGTGATGATAAAAATCACTTCTCAAATTTCATCACACCGCCTTTGCAATCCACCTTGATGGTATCTTTTGGCAGGAACTTCCCTTCCAAAATTAACCTCGCCAGCGGATTTTCAAGCTGTGCCTGAATTGCTCGTTTAAGTGGCCGTGCGCCATACACCGGATCAAAACCCGCATTGGCAATTTCCGACAATGCGGTTTCGGAGACTTCCAATTTCATCTCCATCGCTGCCAAGCGTTTTTCTAAATACTGCAATTGGATTTTGGCGATCGACTTGATATTTTTCTCATCCAGCGAATGGAACACCACAACCTCATCAATACGGTTGATGAACTCGGGGCGGAAATAAGTTTTCACTTCGCCCATCACCGCCAATTTAATTACTTGATAGTCGTCACCAGACATCTGTTGAATCATCTGCGAACCCAAGTTAGAAGTCATCACGATCACCGTATTTTTAAAATCCACGGTGCGACCTTGGCCGTCGGTCATACGACCATCATCCAACGCTTGCAGTAAGACGTTGAAAACATCGGGGTGCGCCTTCTCCACCTCGTCCAACAAGATCACCGAGTAAGGTTTGCGACGCACTGCTTCGGTCAAGCCACCGCCCTCTTCGTAGCCCACATAACCTGGAGGCGCGCCAATCAAACGCGCCACCGAATGCTTCTCCATGTATTCGCTCATGTCGATACGAATGAGGTGATCCTCCGAATCGAACATGAAGCCTGCCAATGCCTTGCACAGCTCGGTCTTGCCCACACCAGTTGGGCCTAAAAACAGGAAAGAACCATACGGACGATTCGGATCTGACAAGCCTGAGCGTGAACGACGAATCGCATCACTCACCAAGCGCACCGCCTCATCTTGACCCACCACGCGCTCGTGCAACTTATCTTCCATCTTGAGCAATTTGTCGCGCTCGCCAGTCATCATCTTGCTAACGGGAATTCCCGTCGCACGGCTCACCACCTCGGCGATTTCTTCCGCACCCACCTGCGTACGCAGTAATTTGTTTTTTTGTCCCCCACCTTCAGCTTCGCGCTGCGCCGCCTCTTTTAATTTAGCTTCCAATTGCGGCAATTTACCGTATTGCAGCTCAGCCACTTTGTCTAATTTTCCATCACGCTGTAGCGTCGCCATCTCGGCACGCACACGCTCGATTTCTTCTTTCACATTGGCTGCACCTTGCGCCGCGCCCTTCTCTGCTTTCCATATTTCTTCGAGGTCAGCATATTCACGGTCCAGTTTTTTGATCTCCTCTTCGATCAACTGCATACGTTTTTTCGAGGCTTCATCTTTCTCACGCTTTACCGCTTCACGCTCAATTTTTAATTGAATCAAACGGCGCTCAAGTTTATCCATCACTTCTGGCTTGGAGTCGATTTCCATTTTCACGCGCGCAGCCGCTTCGTCGATCAGGTCAATCGCTTTGTCCGGCAAAAATCGGTCGGTGATGTAACGATTAGACAGCTCAGCAGCAGCAACGATAGCCGGATCGGTAATCTCAACACCGTGGTGGAGTTCATAGCGCTCTTGCAAACCACGCAAGATGGCGATGGTCGATTCCACGCTCGGCTCGTCCACCAACACCTTCTGAAAGCGACGTTCTAGTGCGGCATCTTTCTCGATGTATTTACGATACTCATCCAGCGTAGTTGCACCAACGCAATGTAATTCACCACGCGCCAAGGCAGGCTTCAACATGTTGCCCGCATCCATCGCACCTTCAGCCTTACCAGCACCTACCATGGTATGTAGCTCGTCGATAAATACGATAGTTTGCCCCTCATCTTGGGCAAGCTCTTTAAGCACACTCTTTAAGCGTTCTTCAAATTCACCGCGATACTTCGCCCCCGCTAGCAAAGCAGCCATGTCCAAACTTAAAACTTTTTTCCCTTTGAGCGACTCTGGTACTTCACCGTTAACGATGCGCTGCGCCAACCCTTCAACGATGGCGGTTTTACCCACGCCCGGCTCACCGATGAGTACCGGATTATTCTTGGTGCGACGTTGCAATACCTGAATCGCACGGCGAATTTCATCATCACGACCGATCACCGGATCGAGCTTACCCTGACGAGCGCGCTCGGTGAGATCGAGTGTGTATTTTTTCAGTGACTCACGCTGACCTTCGGCCTCTTGCGAACCCACTGATTCGCCACCTCGCACCGCATTAATCGCTTGCTCTAGCGGCGCACGTGACACTCCATGCTGCTTTAACAGGCGTCCTGCTTCGCCTTTGTCATTGGTTAACGCGAGTAAAAACATTTCACTGGCGATAAATTGATCGCCGCGCTTTTGCGCTTCTTTGTCAGTGAGATTAAGCACATTAGAAAGATCGCGCCCAACCTGCACCTCGCCACCATGCCCCTCTACTTTGGGTAGGCGTGACACCGCCTCACTCAATGCCGTTTTCAGTGCATTCACATTGCCGCCGACGCGGGCCAACAACGAAGCTGCACCACTATCCGCATCATTCAGCATCGCCAGCAACAAATGTTGAGTCTCTATAAATTGATTATCTGCGCCAACTGCCAAACCTTGCGCATCAGATAATGCCTGTTGCAACTTAGTCGTAAATTTATCAAAACGCATGCGAGCTCCTTTAAGGAAATTCCGATATAAAGCTATATGTGGGCCAGTTTTAAATATTTCAAGTTCCACACATTACTCTCATTTCTTTGTATACAATTCAGCGCACTTTTGAGACAGAAAAAAACATGCCAATCAATACCGAACAAGCCATGATCATTCGAGCCAACGCAATCGCTGCGCTGGCTGAGGACATTGGTGGTGGCGATCTGACGGCACTACTGGTGCCAGAAAATTCGAAGGGACACGCCACCGTTATCACCCGCGAACACGCAATTGTTTGTGGCCGCGCTTGGTTCGATGCCTGTTTTAAATTACTGGACTCACATTGCAGCATTAATTGGTTTGTCCGCGAGGGACAAAAGGTAGCGCCGAATGAAAAACTCTGTGAAATTGAAGGCGATGCGCGCGTACTACTCACTGCCGAGCGCACCGCATTAAATTTTTTACAAACACTTTCCGCCACGGCAACCCTAACACACGATTTTGTAGTGGCAACACGCGGCACTCACGCAAAGATTATGGATACGCGCAAAACCCTCCCTGGATTGCGCATGGCACAGAAGTTCGCAGTCACCGTAGGCGGTGGACACAACCAACGCATCGGGCTTTTCGATGGCGTGCTGATTAAAGAAAATCACATCATGGCAGCGGGCGGGATTCGCGCCGCCTTACAAAAAGCCTTTGAAATAGCCTCAGATACCACCTCTGTGCAAATCGAAGTAGAAAACATGAGTGAGCTAAGTGAAGCATTAGATGCGGGGGCCAGATTAGTCCTGCTCGATAATTTTGATCTCGACGCCATGCGCAAAGCAGTTCAATTCACCGCGCGCCGTGCGGAACTCGAAGCCTCTGGCGGCATCAACTTACAAACCGTGCGTGCCATTGCAGAAACAGGTATTGACCGCATCTCCATTGGTAGCCTAACTAAAGATATTAAAGCGATCGACCTGTCGATGCGTTTCATCTAACTCTTGAAAAATTAACACTAGCCCCCACCTTGGTTAGCAATTATTTTTCAAGGAATAAACATGACCGACTTTCTGCATATTGTTTGCCCACATTGCGATGCCGTAAACCGAGTTCCGTCAGACAAGCTCACCGCCAATCCCACTTGCGGCAAGTGCAAACAAGCGCTTTTTACCGCTCATGCTATCGAGCTGAATAGCGGAAATTTCATGCAACACATCTCGCGCAATGATATTCCCGTACTAGTGGATTTCTGGGCTCCGTGGTGCGGCCCTTGCCGCTCAATGGCGCCTGCTTACGCAGATGCTGCGCAAAAACTTGAGCCGCACTTTCGTGTGACCAAAGTGAACACTGAAGAAGCGCAAGACTTAGGCGCTCGCTTTAACATTCGCAGCATTCCCACACTGGCTTTATTTAAAGGGGGCCACGAAATTGCGCGGCAAGCGGGTGCAACCAATTCCGCTGGCATCGTGCAGTGGGCACAGGCAAATAACCGGTAACCAATCATGTCCAAAAATGTATTAATGGCACTTAGCTACCTCATGCTTTCTGCTTGTAGCAGCGATCCCTATCAAGGCTTGTATGAGGGCATCAAATCACAAAATGAGGCAAAACGATCACCTCAAGAAAAAGCGATGACCCCTGCCCCAAGCTATGACACTTACAAAAATGAACGCGAAAAAATAACGCCGTAACGAAACTACGGCGTTATTGCTGTGTGAAGCTAACTAACGTTCAAAAATTAGAACAGGTCAACGTCGTTGCCCTTATCCTTCATCCCCGACATATAAGTATCAAGCGCCTCGCGCACTGGCGTGCCATTAATCACCGCATCAAACATCGCGCACTCATCTACAGTTGTATATTTCGAGCGAATTTTTTGCTGCAACATGACCCACTCTTGCGGATTGAAAATGCGGCCTCGATCGCCTACCAAATCATTAAGCACCGCTAAGCTATGAGTCACATGCGCCAAGCGTTGAGTGAGCTTATCGTAGAACTGAAATGCCACAATCGACTGATGCACCATGCCAGTAACGTGACTCGCTGCATCCATCACACTCTTCTTCGTCTCTCCAACTTCGCCCTCGTCTGGCAATTGATTAAGCGAGTTAGAAATCATGCCCAAATACCCTGCCATCGTCGTGAAGCTATCGGTCAGCACATCCACTGACGAATTACTATCTTTCATCGCCGCTTCAATCTGTCCAGTTGCCACTTCCAACATCAACATCGTTTCGCGTACCTGACTCCAATCCAGATCAGGCGTATGCGCCCGTGTGCCACTATTTTTCACTGCTTCAGTCATCTTCGCTCCCTGCGTTATTGATTTGGGTGTTTGACTATAACCCCGCGCCAGTTTCTTTTCCAGTTCACTGCGCATTGCATTGCTCGGACTGCATTCTTTGGGCACTCGACTATAATCACCCAGTCAACCCTCGCAACGCACCCTAATCATGACCCAAACCAGCACAAAAGATAACTTGCATCCGAGTAACCTGCATCGAGAGCGTTACGACTTTGAGCAACTCATCGCGAGTAGCCCCGCATTGGCCGCATTTGTAGCACTGAATGAGTACGGCAATGAATCGATCAATTTCGCTGACCCCGCCGCCGTTAAAGCGCTTAATCGTGCGCTATTACTTCATCATTACAATATTAAAGAGTGGGATGTCCCCGCACAGTATTTGTGCCCACCCATCCCCGGTCGCGCCGACTACTTGCACTATCTCGCCGACCTACTCAGTGAGCGTAATGGCGGCGAAATTCCGCGTGGCAAATCGGTGCGTGCGCTCGACATTGGCACAGGCGCGAACTGTATCTACCCGCTCATCGGCCATGCCGTTTATGGCTGGCAATTTGTCGGCACCGATATTGACGCAACGGCACTTCATAATGCGCAGCAAATTTTAGATACGAATCAATTGAACGAGGCGATTGAATTACGTTTGCAAAAATCTCCTGAGGCGATTTTTTCAGACGTAACCTATGCGGATGAATTTTTTGATCTCACACTTTGCAATCCGCCATTCCATGCCTCCCTCGCCGAAGCAAGACACGGCTCGCAGCGCAAATGGAAAAATCTCGGTAAAGAAAGCGACAAACGTAAAAACCCCGTTCTCAATTTTGGCGGGCAAAGTTTGGAGTTATGCTGCGATGGTGGCGAAGAAGCCTTCGTTAACCGCATGATTGACGAGAGCGAATCCGGTAAAAATAACTGCCTTTGGTTTACCACCATGATTTCTAAATCGGCCACCCTACCGCACGTTTATCGCAAGCTAAAATATTCGGGGGCAAAAGAGAACCGCACGATTGAAATGTCACAAGGGCAGAAAAAAAGCCGCATCCTCGCCTGGACCTTTATGGACAAGGATCAGCAGCGGGATTGGTGGCTTAAAAAATCAAAATAAACTCATTTTCGCTATCACGCGAAACACACTCGACCAATGCGCCCATAAACAGCGGACGGACATCGCAGCCGGAGCCCAACGGGTGTTGCAGGCCACTAACCTGGCGAAAGAGAGGCGACGTCTGGCCAAATTCATCGAACGCTCTACTAACTTAAGGCTTTGAGAGAAATGAAGAGGCCAAGCAACATCGACATGCGCATTTTGATTACATGTAATTGAACATCGACAAATCAGCAACCTGCTTGAAGGATTTTTGAGCTGCGGTAAGACTCGTGGTTTGACGATTCAAATCACTGACCGCTTTGTTGTAATCCAAATCTTGCAGCGTGGATAAGGTCTGTTTGTATTGCAACCCCAAATCTTCGCCAGTGGCTTGCAAGGAATCCAATTCATTCATGCGTGCGCCGAGCGAGGCCCGCGCGGTCAACACTTTATCTAACCCACGATCTAGGCCACTCATCGCTTTACTAATGGCACTGGTGGTCAACCCCCCAGTTGCCCCATCACCTTCTGGACTGGTGGTACGCAACGCTTGGATTAGGTCGCCCATCACCTTAAATATACTTTCATTGCTACTCGGCAAAACCGTGAACTCGTCACCCGCTGCCGGGTTGCCCGACAAAGAGATCTGCATGCCAGGTAAAGGAATCGCTTCACCACTGGTATAAAGATAAGCCGGCTCTGGTGGTACTGGAACAGGTGGCAAGGTTTCGCCCTTGGCCGTTTTTTCAGTGATGGTATAACGACTGGGGGTGACAAAAGTAAGTTGGTAAGTGCTCCCGGTGAGATGGGTTGAGTTAGTCACCGAGCCTTGGCCAATCGCCGCCGCGCCAATGTTGCTCTGCGAAGCTTCGGTCACAAAAATACCGTTACCACTTTTCACACGCATAAAAATTTCTGCGCCGGAATCGCTACTCGCCATTTGTCGCGAACTGCTCACCTGCACCATGCGTTGACCATCGTCCGCCATGTATTGCACGCCTAAGGGTGTATTCACAAAGGGAATAGTTCTGCCCTGAAAACCTGAGAACAAATAATTTCCGGTGCCGTCGGTGCTATTCGCCAGAGCAGTTAATTGCTCTAAACGCCCTTGCATCTCATCGGCGATCGATTTTCTGTCAGAAGGAGAGAAAGTGCCATTACCCGCTTGCACCGCCATCGTTTTTACATCCTGAATTACCGTAGTGACGTTTTGCAAAACGGCTTCCGCCATGCCCGTAGATGCTTTTACTGCATTTCGATTTACGGTGTATTGGCTATTCGTGCCATCTGCCTGTGTCACTTGCAAAGCATTTGCTGAGGCCGCGGGATCATCCGCTGGTGTCAACATACGACGACCAGAGGCCACTTGCTGATTGGTATGCAACAACGATGCTTGCTGCTGATTCAGCATCGATACGTTGGTATCAAAAAGACTACCTGAGCTGATACGCATGGCTCACTTACCTCCCTAACTCAAGCACTGTATCAAACAGTGTGTTGGCAATTTGCATGGCTTTTCCTGCGGCCTGATAAGAGCGCTGGTAGCGCATCAGATTCGCAGCCTCTTCATCCAGATTCACGCCAGAGTAAGCTTGCTGCGCAGCGACGGTTTCTTCTGCCATGCTAGTTTGCGCGGCACTGGTCACCGCCAACTCGCGTGTTTTATTTCCGACGTCACTCACCCACTGCGCATACGCTCCTTGGAAAGTCGCGGTTGGCTCTCCTCCTTCGGGAGCGCCCAAAGTGTTTTTGGTTTGCAGTCCCGCTATCAGCAAGGCGTTATTGCCATCGGCTGTTGCGTTCAGATTAGGCCCCACGGTGAACGTGTCGCCCGCAACAGGCGCACCACCAATTTGCGTAGTCCAGCCATTGAAGCTGATGTCTTTTCCCTCGGTAAAGGTTTCGCCTTGTGCAAGACTCACTCCGGTAGCGGTATCGAGCACGTCATAGGTAGCTTGACTTGTGAAAGTGATCGTCACTGGGTTCTTTAGGTTCCGATCAATCATCGGGTGCATCGGATCTGCTGCGGCCGTACCTGCAGCAGCATTAACCTTGGCGGCTTCAATTTTTCCACTACCACGATTGCTCAATGTGGCATTGGTACGCACCGGCATCGCCGCGGCAATTTTGCTGGGATCCTTCACCCCCACATCAATGTCACGTGCGCCCGCAACAGTAGGGCGAATCATGTAAGTGTCACCTGGCTGCGCGCCCGGCGTAGTGGTCAAGCTCAATCCATCAATAGGCTCTTTAGGCAAACCGTCAGGGAATACCGTTTTCTTACCATCGGATTTTCGTATCAGTGTGTATTGGGTTCCGTAATCGTACTTAAGGACATAATCACTACCCGTCAACGCCGCATAATCTTTAGGGCTAGCGATCGTTGCTATAACAACGCCATCACCCTTGTTTAAGGTATTGGAGTAAACCTCGGGGCTCGGCTGTTGAAAGAAATCAATGCCCAAGTCACCATTTAAGTCTTGGCCCATTTGATGCTGTTGATTAACGATGCCCGCAATGCCCATCGCCACGCGACCGAGTGCATTTTGTGAGGTGGCCAGCGAGTCGTCACGGAACGTTAAAAAACCGCCAAGATTACCGCCTTGCAGACTACTTTGTTGCAAGGTCGTTTTCGTTCCATCCATGTTGTTATAAACAATATCTTGCTTAGAAGGATCTTCCGGTGATTGCCCGATACCCAGCTCAAAAGCAGTGGCACCGACCACTAACGACTGCCCATTACCAATAAAAATATTGTACGCACCATCACTTTGCCTAACTACGCTGGTTTTAATTTCATTGTTAAGTTGCGCAACGAGCTGATCTCTTTGGTCCATCAAATCATTGGGCGGCTTACCCGCAGTATTAGTTTGCATCACTATATTGTTATTCAATGCCGCGATCTGTTTGGAATAACTGTTCACCTGCGAAATACTGTTCGAAATCTGGCTACTCACCGAATTATTAACATCAATAAATCGTTGACTGAGCGAACGGAAACGCGAAGTCAAAGAGCCCGCGCTATTCAACATGGCCTGACGTGCTGGCTGAGACTCGGGGGCCGTAGAGACGTTATTTACGGCACTAAAAAAATCTTGAATCGCGGGTGAAATGCCTGCAGTGGGATCGGCAATGACGTTGTCGATCTGCTTAATTTGCGCATGATAGGTATTGAGCATCGCGGCCTGGCTTTGCTCAGACAAAACCTGCCCATTCATAAACTCGCTGTAAGCGCGCTTTACCGTTGCAACGTTAACACCCTGCCCTAAATAGCCTGCACCAGAAAACTGGGCATTACGTGTCGTGGTAACTACCTCTTGCTTTGAGTATCCAGTGGTGTTTGCATTGGCGATATTGTGCCCTGTGGTCTGCAGACCCATCTGCGCTGCGCCTAGTGCGCTAACACTGATTCCGAGGATATTGCCCATGTTAGAACTCCAATTGCTCCACTTAGGAGCATCTCACATTAAATATCGGCAAAGTTTGCCAATACTTTAGTTAATTTTCTTCACACTACGCTAAGGTGCTTACGCTGTTGATTACTTTACTTAATTTGTCGGCGTAATTAGGATCGGTGGCATAACCTGCTTGTTGCAATGCCTGTGCGAATCCTTTGGCGTTATCACCCTGCTTCAACACTTCTGCGTAGCGCGGATTAGTGCTAATGGTGTTGGCATAATCTTTAAAGCTGTCGGCGTAAGAGTCATAAGCACGGAATTTCTCGACCTGCTTATTCGCAACACCATTGTGGTACTCGGTGGTCATCACTTCAGCCACTTTACCATTCCAACTTCCGCCCGCTTTAATGCCAAACAAATTGTGACTGCTAGTGCCATCCGGCATTTTAATTTCGCGACGTCCCCAGCCGCTTTCAAGCGCAGCCTGTCCTACCATCAGATGCGCGGGCACACCCGTAGCCTTGCTTGCTTGCTCAGCATGAGGCATGAGTTTTTTCACAAAATCTTGCTGAAAGTTTTCGTTATAAGCGGAAGGAATCGAATTCCGTACCGCAGGAGTTGATGTAACGGCATCCGATGGAGGCTGAACACCGGTGCGCTGCAACTGACGCATCATCACATCAGCTAGACCCACACCCTGACCAGATGACATACTTTGTGCCAACTGTTGATCGAGCATTCCCGTAAACATTTTGGTTTGCTCACTATCCAACATGCCATCCTGCGGCGTAGCTTCTCGCATGCTCTTCAGCATCATGTTTAGAAATACTTGTTCAAATTGTTGCGCTGCGCTTTTTAACGCTTGATCGGGTGAGCTCTTGGCTTGCAGACGTAGCTTATCCAGACCCTGAGAGTCGATGGCTAACTTACTGATGTCATTGCTAGAGATGCTCATGGTCGCAATTCCTAACTCAATTTTTTCGTTAAATAATTTCTAACTCTGCACGCAATGCGCCTGCCGATTTCATTGCTTGCAGAATCGCCAGCATATCTTGGGGTGTGGCACCAATCGCATTAAGTGCACTCACCACATCACCCAAAGTAACGCCTAGTTTCAAATGTAACAAATTTTTCTTACCTTTGTTGTCGGTATTAGGTTTTGTCGCATCGTTAGATTCGGCACCTGCATCATTCGCATCACCTTTCACCAATACGGTTAGGGTACCGTGTGCCACAGCGCATTCTTCCAACATCACAGACTGATTCATCACTACTGAGCCTGTACGCGCATTGATAACAACGCGAGCAACTGGCTGAGCGGCATTCACTTGCAAATTTTCTACCCGTGAAATAAATGCCACGCGTGCATTTCCGGTGGGCGCTTTGATTTGTATCGTGCGCCCATCTTGGGCAACAGCAATTTCTTTATCAGGAGAAATATCGCGATTCACCGCATCGGCCAGACGCGCAGCAGTCGTAAAATCATTGGTGTTCAATTCAAGATATATAAATTCGCCTTGCCCCACTGCGGTTGGGACCGCACGTTCGACTGTGGCACCACTTGGAATGCGGCCGACAATCAAATGGTTTACGGCTGCTTTAGACTCACCAGATGAGGCCACCAATAAGCTACCTTGACCCATCGCATATACCTGACCATCCGCGCCTTTGAGTGGAGTCATCAGCAGTGTGCCTCCACGCAAACTTTTCGCATTGCCAAAAGAAGAAACGGTAATGTCGATCGTTTGGCCAGGACGGGCAAACGCAGGCAACGAAGCGGTCACCGTTACCGAGGCCACGTTCTTCATGCTTAAATTGGTACCCTGCGGCAATTTAACGCCCATCTCCGTCATCATGGTGAGCGTGCTGTTCACGGTGTAGGGCGTTGAATCACCTGTACCATCAAGACCTACAACCAAACCGTAACCAATTAATTGGTTTTCGCGCACACCCAAAATGCTGGCCATATCTTTAATGCGCCCTGCCGAAACATCTAATGATGTAAATGCCATCATTGCCAGCAAAATTAATTTCATAATACTTTTCATGATGCCACCTCTCTAAAAGTACAGCTGCTTAGGTGTAAACATTCGACTAAACCGACTCATAAACGATTGTGAGGGAGGAGTCGGGTTGATGTTGTCTGCATTGCGATACTCAATTTGCACATCCGCGATTTGTGTTGACTGCACGGTGTTTGTCGGCGAAATGGTCAGTGGATTAACAATGCCGCTAATACGCACGTACTCAAAATTCAAATCTGCATTGGCATATTTAACCAGCTTGTCTCCACACACCAGTAATTTTCCGTTATCTAACACCACCACCACAGTGGCAATAACCGAACCTGCGTAAGCCGTTGTGCCGGCTTTTTCTTTTGCAGCTGCTGATTTAAATTCTTTGCTATCGGTAGGCAAAGAAGTTTCAGGTGTTGAAGGTTTTTTGGCGTTCGCGCTTGATTTTTCGGTTGGATTTGACGACTCTCCGATGGTGATGGTTAATTCATCACCTACGTTACGCGCACGACGGTCTTCAAACAAAGGGCGGATGCCACCCGCTTTAAAAATAGTGCCATTATCAAAAGTCGCCATCTTCTGTGGCATTGGGCAAGAACTTAAGGGAGTCTTACTTCTAATCGGTGTGCAGCCGATCATTGTGAAGATCGATCCGATTAAAACCCAGCAAATTAACTTACGCATGATCATTCTCCTAAACTTCACTCAGCCTAAATCTGAGACAACTTTTGTAGCATCTGATCAGACGTAGTAATCGCTTTAGAGTTAATCTCATAAGCGCGTTGCGTCTGAATCATGTTCACCAACTCCTCTACCACATTCACGTTTGAGGTTTCAACAAAGCCTTGGCCTAAAGTTCCGGTGCCATTCGCTCCTGGCGCTTGCTGGCTTGCCGCACCGGATGATGATGTTTCCAAATATAGGTTTTGACCAACACTTTGCAATCCGGTGGGGTTAATAAAAGTGGTGAGCTGTAAATTACCAATTTGCGTTGGAGCAACCGTTCCCGCTTGTGTCACCGACACCAAACCATCTTGACCAATCGTCACGCTAGTTGCGTTCGCTGGAATGGTGATCGCGGGTTGAATCACAAAACCGCTGGAGGTCACTAACTGACCTTGGCTGTCTGTTTGAAACGAACCATCGCGCGTGTAACCTGTTGTGCCATCTGGCATCAGCACAGGGAAAAAACCTGCCCCCTGGATCGCCACATCGAGCTTGTTGCCAGTTTGCGCCAAGTTACCTTGGGTGTGGATACGCTCGGCGGCCACAGGACGCACACCAGTACCGATCTGCAAACCTGAAGGGATCTGCGTATTTTGCGAAGATTGCGCGCCTGGTTGACGAATATTTTGATAGAGCAAGTCTTCAAATACCGCGCGTGAACGCTTAAAACCGTTGGTGCTGACGTTCGCCAAGTTGTTGGCAACCACATCCATCTGCGTTTGCTGGGCATCTAAGCCGGTCTTGGAAATCCATAAGGAACGAATCATGTCGGTACTCCTTTATTTTCTTGGCGCTTCATCTGTGGCAGTAAAGCCATTACACATGAGCCTATCCTACCGAAAGCAGGGAAAATCAAAGGGATGATGAGAGGGGAAAAAGTGCGCTTATTCGCACTTAGAGAGAGTTTAAAGCTGAACTGCAAAACTTTTTTATCCGCAGATTTCGCAGATTAACGCAGACTGAAAACAAAATACTAAATAAAAACAAAGTATTGAACCAATACACTGGGCTTGGCGCACGAAAAAATCGGCGTTAATCTGCGCAATCTGATGAAGCCACTGGTGAAGCAACTAGCCATCTCACTAAGGCAGCAAGCTGCCAAGTGATTGGTTATAGCCATTCGACTAAGCTCGCAAGCGAGCAAGTCGCTGGTTATGTGGATAGCTTTTCGCCTTTATACATTTTAGGTTTTAGCTAAATTTAAGCATTAATATTCAAAAGCTGGCTCGCTGACTTAGCATTGTTATCTGCCGTTTGAAGCATCTTCATTTGCGTATCAAATTGCCGCGCAAGCGTAATCATATTGACCATCGCTTCGACCGCATTGACGTTACTGCTTTCCAAGTTGCCGACCATCACCGTGACCTTGCCATCGGCCTCTGCATTATTGCCATCCTTCGTGCGAAACATGCCATCTTCGCCGCGCACCATTTGATCTTCGGGTGGATTAGTTAATTTAATTCGTCCCACCGTTACTACTGCCGCAGGTCGGTTGCCAGTCGGCACTGTAGAGATCGTGCCGTCTTTAGCGATGGTGACTTCGGTATTTGGAGGCAAAGTGATGATGCCGTTATCACCTAGTACATTTAAGCCACTGCGCGTTTGCAACACGCCATTCGCGGTGGTTTGAAAACTACCGTTCCTGGTGTAAGACTCTTTGCCGTCAGGTGCTTGTACCGCAATCCAACCTTTGCCATCAATCGCCAAATCGAGATCGCGGCCCGTTGGCTGCATTGCCCCCGGCGTAAAGTCGGCGCCCGCTGTGGAATCCACCACAAAAACGCGCGTGGCTAAACCATCACCCTCAAGAGGTACAGCTCGGAACGTATTAATCGCCGCCCGAAAACCAGGTGTATTGTTATTGGCCAGATTCTCCGATACCGCAGCTTGCTGCTGCAGGATATGCGAAGCTCCTGTCATTGCGGTGTAGATTAGTCTGTCCATGTTGCCCTCCCTAGCTTCTTGTCGGGTTGAAACCCGAGCTACGACTCACTGTTAACGCAAGTTGGTAATCGTCTGCAACACGGCGTCCTGTGTCTTAATCGATTGCGCGTTCGCTTGATAGACTCGTTGCGCCACAATCATGTTCACTAGCTCACCCGTCAAATCGACGTTCGCATCTTCTACTGCACCTGAGGTCAGCACGCCCAAACTCGCCGTACCTGGCGTACCCGGCAAGGGCGTACCCGCTGTCGAAGTAGGCGCCCAACGGTTATTCCCCAAGGGTTGCAAACCTTGCGGATTGGAGAAGTTGGCAATGGTTACTTGTCCTAATTTTGCTGACTGACCATTGGTATAACGCCCCAAAATTGTACCGTCTGGGCTGATGTTAAATCCGCTTGGCATACCCGTTGTGTAACCATCTTGCACCATCGAACTCACACCAAATGCGGAACCGTATTGCGTACTATCCGAGAAGTCGAAAGTCAGTGTCATAGGGTCTGCTGCCGCTGCAATACCGCCGCCAGGCGCGGTCGACATCGGCGGAGTAAATGCCTGTGACATCGCAAGCAATGTGCCTTTAGGCAATTTACCCGTGGTGTCAAAAGGCAAACCTGCGCCGATCGGCACCGCACTCAACGGCACGGTTGCTGCGGCTTGCGCAGGCTGAATTTGGTTATCAATCGTTAAGAATACATTCCACTTGTTGACACCAACGGTTGGCTCAGATTTTTGGAAATACAAGGTCGCAACGTGCGGGTTACCCAAACTGTCATAGATCGTGGTCGATGTTGAGTTGTTGTAAGTTGAAGGATCGGCTTGGTTAAAACGGAACGATCCTGCTGGGCCTGGCGGCACAGTCGCGGTAAGGCCTGTGTCCGCGGGTTCAGCGGTTACTTTGCCGCGAGCATCCACGTTCAAACCAACCAAAATATTAGGGCGATCTGAAGTGCCGGTTGCACGCGCAGGAATTTGTGTCGTTGGAATTTGCAATGGCCCTGGCACACCTGAATGATCAACTCCAAACAAGCGCATACCCTCACTGGTCACAATAAAACCTTCACTATCAAGCTGAAATTGTCCATTGCGAGTGTAGTACTGCGGTGCCGTGCTGACGGTTGTACCTAGCTGAAAGAAACCTTGTCCGCTAATCGCGGTATCAAGCGCATTGTTACTGGCCGTGATATTGCCTTGAGAAAATTGCTGCGCAATCGTCGCTAATTTTGTACCAATACCGGCGACGGTTCCTGCGGAGCCACCAACCGAGCTGGCATACACATCAGAGAACTGCGCTTGCGATAATTTAAAACCAACAGTGTTAGCGTTCGCAACGTTGTTACCGATCACGTCCAAATTCTTAGCTGCTGAGTTTAGTCCGCTGAGTCCTTGTTGAAAGCCCATGATGTTCTCCTTTGTTTAGCTTGAACGTCACACCCGTGCTGGGTGGTGACCGCTTGCATTACACAACTTGTTTAACGTCTGCCAGGTTATAACTACCCAAGCCGCTCACATCCAATTTTGCGCCCGCCGAACCCGGCACTACTCCATTAACCATGCCGAAGGCCAAAGTCTTCGCTGGCTCAGTCTTGTCACCGGACACAAACTCAGCAGAGATCTTGTAAGGGCCATCAGGTAAATCGTCCCCCATGTCATTTTTGCCATCCCATGCCAATGGAATGACACCTTGTTTTTGTGCGCCCATTTGTATGGTGCGAACGATATTGTTTGCACCATCCTTAATTTGCACTTTCACGGCATCGGCACTTTGTACGAGATCAACACCCGCCAAGCCCTTGCCCTCTTTTAGCTCCACACTCGAACCTGGCACCAACGCACCACGACCAATCATGCTGGTTGCCGACATCGACTGCCCCGCAGACATGTTGTCGCTCAGCGCTTTTAATGTGGCGTTAATTTTATCGATACCGCTAACCGTACTGAGCTGTGCCATTTGTGAGGTGACCTGCGCGTTATCCATCGGATTAAGCGGGTCTTGATTCTTCATCTGTGTCACCAGCAATTTCAGGAAGCGATCTTGCGTATTCGCGGCGGAGCCCGTGGCATCGCTTACTGCGTTCGCGGATGATTTTGCCGCACCCGTAGCTGGCGCTGCTCCTGCCGCTGACGCTGGTGCAGCTGGCTTTCCCATAGCAGGCGATGGATTTGCCGCACTTGGTGTTGGCGGAGTTGCCCCTAACGAATTTGGCCCTTGAACGGAATTAACCATGACTCTTCTCCTTATTGCCCGATGGCAAGTGTTTTAAGTAACAATGCTTTGGATGTGTTCATCACATCCACGTTATTTTGATACGAGCGTGAGGCGGAAATCATATTGACCATCTCATCAACTGGATTCACATTTGGCATGGTCACATAGCCTTTTTCATCTGCCATCGGGTGTTTCGGGTCGTACACCATTTTCATCGGCGACGCATCGTTCACGATGGAGGCTACTCTCACCCCCTCGCCTGGCTGCCCAGAAAACGAAGTAGAGGTAAACACCACCTGTTTGGCTACATACGGCTTGCCATCTGGCCCCGTGGTGCTTTCCGCATTAGCCAAGTTGCTCGCCACCACGTTCAAGCGCTGCGATTGCGCAGTCATGCCGGAACCGGCAATGTTAAAGATATTAAAGAGTGACATGATAATTACCTCTTATATTCACAAGGCTAGTTGAATATAAG
>Ga0194062_1000346_pt1 | contig 19377 bp, 22 predicted proteins | sample SepL2225m_MetaG_FD_155481 | JGI IMG/M metagenome (GOLD analysis project Ga0194062, IMG submission 155481) | Anoxic zone freshwater microbial communities from boreal shield lake in IISD Experimental Lakes Area, Ontario, Canada - Sep2016-L224-25m | ecosystem: Environmental > Aquatic > Freshwater >... | reverse complement strand
TTCTAGTACCGCATCGGCCAGCGTTGCATTGTGTGGCAAGGAAGGAATTTCGGTATCGGCATGCATCACGTCGCGCACATGGGTGAGCAAGCGTCGTCCTAAACTACCGCCGGGGTGCGAGCGCGCAAAATCCTCTTCACCAAAACCTTTTGCATCGAGCAGGGCTACGGCAAGCGCATCGCCCAGCGCGAGTGCGGCGGTGGTGCTGGCGGTTGGCGCCAAGCCCATTGGGCAGGCCTCTTGTGCCACGTAACCATTAAGGTGTGCATCGGCGGCCAGCGCCAAGCTTGATTTGGGATTTCCGGTGAGGGTGATCAATTTCGCGCCTTGGCGTTTAATCACCGGCACGATCGTGAGTAGCTCTTCGCTTTCGCCAGAATAAGAGATGCCGATAAAAACATCCTCGGCGGTAATCATGCCGAGATCGCCGTGGCTCGCTTCACCTGGGTGCACGAAATAAGCGGGAGTGCCGGTGCTAGACATGGTGGCGGCAATTTTACGGGCGATGTGGCCTGATTTGCCCATGCCGCTGACGATTACTCTTCCCTTACAGGAGAGGATGATGTTGAGTGCGTGTAAAAAGGTATCGTCGATGCGTTGCACCAACGCCTGTAGCGCATCAGCTTCAATGGTTAAAACTTTGCGCGCTAGATCGAGTGCGTGCGGCGCGGCGGAGAGCTGTTTATTCATAGCCGAGATTATACCCAAGGAAAAAGGGAATTCGGCTGTTTTTGGAACAAGGAAATATTTGGGAGGTTGGGGGGGGCGTAGCGATCCCAGCATTGATATCTACAACGGCTCAAACCCCTCCCAACCTCCCCTTGTCAGGGGAGGAGCCGATTGCGCCCTCCCCCTGACAAGGGGGAGTTGGAGGGGGTTTGCGTTTCGCGAGGAACTCTAATAACTCAGTGACGCTTCAACTCAAATCGCACATCGCCAACTTTATTGTGAGCGAGCGTCAAGTTAAACCCCATCTGTTTTGCCCAGCGTGCGGCTTGGTATAAACCCACGCCTAGGCCATCTTCAGAAGGCACAATCGTGCTGAGCAGTTGCTCGGCAACCCCCGCTGGAATAGCGCCACCACTGTCAGTCAGGCTAAGGCTTAAAGGTGAGGCGCAAAGTTTGATGGTGATTTGTAATCCCGGCTCGCGTAAGCGCTTGTTGCAGGCATTATCGATAAGATTGTCGGCAACACAGTCAAACAGCGCAGCGGGAATATTAATTTGGGCATTGTGCAGATCTTCTTGCCAGATCAAATGGGCGTGCTGATGGCGTTGTCTTAGCCCGTGCCACCAAGTCGCTAAAGGAAACATGGCAGCATCATTTTCTAATTCTGGCGCTTTAAGTTTGTTCAAAATCAGTTCGATGCGTTGTGTTAATACGGGCAATTGACGTTGCAACACAGGTTGAGCTTTCTCCCCCTGATGTTGCGCCACAGCGGTGAGCGACAATAATGACTGCAGCATGTTTTTAAGATCGTGCGTGAGACGTGAGCCGGTTTCATAAACAGCTTGTAAGCGGGCAAATTCACGCAGGCGTTGTTCGCGTCTTTTTGATTGATAAAAGTGGCCGAGCAATTGCACCAGCAAATGAATGTGCATTGCGGTAGAGGGCGAAATGGGCTGGCGACTAAAAAAGGTAATGTGCAGATCGTGATCATCTACCTCAATGCGATGTTGGCTAGAAAGGCCGGAGTTGCCGTGTCCCACTTCTGACGACCACGCCAAACCAGAAACCCATGGCAATTCAAAAAAGTGTTCAACGGCTCGCATCAAAAATAACAGCGGGGTTTGCTCATGGTGAGAAGTGGCGGTAAGGTGATTCAGCCAAACTTCAAAAGGCGAGCCGATATTCATTAAATAGCGTGAAAAAACAGGCTGCAAACCCGTAAATCCCAAACGTGGATTCCATAGCCAGCTCAAAGTTAACAGTGCTATCGCGATGAGGAACAAGCTACGCAGAAGCGCTTCAAAGTATTCGATTTCAGCTAAGTGCATATAAACGACGCTACCCAGTATCAATAGCGTGAGCAGCAAAAACAACAACAAACTGTAAATAAAATCAACGAATTGCGATGAGATAGCTTGCTCGGTTTCACTTGGCAGCGCAGCCATCATTACGATTAATATGGGCAACACGAAATACATCAAGCTAATGCTGGTATCTGCAACAATAGGTAGGCGCAGCAAATTTGGGATGATCCACAGCAGAAGCGCGGCCAGTAAGTAAACCATTGCCAGTAAATAACGCCATCGCTGCAAACGTGAAGGAAAGGCGAGAATGCGGCTACCCATCAAAGCAAACAGCCCGCTCACCCAAAATGTCAACACCCACCAATTTAACCAGAGCACGGCGGCCAAACTGAAGAAGCCAATAAGCACGGTATTGGCTACGCTTAATTTTCTTTCGCCACGCCAGAGCGGTTGCCACAGCAAAAATAAGCCAAGGTGGGCGAGCAACAAAGGGCGCGACCAGATACTTTGCGTGCCCACAATTAAAGCTAGGTGCAAAGTCACTAGCATGGCGATCGCAATCAAGCCTGTTTTGGGTAGAAATTTGCTTTTTAGTGCTGTCGGCATTTCGTCACTGGCTGTCTAAAAGTCGTCGATTATGGAGGCGTGCGGCAAAAATTATGATCTCCGAAACTGTTTTTGGTTTGATTAAATTTTATATTAATTCAATTTAAACATAATGTTTTGCGCGATTTTTGAAAAAGATTTTAGGTTATTTTGCCACCCACCTTTGGTGCTGGCACGAATACTGCATTAATATCCACGCAAGGTTGCATATTCTAATTTTAAAGGTTTACCGGAGGATTTATGAAAAACAAACAATCAGGCTTTACTCTAATCGAAATTGCCATCGTATTGGTGATTATTGGTTTGCTACTCGGTGGCGTAATGAAAGGTCAAGAATTAATTAATAGTGCAAAAGTTAAAAACTTTGCAACTGACTTTAGAAATACCCCTGTACTCATTTATGGCTATCAGGATAAATTTAAAGCCTTGCCAGGTGATGACGCAGGTGTTGTTGCTCACGTTGCGGGCTCCCTCGCAACGACTCCAGCAACTAAAATCGGCAATGGTACAGTTGACGGACTGTGGGATTCCTTTACTACTACGGATGAAAGCTTCTTGTTCTGGCAGCATGTTCGCCTAGCTGGTCTTGCAGCGGGACCGACAGCGGTGGCTGATCCAACCTATCTGCCCACAAATGCCGCGGGGGGCACAATCGGCATTCAGAGTAATAACGGTACATTCGTTACGATTGTTCAAAATGCAGCTGGAGCGGCTAGCCTGATGACTGGAACTTACATCATCTGCTCAAAAGGTATTTTGGGTAAATATGTGAAGCAGCTTGATACAACTATGGATGATGGCAATACCGATACTGGCTCTATGCGTGTGAATGATTCGACAGTGGCAAGTAAATCGGTAGCGACAACGGCGATCGTGGACGGTACTTCTTACACAGTTTGCATGGGAATTTAATTCCAATAGAAACAAGCGTAGCATGCATTCATGCACCATCAAAAATAAAAAAACGCCCCGAGAAATCGGGGCGTTTTTTATGGTGCGAGAAAAATTAAAAACGTTCGTCTTCCCTTAAATAGCGCCACTGCCCCACGGGTAAATCGCCTAGCTTCACCTTACCAATTCGCACGCGCTTTAATCCCGTTACCTTCAAGCCCACTAATTCGCACATGCGGCGAATCTGACGTTTTTTACCCTCTTGCAAAATAAAGCGCAGTTGATCGTCATTGAGCCAAGTCACTTTAGCGGGTTTTAGTTTTTTACCGTCGAGCGACAAGCCGTTGTTGAGCATGTTCAGACCGTTGCCGATTAACTTCTGTTTGCCGGTGACGCGCACGAGGTATTCTTTTTCGATCGGGGAATCTTCGCCGATGAGCTGTTTGGCAACGCGACCATCTTGCGTGAGCACCAGCAAACCCTGTGAGTCAATATCTAAACGGCCTGCAGGCGCTAAGCCGCGTAGATTCATCGCGCTAAAGGTCTGTGGCGCGGTGTCGTTCGCCCAGCGATTTTCAGGTTTGATTAACACCACCGCAGGTTGATAGCCATCTTCGGCTTGGCCAGAAACATAACTAATCGGTTTGTTTAGCAAAAAAGTGACTTGCGTTTCTTGCTGGTTTTGCGCCGATTTATTCAGCGTGATTTTTTGGTGTTCGTAAATCTTGGTGCCGAGCTCGCTCACGGGTTTGCCATCCACTAGCACCCAACCTTTTTCGATGTAACCATCGGCTTCGCGGCGCGAGCAAATGCCCTGAGCGGACATGAGTTTTGAAAGTCTGATTTTTTCCATTTATTAATACCCTAATACCTTAAAAGCTTCTTTCCGCAGAATAAACCAAAAACCTTAATTCATGCCACAGAGTACACAGAGATCACCGAGAATGAAGCGGGTGTTCTAAATTTGCGGGCTTAGTAAAGGGTGAAATGCAACTTTGTGACCACAGTTTTTTTCTCCTCTGTGACCTCTGTGACCTCTGTGGCTAAATATTTCTTAGCCTAGCAACGGAAACAGCCCCTTCAGCCCACCCGCAATAAATTCCACCGCAATCGCGGCGAGGAGCAGGCCCATTAAACGTGAAAACACGCTGCTACCGAGGCGCCCCAATCGTTGTGAAATCCACGGCGCGACGAGAAAGGTAAGCCAAACGGTTATCCCCAAGAGAATGATTTCAACGCTCATTACGGCATAGTGTCCAAGACCATGCCCTTTGTGCGCATCCAAAATAATCGTACTAATCGCGCCGGGGCCAGCAAGTAAGGGGGTGGATAAGGGCACAATCGCAATTGAAGCGCTGTTGTCGCCCTCACTGTTTTCAGGCGAGGGCGTTTCTTTATTACCAAACAACATGGTAATTGACATCAGTAGTAGCAAAATGCCGCCCGCGACGCGAAACGAGTAGATGCTGATGCCGAAAAATTCCAGCATGATTTCACCGATCAGCAATGCGACCATCAATATCCCAATGACGGAGAGTGAGGCCATGCGTCCGACACGGGCGCGTTTTTCATCGGTGAGACCGATGGTGAAAGCGATGATGATGGGGATGATGCCAATCGGGTCGAGAATGGCAAAGAGGCTGAGAAATATTTTGGTGTATTCGGTGAAGTCGAGCATAGGGATGTTACTCAGCTAAATCGACTAATTTGCCTGCCGTCATGCGCATCCGACGTGACATGCTGACCGCAATGGCGCGTAAAATTTTCGCGCCGACACGGGGTTGGTCTTCCAGCATGGTATCCATCGCTTCTTTAGAGAGTGTTAAAAACACGCAATCCGTGGCGGCGACGCAGGCGGCGGAACGACGCTCACCATCCAAAATTGCCATTTCGCCAAATACCCTACCTGGACCTTCGGTGGACATCACAATAGGGTCGCCGTTTTGATTGTTCTTGACGATGGAGACGCGGCCCTCATGCACGATGCACATGAATGAGCCATCATCGCCTTCTTTAAAAATGGTCTCGCCTTTACAGATGTTGTTGATGCCGAAATGTCTGGCAATGGCGTTGATGTCGGATGCCTGTAGTTGATTAAAAAGAGGGCAGTCGATGAGCATGTCGCTAATTTCATCGAGGAACGCAGAATTGAGTGTCATGAAAAACGGTAAGCAGAGGAATGAGTGGCGCAGAAGTTACACCGTATAATCCGCGCAATCAACCCTTAAGCAAATTTTGTGAGCGCACTCAGACTTCAGTATTTTTTATTTGCAGCACTGGGCGGAATTGTCGCTGTCTTTGGCTTTGCGCCTACACACTTTTATCTACTTCCTATCTTGTCGCTGGCGATGCTCTTCGGTTTATGGGCGCGAGTTGATTCGCCACGTGTCGCCGCAGCACTTGGCTTCGCTTTTGGGTTAGGTTTGTTTGGCGTCGGCATCGGTTGGGTTTATGTGGCCTTGCATGAATTTGGCAATATGCCGGTGTGGCTCGCGTTTATCGCGACTTTTTTGTTTGTTGCTTTTTACGCTTTGTTCCCCGCACTTGCCGGCTATTTACAGGCCAAACTGGGATTATCAGACGCACTCAAATTTACATTGTTGCTTCCTGCTTTGTGGGTGGCGATGGAGATGTTGCGCGGCTATTTATTTACCGGCTTTCCATGGTTGGTATTGGGTTATTCGCAAGTGCCGCTTAGCCCATTAGCCGCTTATGCGACGGTGTTCGGCGTGTATGGAGTTTCTCTTGCGGTTGCGCTGAGTGCAGGATTAATCATGCTGCTGGCTCAGCAACGTTGGAATCGGCAGGGAAAGCTAGTACTGGTGGGTGTGATTGCCTTGTGGTTAGTGGCCACCGTGTTGGGTATGGCTGAGTGGACGCGGCCGCAAGGTGAGCCGGTCAAGGTGAGTTTGTTGCAAGGCAATATCGCTCAAGGGGATAAGTTTGATGATGCGCAATTTGTGAATACGCTAGAAACGTATCGCCGCTTAGCGCAGCAAAGTGATGCGCGATTGATTGTTTTTCCCGAAACGGCGTTGCCATTGTTACGGAAAATTTACCCGGCAGTTATGCCGAACTTTTGCGTGAGCAAGCGAAGCAGAACGCGAGCGATGTTTTGCTTGGTTCGTTTGAGCAAGAAAGTGGGCGTTACTACAACAGTATGACTTCATTGGGGGTTTCGGCAGAGCAGGTGTATCGAAAAAATCATCTGGTGCCCTTCGGTGAATTTATTCCACTACGTTCATTGCTGGGCTGGTTTATTAATGAGGTGTTGAGCATTCCCATGTCTGACCTTTCTCGTGGTGGTGATCGTCAGCCTTTGCTTCGTTTGGCAGGACAACAGATCGCGGTGAATATTTGTTTTGAAGATGTCTTTGGCGAAGAAATTATTCGCGCGTTGCCGCAAGCGACACTGCTGGTGAATACCAGTAACGATGCGTGGTATGGCGATTCGGATGCTGCAATACAGCACAATCAAATTTCGCAGATGCGGGCGCTAGAAACGGGGCGCATGATGTTGCGGGCCACTAATACGGGCGTGACCTCAGTGATTGATCGCGACGGGCGAATTATTAAAATGCTGCCTCAGCATGAGGAGGGTGTGCTTACAGCGGAGGTGCAAGGTTATGCAGGCGCGACACCTTATGTGCGCTGGGGTAACTGGGCTGTGTTAGCTTTGCTGCTGGCGATGTTGTTGGCTGTTTGGAGATTTAAACGTTCATCGGCTAATGGAGAAAATGTGTGAGTTGGACGTGTTATCTTTTGCGCTGTGCCGATGACACGTTGTATTGCGGCATCACCAATGATCTTGAAAAACGGCTTGCTGCACACAATGCTGGTGAGGGCGCGAAATACACCCGAGGTCGTGTACCACTAAAGTTGATTTATCAAGAAGACTGCGCAGATAAATCAACGGCGCTAAAACGTGAAATTGAGATAAAGCGTTTGTCGCGAGATAAGAAATTGGCGCTGATTAAGTAACCAAGAAAGTAGCTTGAAGCAGTCCAAGTTTTACGTTTAAATGAGAACAGAAACTTTTAGGAGGTTAGGTATGAAATATTTAGAAAGTATATTTGAAGGTGGTTTGTGGAATAGTCGTTTTGTGATTTTGACAGCGGTGATTGGCAGTCTGTTCGCGGGCTTTGCCATTTTTTATATGGCAACGGTAGATGTGTGGAATTTGGTGATGCATGTCTTGCACTATGCTGATTCTGATTTGACCAATGAGGCACGCAAAGCACTGCACGATAGTACGGTGACGCACATCGTGGAGGTGGTTGACGGTTATCTGTTAGCAACAGTGATGTTGATTTTCTCACTCGGTCTGTATGAGCTGTTTATCAGCGACATTGATCAAGCGCACGGTAGCAAGGCATCGAGCAAGATTTTGGTGATCAGTAGCTTGGATGATTTGAAGTCGCGTTTGGCCAAAGTGATTTTAATGATTTTGATCGTGACCTTATTTGAAGAGGCGCTAAATATCAAAATCGAAAACCCATTAGATTTGCTCTACCTCGGTGGAAGTATTGCGCTGATCGCAGCGGCTCTTTATTTGTCTCATGCTGCAGAGGCAATGGGGCACGGCGAGCAAAGCGAAAAAGAAGAAGATTCTCACGACGAAGAAAAGGCACGTCACTAATGAAAAAATATCGTGTGTTATTGCTGCTGTGCCTATCTTTGTTCGTTGCTTCTGCAACGGCGCAAGACTTTGCCTTCAAGGATATGCAAGGCAAAACATTGCGCTTGGCGGATTATCGCGGCAAGTGGGTACTAGTTAATTTTTGGGCAACGTGGTGCCCCCCTTGCGAGCAGGAAACGCCAGATTTAGTGGCAATGCATAACGCACGAAAAAATACGGATTTAGTGGTGGTTGGTGTGGCACTAGATTCAACGCGAGCTTCAGTCGCTGAGTTTGTAAGCAAGTACAAAATTAGCTACCCGATCATCATGGGAAGTTACACCATGGCTGAGGCACAAGTTGGTCCGGTTAATGCACTGCCGACAACTTATTTGTACGATCCAACGGGGAAATTGGTGAGCTACCAAGAGGGAATGGTGACTTCAGCAGAAATCGATACCTACATTGTGCTGAAAAACAAAAGTAAAAAATGAGGGTGTAACAATCAGCTAGCTGATCTTGTTTGAGAACTGGCTGTGCGTTGTGGGTTGGCCCAGCGTTTATGCCACGCGGCCTTAACCATGTTGGGGTACTCCGCCCTGCCTAAGCTACCGTTGTAGCGCCCCAACGCTCGATAAAGGTTGCCTTTTTCGATATCTAGGTAGTGGCGCAAGATGGTGCAGCCGTAGCGTAAATTGGTACGTAGATGGAACAGATTGTGTTCTGGCGCGCGAAGTGTTTTTGTCCAGAATGGCATCACTTGCATATAGCCGCGAGCGCCCACACTTGATACTGCATATTTTCTAAAGCCACTTTCGACTTCAATCAAACCTAGCACCAAATGCGGGTCGAGCCCGGCACGGGTGGCTTCGTAATGCACGGTGTTGAGCAGATCCTCACGATAATCTTTGTCAGGGATGCGCTTAGCTAAGCGTTGCGACATTTCAGCCAGCCATGTTTCGGCCTCTGCTTGGCTGGCGAACGCCATTTTAGGGGCCGCTTGATCGGAGACTGCGCGTTGTAACATTGCTTGCACGCTAGCGGAGAGTGCTTCTTCCGCTTGCGCACCAGCGTGGGCGTTAGCAGTGAATAGTAAGCCAAGTAAAAAGATTGAGGATCGAGGATTGAGGATTGTGCTCAAGGCGAAGCGGAGGCTCACGCCCCATCCTCGATCTTCAATTCTCAATTCTGATTTATCTCTTTTCATAGTTTCGATTGTACGAGCTTCGCCACATCTTGCAAGGGTATCGGCTGAGCAGCGGAATCACGACGGCCTTGATACTCGACATTGCCTTCTTTCAAGCCGCGATCACCGATCACGACACGATGCGGAATCCCGATTAACTCTAGGTCGGCAAACATTACGCCTGGGCGCTCGTCACGATCATCCATTAACACTTCGATGCCGGCAGCAGTGAGTTCGGCATAAAGCTGTTCGGCGGCGGCACGCACTGCTTCGCTCTTCTTCATGCCAATGGGGGCAATGGCGACTTGGAAGGGTGCCATGCCAACAGGTAAGGTAATGCCTCGCTCATCAAAATTTTGCTCAATGGCAGCCGCAACAATGCGCGATACACCAATACCGTAGCAGCCCATTTCCATGACTTGGGTTTTGCCGTTTTCGTCTAAAAAGGTGGCTTGTAGTGCTTCGGAGTATTTGGTGCGTAGCTGGAAGATGTGGCCGACTTCAATGCCGCGGCACAATTCGAGCGTGCCTTTGCCATCAGGTGAAACGTCACCTGACACGACGTTGCGTAGATCGTGCACGTTGGTTTCGTCTAGTGGCAAGTCGCGGCCAAAGTTGACGCCGCTAAAGTGGAAGCCGTCCTCGTTTGCGCCGCAAATGAAGTCGCTCATTGCCGCCACAGCGCGATCCACGACGATGCGCACGTTGCTACTCACGGGGCCAATGTAGCCGGTGCGGCAATTCATATTGCGATGCACTTCATCTTCGCTGGCAAAACGGAATTCGCCAATGACTTTACTGGCTTTGATTTCATTGAGCTGATGATCACCGCGCAGCAGGAGCAATACAAACTCGCCTTCGTGGTTCATCACTGCAATGGCCTTAACGACATTTGTTGCGGCGGTGTCAAAAAATGCAGCGACTTCTTCAATGGTTTTTTGGCCTGGCGTGATTACTTTTTGCATTGCCTGTGTGGCGGTACTGCGTGCAGCGGCAGGCGCAATGGCTTCGGCTAACTCAACGTTCGCGGCGTAATCAGAGTCAGGGCAGAAGGCGAGTGCATCTTCACCAGAATCAGCAAGCACATGGAACTCGTGCGAGCCGCTACCACCAATCGCACCGGTATCGGCCGCAACTGCACGGAACTGCAAGCCGAGGCGAGTGAAGATACGAGCGTAAGTGGCGTACATCACACGATAAGTTTGCTCTAGGCTGTCAAAGTTGCTGTGGAATGAGTAGGCATCCTTCATCAAAAACTCACGGGCACGCATCACGCCAAAACGGGGGCGCACTTCATCGCGAAACTTAGTTTGAATCTGATAAAAGTTTAGCGGCAATTGACGGTAGCTTTTAATTTCACGACGCGCGATGTCGGTGATGACCTCTTCGTGTGTTGGGCCAAAACAAAAAAGGTTATCGTGGCGGTCAGTTATTTTTAACATTTGTGGGCCGAACACTTCCCAGCGCCCTGTCTCTTGCCAAAGTTCGGCGGGTTGCACGGCAGGCATCAGCAATTCAATGCCGCCACTTTTATTCATCTCCTCACGCACAATCGCTTCAACTTTGCGCAACACGCGCAAGCCAAGCGGCATCCAGGTATATAAGCCACTAGCAAGCTTACGGATGTAACCGGCGCGCACCATCAGGCGATGGCTAGGTAATTCAGCTTCGGAAGGCGCTTCTTTTAAAGTGGAGATGAAAAATTGTGAGACACGCATGGCGAATTCCAAAAGTTAAAAATAACGAGCGCGCATTCTACCGTAAGTGACTTTGTTCTTTCCTGAGTGCGCGAAATATGGAACAATCCGTTCCATCTAAAAATAAATGTGTGGGGCGAATTATGATAGACCGTGATGGCTATCGCCCAAATGTAGGCATCATTTTAACGAACGCAAAAAATCAGGTCTTTTGGGGTAAACGTATCCGCCAAGATGCGTGGCAATTTCCGCAGGGTGGCATACAACATGGCGAAACTCCTGAGCAGGCAATGTATCGGGAGTTGCATGAAGAAGTGGGTTTGCACAATTGCCATGTGGAGATTTTGGGACGAACCCGTGATTGGATGCGTTATGAGGTGCCGCAAAGTTGGGTGAAGCGAGAATCTCGTGGTAGTTACAAAGGACAGAAGCAAATTTGGTTTTTGCTTAGATTAACAGGGCGTGATTGTGATGTGTCATTAAGAGCATCCGGTCACCCTGAGTTTGATGCTTGGCGCTGGAATGACTATTGGGTTGAGATGGAAAGTGTGATCAACTTTAAGCGCGAGGTCTATACACTTGCCCTGAATGAGTTGGTGCGTTTTTTGCCCGCAGTTAGAAGTGGACAAGTGCGGGGCGAGAATTTTCGTCTTGCTGAAAAAATGCAAGTTGCAGAAAGATAGCAAGCAGCGCGATGTTCGTGCTGCTTTATTTCATTAAAAGGCCAAAACGATATGCAGCAAATTTTTTCGCGCACTCTTACAGTGTCACTATTGATTGGGGCACTGGGTTTTTTTAGTGTCAATTTGCATGCGGAATGGTTTAAGTCTGACGATACGATTAGTCTCGCCGAAACGCCCGCTAAAAAATCGAACGCGAAGGTGGCCGTCACAGCGCCTGCTCCTGTGGTGAGAAATGCAGCAACTATTCGTATTGCGGGCTATGTAGATGCGCGCAAAGACATGTTGCCGAAAAAAATTGGTATTACCAACCAACGCATATCGGGAATATGGGGAAAAGAATTGTTGATTGATCGTGAGTTGACGCAGTTTTTTACTGAGTCACTCACAAAAGTCTTTGATGATGCGGGCTTCAACATTGTTCAGGATGGCGCGTTATATGAGATTAGTGGCGTTGTTAAGGAGTTTGCTTATAACGTAAAGGCCAAGGATGAAGTCAATATTTTGATTGAAACAACGATCAAAGAAGTCGCAACAGGTAAGGTTATTTGGTCTGGCGTGGTTTCGGAAAAGAATGAGCGCTTTGCCGGAGTTTCAGGCAATAACAAAGGTGATATTGCAGCGCATTTGCGCCGTGAAGTGAAGATTGTGATTCAAAAAACAGTGGATGCGATTTCCTCAAGCTTGATCGCATTACGTCCTGAGCTATTCAATATGACGCCTGGCACTAAAGCGATTGCAGGGGTGACTGTGTTGCAGTCATCTTCCGCTAACCAGCCCGTAGTGATTGCACCTGTAGCCAGCGGTGTGACGAATGGAACGCTGGTGCTGAATACCAAACCAAGCAGGGCGAAGATCTATTTGGATGGCGTTTATTTCGGCATGTCTCCGTTGCACACTGAAGTGGATGTCGGAATTCATGAAATTAGCGTAAAGCTCGACGGCTATAAAGTGGCAGTTGAAAAAATATCTGTACGTAAAGGCGATACGACAGAATTGGAAATGGTGTTAGAGCGTTAATCGACAAATTCTCGATCAATTAAAAAAGCCCGCATTCGCGGGCTTTTGTGTGTGGATTACCTCGTTTAGTGTTTGCCAGTGCTACCAAAGCCGCCAGTGCCTCGTTGACTCAGCGGAAACTCTTCCACGACATTAAATTCTACTTGCGCGATTGGCACGACGACCAGCTGCGCCATTCGCTCGAGCGGCATTAAGGTAAAAGGATGATGGCCTCTGTTCCACAGAGAAACAAAAATCTGTCCTTGATAGTCTGAGTCGATCAGTCCCACCAAATTACCCAATACGATGCCGTGTTTATGGCCTAGACCTGAGCGAGGCAAAATCATCGCTGCATACTTCGGGTCTGCCAAGTGGATAGCGATGCCGCTAGGGATCAGTTCGCATTGCCCAGGTTGAATAATCATGTTGTGATCAATACAGGCACGCAGATCAATGCCCGCAGACCCCGGTGTGCCGTAGCTGGGCAGTTGTTCGTGTAAACGCTTGTCGAGTATTTTGACATCTACTTTTTTCATTTCAACTTTCCTTTCCGGTAAAGGGTTGCGGCATGAGAGAGCAACGCGCGTGCTAGTGTGAGTTTGTCGGTGCGAGGCAAATGATGCTCACCCTCATCATCGAACAAAATAATTTCGTTATCGTCTGCGCCAATGGCCTGCTGTGCCAGATTGGCGGCAAGCAAGGGTATTTTTTTTGCTTGGCGTTTTTGTTTGGCGTATTCGCGCAAATTTTCACTCTCAGCAGCAAAGCCCACGCAGAAAGGTGCATTAGGAAGTGCCGCCACGTGCGCCAAAATATCGGGATTGGGGACAAGCTCCAATGTTATGTTTTCGCCATTTTTTTTGAGCTTGTGTTCGCTGGGTTGTGCTACGCGATAGTCGGCAACGGCAGCCACGCTAATGAAAATATCGGCAGCCGTGACATTTTTTTGTACGGCATCAAACATCTCGGCGGCGCTAGAAACCTGTATTGTTTGTGCTGCCTGGGGTGGGGTGAGCGCAGTTGGGCCAGAAACCAGAGTTACCTTCGCACCCATGTCTAATGCGGCTTGTGCGATGGCGTAGCCCATCTTGCCGCTACTGCGATTGGTGATGCCGCGAACTGCGTCAATGGCTTCATAAGTAGGGCCGGCGGTGATGAGGATGTTTGCCCCGTTCAATTCATTAGTGGCGCTCGTGATATTAAGCATTGCAAGAATGTCTCGCGCCAACTCCTCTGCTTCCAGCATACGCCCCATGCCTTCTTCGCCACAGGCTTGAATTCCGCTGACTGGGCCAAGCATTTTTACGCCATCTGCTGTGAGTCGTGCAACGTTGCGTTGAGTCGCCGCGTTTGACCACATTTGCTTGTTCATCGCCGGAGAAACAAGCAACGGGCAATTACGAGCCAAACATAACGTAGAGAGCAAGTCGTCGGCCAAGCCATTGGCTAGCTTGGCAATAAAATCAGCCGTAGCGGGTGCAATCACAATGGCGTCAGCAACACGGCTCGATTGAATGTGGGCCATGCCGTTGTCGTCCTGCCACTGGTCAATTAATACGGGGTTCCCGCTGAGCGCTTGCATGGTGGCAGGGGTAATGAAGTGTGTTGCCGCTTCGGTCATCACTACTCGTACTTCAATGCCTTGTTTAATGAGCAGGCGCGCCAACTCCGCTGCCTTGTAGGCTGCAATGCCGCCGGTGATGCCGAGTACGATGCGCTTTTGTTTTGCTTGTTCCATAATGCCGCGCATCTTAACAAGAAAGTGAACGCGATGGCGATTACGGATTGGCCACAAGGGGAGCGCCCCAGAGAAAAATTATTGCAGCGCGGGGCAGCAGCACTTTCTGATGCCGAGTTGCTGGCGATTTTTTTGCGTACAGGTGTGGTGGGTAAAAGTGCGGTCGATCTGGCCCGTGAATTACTCACTCGCTTCGGTAATTTGACGCAACTCTTTGCCGCAAGTGAAGAGGCGTTTTGTGAAACGCATGGCATGGGGCAGGCGAAGTTTGTGCAGTTGCAAGCGGTCCTGGAAATGTCGCGACGTGCGTTGAAAGAGGAAATGAGTAACGGAGATGCGCTGAACTCTCCGACAGCGGTACGCGATTATTTGCAATTGCTACTTCGTGGCCGTGAGCAAGAAGTGTTCATGGGGATTTTTTTGGATGCGCAACATCGTGTTATTGCAGCGGAAGAAATGTTTCATGGCACGCTCACACAAACCAGTGTTTATCCGCGCGAAGTTGTTAAGCGTGCACTAGCTTTGAATTGTGCGGCCGTGATCTTTGCGCATAACCATCCGAGTGGTGTGGCTGAACCCAGTCAGTCAGATCGTTTGCTAACCGATGCCTTGAAGCAAGCCTTACAGTTGGTGGACGTGCGAGTGTTAGACCACTTTATTGTGGCAGGTGCAGGTTGTTTGTCGTTCGCGGAGAAGGGGATGCTGTAGCTTAACGATGCAGGATGACTTCCAGCACAAACTTTGTGCCGAGATAAGCCAGAATCAAGAAGCCAAAGCCGCTGAGTGTCCAACGCACTGCGGTACGACCACGCCATCCTTGCAGCGAGTGTCCCAGTAGTAATACCCCAAAGATGCCCCAAGAAATAAAGCCAAATAAAACTTTGTGATTGAATTGCCAAGGTTTGCCAAATATTTGCTCTGAAAATAAAATGCCAGAAGCTAGGGTGAGGGTTAAGAGTGCCATTCCGATTGCGATGATGCGGAATAACAGGGTTTCCATCGTCAGCAATGGCGGAAGGCTAATCAAGATTTTTGGCATTGTTGCGCGGTGCAAGCGCCGCTCAACAAGTGACATTAGGCCTGCGTGCAAAGCCGCAATGGTGAATAGGCTGTAGGCCAGCATGGCGACCAGCACATGAGCATCAAACATCCACGAGGTCGGTTCGGCAAGTTTGTGCACAGCTGGAAATAAGCTTGGCAGAGCAACGCCGAATGCGGCCAAGGGCAATACCAAGGTGAGCAAGCATGACAGTGGATAGAAAAAGCGACCGATCCAATACACCAGCAAGGTGAGCCATAAAATTAATGAGAGGGTGTACACCAAGCTAAGGTTGAGGCTGCCGCCGACAAATAAGTTTTCGTAAAGTAGCCAAGCGTGAAACGCAAGCGGTATCCCGACGGCATGTCCTAGATTTCCGCGATTCAGCTTTTCTGCATTGCCTGCAACTTGCGCGCGCCAAAAGAAAAAGGCGAGTGCGCTATAAGCAATAAAAGTAATGAGTGTGAGCACTAAGTTCGACATGATGCGGGCAGATGTTTTAGACTTGGCGAATTCTACACTAACTCATTCTGCATCAAGGCAGGAACCCAATATCATGCTAGACAACCTTACACAGCGCCTTTCGGGCATCGTTAAAAATCTACGCGGGCAAGCGCGGCTCACTGAAGATAATATTCAGGATGCGTTGCGCGAAGTGCGTCTTGCGTTGCTTGAGGCGGACGTGGCGTTGCCTGTGGTCAAAGAATTTACAGCACAGGTAAAGCAAGCCGCGCTAGGGCAAGAAGTGATCGGTAGCTTGAGTCCGGGGCAGGCTTTGATCGGTGTTGTGAATCGCGAGCTGACCAAGCTGATGGGTGAACATAACGATGCGCTTAATTTAGCCACTGTGCCCCCGGCGGTAATTTTAATGGCAGGCCTACAGGGAGCAGGTAAAACTACCACCTGCGGTAAGCTCGCGAAGTTGTTGCGTGAGCAAAATAAGAAGAAAGTGTTGCTAGTGAGTTGCGACGTTTATCGTCCTGCGGCGATTGAGCAATTACGCACCTTGGCACAGCAACTCGATATTGATTTTTTCCCTTCGGATATTTCGCAAAAACCGCAAGATATTGCACTCGCGGCGCATGATTTTGCGCGTAAGCATCATCACGATGTGTTGATTGTGGACACCGCTGGGCGCTTGGCGGTGGATGCCGCGATGATGGATGAAATAAAAAATCTGCACGCAGCATTAAAGCCGATTGAAACCCTGTTCGTGGTGGATGCGATGACCGGCCAAGATGCCGTGAACACTGCTAAGGCGTTTGGTGATGCGTTACCGCTGACGGGTGTAATCCTCACTAAGATGGATGGTGATGCGCGCGGTGGTGCGGCGCTATCGGTGCGCCATGTTACGGGCAAGCCGATCAAATTCGTCGGCGTGAGTGAAAAGATGACCGGCTTGGAAGCATTCCATCCTGATCGTATGGCGCAGCGCGTGTTGGGCATGGGCGATGTGTTGTCCTTGTTGGAAGAAGCGCAGCGCGGCGTTGATCATGTTGAGGCGGAAAAGCTCGCGAAAAAGATGCAAAGCGGTAAAGGCTTTGATCTCAATGATTTCAAGATGCAAATTGTGCAAATGAAAAAAATGGGCGGGTTGAGTTCAATGATGGATAAGTTACCTGCGCAACTTTCACAAGCGGCAGCCGGAGCAAAATTGGATGATCGCCAATTCAATCGCACGGAAGGTATTATTAATTCGATGACGCCATTCGAGCGCAGCCATCCCGAGTTAATTAAAGCATCACGCAAGCGGCGCATTGCGACTGGCGCAGGCGTGCAGGTCATGCATGTAAATCAGTTGCTTAATCAGTTTGAGCAAACGCAAAAGATGATGAAGATGTTTAGTGCAAAAGGTGGAATGGCTAAAATGATGCGCGGTATGAAAGGCATGCTGCCGGGAATGAAATAGTTAAAAAAGGAACGAATCATGACAGTTAAAGCAATTATTTTTGATGTGGACGGCACGCTAGCCGATACCGAAGATGCGCATCGTATCGCGTTCAATAAAGCATTCTCTGAAAATCAGCTTGATTGGAACTGGGATGTTGCGTTGTACGACAAATTGCTCAAAGTGACGGGCGGCAAGGAGCGCATCAAGTATTTTGTGGAGAGCTTTTTGACTGGTTTTGAAAAGCCAGCCGACTACGATGGTTTTGTAAAAAATTTGCACGTGGTTAAAACCGCGCATTACACCGGTATGTTGCGTAACGGCTTAATTCCTCTGCGCTCTGGCGTAAAACAACTTATTGTCGATGCGCATCGTGCCGGGATCACGCTTGCGATTGCAACAACGACTACACCTGAAAATGTTTCGGCCTTACTTGAAGTTGGTTTAGGTAAAGATTGGGAGAAATATTTTTCTGCGAATGGCTGTGGAGATATTGTTCCTAATAAAAAACCAGCGCCTGATATTTATGATTGGGTATTGCGTGAATTAAAATTGAACGCTGCAGATTGTATTGCGCTCGAAGATTCGAATAATGGCTTGCGCTCTGCCTTGGCTGCGGGGATTAAAACTTACGTGACGATCAATCCTTACACCTGCAAGCAGGACTTTTCGGGGGCTGCCGCCGTGTTTGATGATTTGAGTGACTTGCCTAAATTTTACGCAGCAGCAGACCTAAAGCTGTGAATTTCACAACCCACTGTATTAATTGATAAATTAATATTTTTTTTGGGATGGCTCTAAACTTGGCTCGGATTGTGCCGATAAGATCTGCAAGACACAGGGAGGCTGGTTTGATCAGTCGGTGAATTGGAGGTTAGTATGTCAAAACTGTTTTTGATTGGGGTGATTGTCGTTGGCCTAAGCGGGTGCTCTACTCGCATGGGCGCGAATTATGCCCATCAAGAGCCGTTACCCATCGATTTGTCGAGCACTAAATATCTTTATGGATTGACTCAAAGTAATGACTTGCTTCAAGTTGCTGCGATAAGCCCGAGTGTACTTGCTCAGCGAGCCAGGCCACGTATTCAGGAGTATGTGGCGGAAGACAATACTGAGTACGACGAAGGCTTTGACGAAGATTATGACGAGTACGACGATGAGGAATAAAAAACGTAGTCGCTAGAAATAGTAAAAATAAAAAAACGCCAGCTAGGTATAGCTGGCGTTTTTTTATTAGGTCAAAAACTTAGTTGCTTTTGAATAGCTCTTTAACCATAAACAGTGCAAAAGCAACTGCCATCAAAACAGTCGTAACAGCACAAAAAGTTGCGATAATGCTCATGTTATCTCCTCCACAGAAATATAAAGATGACTTCTAACTTCAGGCGCAATCGTAGCATAATTTTTTGCGGGCCTAGCCCTTTTTATATAGAATTACACCAAGTTAATTAGTGGGTTATTGCAAGAACCCATGCTGTTGCTCCTCGTAGTGACCTTTCCCCAATAAATTTATTGCCGTGGTTTTGCGGCGGCCTTAGGTATCGCGTGACTAAAAAATTATTTATTAAAACATTCGGTTGTCAGATGAATTCGTATGATTCTGACAAGATCGCTGATGTCCTACGTGTTAGCGAAGGGATCGTTTTAACGGACAAAGCTGAGCAAGCGGACATTATCGTTTTTAACACTTGCTCTATTAGAGAAAAAGCGGAAGAGAAAGTGTTTTCTGACTTGGGGCGAGTACGGCCTCTCAAGCTGAAAAATCCTAATTTGATTATTGCCGTGGGTGGGTGTGTCGCTAGCCAAGAGGGCATGGTTATTCACCAGCGCGCACCTTATGTCGACGTCATCTTTGGCCCGCAAACCTTGCATCGCTTGCCTGAACTAATCGCAGCAAGCCGTGCGAGCGGGCGCATTCAGATGGATATTAGTTTTCCTGAGATTGAAAAATTCGACAGCTTGCCGACTCCGCAAATTACTAGTGGCTCGGCTTTTGTTTCCATCATGGAAGGGTGTAGTAAATTTTGTACATTTTGCGTCGTGCCTTATACGCGGGGCGATG
>Ga0194062_1000345_pt1 | contig 19381 bp, 17 predicted proteins | sample SepL2225m_MetaG_FD_155481 | JGI IMG/M metagenome (GOLD analysis project Ga0194062, IMG submission 155481) | Anoxic zone freshwater microbial communities from boreal shield lake in IISD Experimental Lakes Area, Ontario, Canada - Sep2016-L224-25m | ecosystem: Environmental > Aquatic > Freshwater >... | reverse complement strand
GAGGTGCCGCGAAACGTCGGCGCGTAGAGGATGATCCGCTTGCCGGCCGGCAGACCGAAGCGCTCCTGCACCGCCGCGCGCGCTGTGCGCACCTTCTCCGGGTCGAAGAACACGTCGGTCCGCGGTATTCCGAGCTCCGTCACGAACCTGTCCTCAGGCTGGCCGAACCCCTCCGAGTAGGCAGGCACAGCGGTCTTGGAGCCCATGAGGATGTAGTCGTAGTTGGAGTGGATACGGACCTGACGCACGAGCGACTCGCTGGCGCCGAAGGACTTGCCCAGAACCGAGTAGCCGATCTTCTTGAACGCCCCGCTCGCGTGCCACGTCTGGATGACCGTCGTCCCTGTCTTCGGTTTCGCGACGAACAGGGGGAAGAAGTAGTCCTCGACGATGAACACCGTCGACGTCGCCAGATAGTACTCGGCGCGAATCGCATCGACCATCGAGCCCGCCTTGCCAAGAGCTCCGCCGCGATGTGATGCGGCCAGCACGACGACGGCGACGCCACGGCCGCGTCGCATGAGCTCGCCGCGGATGGCAGCGAGGTTTCCTGTGAGCCCCGACCCGTGGCTGGACACGAGCACGATTCGCTCTCGCAGGGGCAGGGGTGCACACAACGCGTACGCGAGCTTAAGGATCCACTTGCGTACGAACACGATCACGGTTGTTCCGTCCCGATGACCAGCTGATCGATCACGCGATCGGTCGATCCGGCGTCGAGATGGCCCAGATGCGTGCGTGCGAACGGCGCGACCTTCTCCCACTCGAGGTCACCGCTGCGAATCGCCTCGAGCAGCTCGTCGAACGTGCGCACGATCTTGCCGGGGACGAAGTCGACGAAGTCCTCGTAGAAGTCGCGAGACGAGATGTACTCGTCCAGGTCGTAGGCGAAGAAGATCATGGGTCGGTTCAGCGTCGAGTACTCGAACACGAGCGATGAGTAGTCGGTGACGACGAGGTCGGCCACGAAGAGGAAGTCGTTGATCTCGCGGCTCGTCGTCGCGTCGATGAAGCGGTCCGAAAACTCCTCGGGGATCTCGAGCGCCTGGATGACGAAGGGGTGCATCTTGAAGACGCAGACGGCGTCGAGTTCCTCGCACAGCTGATAGAGAGCCGGTAGATCGAGCTGCTCGTAGTCGTAGTAGGCGTTGCTGGGGCCGCGGCCTCTGAACGTGGGGGCGAACAGGATTACCTTCCTGCCGCGCGTTATCGGGACGGCCTCGTAGACGAGCTCGCGGGTGGCCGCCATGTACTTCTCGTCGAAGAACAGGTCCATGCGCGGAATGCCGGTGGGGATGACGCGCTCGTCGGGCAGCCCGAACGCCTCGGCGTAGAAGGGCACGTCGTGTTCCGAGCTCACGAGCGCGTAGGTGTAGTTCTTGTGCGCGTCGGAGAAGGGCGACGGTCCGCCGGGCTTGCCGATACGGCTGTAGCCCACGGTCTTGAACGCCCCGCTGGCGTGCCACACCTGGATGATGGTGACATCTTTGGCGAAGTCGACCTTGTAGAGCATCGGGTGGAAGTCATCGAGAAGGATGACATCGGCAACGGCCAGGTAGTACGGGAAGAGCACCTTTTCGTGCAGAGGGCGTCTGGCCCTGATGCTCGGCTTGAAGGCGGTGTAGAGCTTGTAATCCTTGTCCAGGCCGCGTTCGAGCATCCGCTCGTGGATGTGCTGCAGGTTGCCTGACAGCTCGGGTCGCGAGTCCGACGTGAACAGAATGCGGCGGCCGTTCTTTCGCACGAGGCGCCGGCAGATCTCGTACGTGGCGATGTACGCCGCGTTGCGTATCGCACGGATCGACCGCTTGACGCTTGGCTTTGGCTTGGGCCGCTCGGCATCGGCCTTGCCCACGGGTCGGTAATTGATGGCCAGACAGAACTCGTCGGTGCCGATGACGTTGGCAGGCAGTACCCAATAGCGGTACGTGGCAGCCGAGAACAGGCCGCCGTAGCCTGCCGCTTCGATGGCGAGTCCGGCGTCGATGTGTACTGCGACGGGCTCGTGATCCGGCGCAGCGTAGTACAAGCACCAGTCGCCGATCGGCAGAGGATACTGATCGAATACCTGCATCGCATTGAATCGCACCGCGAACCGGTCGCCGGCCCACTCGGGCGAGGTGAGCACGGCCTGCTCGTCAGTGCGAGGGTTGAAGAGGAAGAGGCATCCGATCTGAGGTGCATCAGGTGCGCTCGGGGAGCCCGTGCGCTCGATACGCCCGCGCAGGGTGACATTGACGCGCGACCACTCGATGCTTTCGACGAACAGTTGGTGCATCAGCTCTCCTGGGTTGGACAGACAATGACGGCGCGTGCCGTCAGATCAGTCGTTCGTGAACTCGTAGTCGATATGCGCGATGCCGGTGCCGAGGAACTCCGTCTGGCGAATGTGGAAGGGCCGCTTGTTCGAGTAGCCCACGAAGAAGCCCGCATCGTTGTTCCAAAGCTCACCCGAGAGCAGGTATTCGCCCGCGAGCAGCCGCGGGTTCTTCAGGCGCACGCGCAGTGTGTGCTTGCCGACCTCGTTGCTGATGACGTTGGCGGGATTCTGCTTGTCCGCCATGTAGACCTCGAGCTGTTCGGCGTTGCGGATGGTGTAGCAGAACGTCAGCTTCTCGACGGGCCGCTTCACTGTGTAGTTGAACTCGAAGAAGATGTCGTCTCCGTAGTCGAAGATGTTGGTCTTCTCTTCGGTCTTGTCCAGCATCCGGAAGCCCTTGACCTCGAGAATATCCTTCTTCTCGGCGGGGGCCTGTGCTTCGATCTCGGCCTCGGTCAGCTTGCCCTTCTGCTTCGCACGCTCGCGCCGCAGGAAGTCCTCGTATGCGAGTACGACCGGTCCGAGGTCGCCGTAGTCCATGACCTTGCCCTCGTTGATCCAAAGCGCCTTGGTGCAAAACGCCTTGACCGTGAACAGCGAGTGCGAGACGAAGAGGATAGTCTTGCCCTGACGGCGGAACTCCTCCATCTTCTCGATGCACTTGAGCTTGAAGATGTCGTCGCCAACTGCGAGGACTTCGTCGACGATGAGGATGTCGGGGTCCACACTGACGCTGACCGAGAAGCCGAGCCGCGCCTTCATGCCACTCGAATACGTGCGCACCGGCTGGTTGATGTGGTCGCCGATGTCGGCGAAGCGGATGATCTCGTCCTTGCGCCTGTCGGCCTCCTCTTTCGGGATTCCGAGCGCAAGTGCGCGCAAGTAGATGTTCTCGACGCCGGTGAGCTCCTGGTCGAAACCGCTCGTGAGTTCGAGCATTGCCGAGATGCGCCCGTTGACCTCGAGCTCACCGCTGGTGGCGCGGGCGACACCGGTGATGATCTTGAGCAAGGTCGACTTGCCCGAGCCGTTCTTGCCCAGGATCGCGATGACCTCGCCCACGGGGAAGTCGACCGAGACGTCGCTGAGGGCAGTGAACTTGCGAGAGTTGTCGTTCTTGCGAAACGGCGAACGCGCCCGGTCGATCGACGACGGGAAGATCTTGTAGGTCTTGGTCAGGTGACGTACGGATACCGCGTTGCTCACGTGCCAGTCTCCTACAGAACGTCGGCGAATTCGGGCTCGAGCTTCGAGAAGATGAAGCTCGCGAGCAGTGCCATGACAACCAAGACGCCCCAGAAGTAGAGCGTGTACTGCCAGTCCTGAAAGAACCACCGCTGGTTGACGAAGACGTTGCGGTAGCCGGAGATGATGTAGACGATCGGGTCGGCCATGATGACCTGCTTCAGGGGCGAGCCGAGCTTGTCGGCGGACCAGAGAATCGGGGTCAGCCAGAACAGAAGAGTAATGAGCGATTTGACCGCCTGCAGTACGTCTTGGCTGATAGCCGTGAGCGCCGAGAGCAGCATCGAGAGCACCGCTGTGAACGCGAGACAGCACAGCATGTAGTAGGGCAGCTGGAGGAAGTAGATGCTCAGACCGAAGCCGGAGACGATGAACACCGCAGTCGAGATGCACATCATCATGATGTGCACGAAGAACAGCGACAGTACTTCCGAGATGGGCAGCGTTGCCACCGGGTAGACGAGCTTGGTCACGAAGTGGCTGTTTGAGCGGATCGCAGCGCCACCGATGGTCAGCGCGTCTGAGATGTAGAACCACGGCATGATGCCCGGGATCATCCACAGGATGTAGGGGATGGATCCCATGGGCTTGCCGCCGCGGATTCCCACGGCGACAGCGAACCAGTATGCGAACACGAACACAAGTGGCTTGACGAGCGCCCACGTGACGCCGAACGCCGATCCGCTGTAGCGCTTAGTGAGCGTGACCTGCGCCATGGCGTAGGTGCGCCTGATGTTTTCCACGTTTATTCGCACGAGGCGCAAGAGGTCTTGCGCGGCAGAGATCAGCACTCGAGTTGCTCCTAGGCGTGTCGTCTCGGTGGGCAGCGCCCGAAGCGCCAGTTTGGCAGTCCCGCAAGCATTGTCCTGCATAACGTTTCCGATGTGAAACGCGAGCGGTGCCGGGGCGCTTTCGTGCCCGTCGGCCACGGACAGCGCTCAGACCTATGGGCTATACTGGCCCCCGGCAGCCGCCCACTACTTCGAGGGCGGCACGCGCGCATCTGACCCTAGAGAAGCAAGGTGCAGCCCATGAAGAACGGAATGGTCATTCTCGCAGGGGGCATCGGCAAGAGGATGAACAAGCCGATCCCCAAGCAGTTCCTGATCCTCGCCGGCAAGCCCATCATCGTGCACGTGCTGGAGAAGGTCGAGCAGCTCACGGACGTCGAGCGCGTCGTCATAACCTGTCCCGCAGAGTATGTGGCGCAGACGCAGACGCTTCTCGAGCACCGCAATCTGGCGGGCCGGTTCTGCTGCATCGAAGGCGGCCAGACCCGCCAGGAGTCCGTGTACAAGGGCATGCTCGAGCTCGGCGAGTGCGAGAACGTGGTCATCCACGAAGCCGTACGCCCGTTCGTGACGGTCGCGGAGTTCCGCGTCCTTATCGACAGCGAGTACGACAACGTCATCTACGGCTCGCGCATCCCGTTCACGGTGCTCGCGGGCCACGAGTACGTCGAGGACACGCTCGAACGCTCGCGCCTGGTCAACGTCCAGCTCCCGCAGAAGTTCAACGCCGGGCAGCTGAAGGCGGCCCACGATTCCGCGCGTGCCGAGGGGCGCGACGACTTCACGGAAGACGCCAGCCTGCTCTTCCACTACCAGCGCTCGCAGATCCGCATCCTTGAGGGCTCGGAGCGAAACATCAAGATCACCGAGCCGACCGATCTGATCATCGGCGAGGCCATCTACAACGAATACATCCTTGGGAGGGCGCAGGACTAATGAAGACCTGCATCATCACGGGTGCGAGCCAGGGAATCGGTCGCGCGGCGGCCGTCCGTCTGAGCCAGGAGCCCGATATCCAGAACTTCGTCCTGCTCGCGCGTAGCGCCTCCGGTCTGGAGGGCACGGTTGCCGAGATGAATCGCGAGGGCAAGAACATCAAGGCACTGCCCACCGATCTGTCCGACATCGATGCGATCGAGCCGCTCATCAAGGCGGTCTACGAGGAGTTCGGCAGCATCGACCTGTTGCTCAACATCGCCGGCTACGCGGAGCCCGCGGCGCTTCTCGACACGACAAACGACAACATCCGGACGACCTACTTCATCAACGTGTTCGCGACCGTCGTCATCACGCGCGAGTGTGTGAAGTACATGCGCAACCACCCGTCCAAGATCCTCAACGTCGCCTCGACGGCCGGCGTCACGCCCCGTCCGGGTTGGCTCGCCTACGCGTCCTCCAAGGCCGCGATGGTCTCGATGGGCGAGACGCTGACCCAGGAGCTCGCTGAATACGGCATCAAGGTCTACACGATCTCGCCGGGCCGCTGCGCCACGGAGCTGCGTCGCAAGCTCGCGCCGGAGGAGGACCCGACGACGATCATGCAGCCGGAGCACGTCGCCGACGTCATCGCGACGCTCATTCACGATGACGAGACCTGCCTCGATGGCCAGAACCTCGTCGTCAGGCAGCTGCCCGCGCCCAAGAAATGAGTCTGCTCGAGTACTACCTGTCGGCCGCCTGGCTGCGCGCGTTTTACTTGGTCTGTGCGCTCCTGCCGGTTCGATCCGACAAGGTGGTCTTCGCTTCGGCGCGCGCCGAGAAGCTCGAGGGCAACCTCAAGTACATCCACGATGAGGTGGTGTCCACGAGGCCGGACCTGCGCCCGATCCTGCTGCTGGAGCGCTACTCGTACGACTTCATCGGCAAGGTCGTGTACTTCTTCAAGCTGGTTCGCGCGTGCTACCACCTGGCGACCGCGCGCTACTTCATCGTCGACAACGCTTACCTGCCCGTTCACGTTGGCCCGCACCGCAAGGGAACCACGGTCGTTCAGGTCTGGCACGCCGGGGGTGCGCTCAAGAGGTTCGGGCTCGACACCAGCCCGCCCAACCGTGCGGTCGAGAACCGCTTCATCCACAAGTACTACGACTACGTGATCGTTGGATCGGATGCAGCGATCGAGCCGTTCGCCTCGGCGTTGCGAACCCCGGCAGAACACGTGCTGCCGCTCGGGATCGCGCGCACCGACTACTTCTTCGATGAGTCGGCCATCGCCGATGCGCGAGCCCGCGTACTTGCGGCCCACCCCCAGCTCGCCGGTCGTACCGTAGTGCTCTACGCACCAACCTTCCGTGGCTATAGCGACGAGAAGCGGCCCTACCAAGGAATTGACGCGAAGCTCCTGCGCGAGCAGCTTGGCGACGGCTACGCGATCGTCCACAAGACGCATCCGGTCTTCTCCACGGCGCTGATCGAGGGCTCCGGATACGACGCCGTCATTGGAGTCGAGTTCGACGTCAACGAGCTGTTCGCAGCGACCGACGTGCTTGTCACCGACTACTCTTCTTCGGTGTTCGAGTGGGCGCTCATGCGCAAGCCGCTCGTGCTGTTGGTCGATGACCTCGAGAGCTACAAGGCCGATCCGGGGTTCTACTTCGATTTCGACGCCGAGATGATCGGCGAGTTCGCACGAAGCACCGAAGAGGTTGCCGAGGCGATTCTCCGACACGACATCGATCTGACCCGCTTCGATGCGTTCATCGAGAAGCACTGTGCTAACGATGATGGTCATGCCAGCGAACGATTCGTGGGTTTCCTCGGGGGTAAGTAGAAGGCGAATATGTTCTTCAGCCGAGGACGCGGAATTTCCACGGTGCTGCTGTATATTGGTGCGTCGGTTATGGTCTGGTCGGGGCCCAGGGGGCCTTCGGCAGCGACTCAAGAACTCGACAGCGGAGATTGATGTACAAGATTCAGACACACGAAGAACCGCGTTTGCCGGTGGTCAACCTGGTCTCCGAGACCGTCGACGGGTGTAAGGGCCACGGCGTGCACACCGCGTTCGTCCAGACTCAGAACGCCTTGCTTCGCGCGGGAGTCGAGGTCCGGGTCAACGCGAGTGAGCGCTGCGATATCGTCCACATCGAGACCATGGGGCTCGCCTCACTCTTCCAGCTGCTCCGGGCTCGGGAGCGCGCTGTGGTCACGGCGCACATAGTACCCGAGTCCCTTGTTGGCAGCTTCCTGTTGGCGCCGCTGTGGCTGCCGATCGGCGTCGCCTATATGCATGCGTTCTACTCACTCGCAGACGAGGTCCTAGCCGTGTCGCCCGAGGTTAGGGACGGCCTTCAGCGCATGAGGCTCAAGGTGCCCGTGCGCGTGGTTCCTAACGCAGTTGATGTCGCGAGGTTCCGCCCGCAGCCTGGCTGGCGCGAGGAGATTCGTGCACGGCTCGGTATCGCGCCGGGTACGTTCGTCGCCATCTGCGCGGGGCAGATACAACCGCGCAAGGGCGTAGAGGCGTTCATCGAAACCGCGCGGAGCATGCCCGATGTAGCCTTCGTGTGGGTGGGCGGGATGCCGTTTCGCCGCCTGACCGACCGCTACGGCCACATGCTGGACCTCGTGGCCGGAGCCCCCGCCAACTGCCACTTCGTCGGTGATGCCACGTACGCCGAGATGCCCAAGTGGTATGCGTCGGCCGACTGCCTGTTCTTCCCGTCGATCCAAGAGACCTTCGGCTTGGCCATCATCGAGGCCGCCGCAGCCGGGCTGCCCCTCGTACTGCGCGACATCGGCACCTACGGTCCGCTGTTCGGCGACACCTATCTCGGTGGCGACGACTCGACCTTTGCAGCGCTTATCACCCGGTTGCGTGATGACATTGTTGAGCAGGCCCGCTACCAGGACCTGTCCCACTCGCTTGCATCCCGTTTCGACACGCCGCGACTCGCCGAACTTCTCATCGCCGTCTACGACGAGGTGCTTACGCGCTCGGAGGCGGAACGAGCTCGTCCTGCGCGCCGTCTGCGACCCGTGCTGCAGTGGGCCTTGGGCGGGCGCTCGGGCCGGCGATTCGGGTAGCTTGGATCTCCTGCGGTAGAGCGATGCTCGGAGCTCAAGGGAACCTTGGTGTCGTGCCGTGGACATGCTGAATCTGCCGCGCGGCCCCGCGCGAAGACTACAATAGGCCCAGACAACCCATGCGCCACGCTGCGCTGACCCACCGGATGATGGAGGACGACGTGACCGACGAAGAGAACGTGACACCGGACGAACCCACGGCAGCGAAGCACACCCTCAAGGAAGAGCTGCGCGAGGGCGTCGCTAAGGTCGTCGGCATCGCTGTCGAGGCGGGATCCATGCTCTCGGGACACTCGGGTGAAATGGTCTCGGCAGAGGGCAAGGTCGCCGAGGCCGACACCGAGAAGCTGCTCGATCGAATCGATGGCGAGGGCTAGCGCCTCTTAAGGTACAATCAGGTTACGGACGAGGGCGACACGGGGAGGTGGCGCTCTCGTTCGCTGTTCGGCCCCGGTTGTTCTCGGCAGGCGGCCGCGGTTCGGGTACCCTTCTTAGACGCACGGTTCATTCACGGTAGGGGGAAGGGGACCACACGGATGGCTGACAACCGCATCGGAGCCAAGCTGACCACGCTGCGCGAGTCGCTGCAGCTCTCGCGCGAGGAACTCGCGGAGAGGTGCGACTGCGACGTCGCCGTCATCGCCGGCCTTGAGGGTGGCGCCATCGCGCCATCGCTCGCTCCACTCATCAAGATCACGCGGGCGCTGGGTGTCCGTCTCGGCACCCTGCTCGATGACGACACCCACGTCGGACCCGTTGTGACCCGCAAGGACGACGCGGAGGAGGTCGCGCGGCTCAAGTCGCTCGAAACCTCGAGTGATGGCGGCGTGCTCGACTTCTTCTCGCTGGCTGAGGGCAAGGCGTCGCGCCACATGGAGCCGTTCATGATCACGGTCAATCCGGCGGACGCGGCGAGTCACTCGCTGTCGAGCCACGAGGGCGAGGAGTTCGTTCACGTGCTCAACGGAGAGATCGAGATCGAGTACGGCAAGGACCTGCACGTCCTGCGCCCCGGCGACAGCATCTATTACGACTCGATCGTCCCGCATCAGCTGCGCGCCCACGGGGACGTGCCCGCCCGCATCCTTGCGGTCGTGTACGCGCCGGCGTAGGGAGGCGGCCACATGGAGCTGCACACAGAACTGACGATCGGCGCGTATTTCGAGCAGAAGGTCGCCGAGCGCGGCGACGCCAACTTCATCGCGTACGCTGACCGCGACCTGCACTGGAGCTGGAACCAGTTCAACGAGCGGGTGGACAGTCTGGCCAAGGGCCTTCTGGCCATCGGCATGGAGCCCGGTGACCACCTCGGCATCTGGGCTCGCAACGTACCGGACTGGCTGACGTTCATGTTCGCGACCGCGAAGATCGGTGTAGTGCTGGTCACCGTGAACCCGGTCTACAAGAGCCACGAGCTCGCCTACGTCATCAAGCAGTCCGACATGAAGGCGCTCGTCATCATCGACTCGTTCCGCGACGTGAACTACGTCGAGATCGTCCGGGAGCTCGTGCCGGAGTCGATGACGCAGGAGCGCGGCCGACTCGCGTCCGCGGAGTTCCCGCGCCTGAAGAACCTCATATACATGGGCCCCGAGAAGCATCGTGGCTTCTACAACGTGCCCGAGCTGCTCGTGCTCGGCTCGCACGGTGATGACGAGGCGTACGCCGCCGCCAAGGCGAGCCTGAAGAACACCGACACCATCAACATGCAGTACACCTCGGGGACCACCGGGTTTCCGAAGGGCGTCATGCTCACGCACCGCAACATCCTCAACAACGGCTTCTACATCGGCCAGCGTCAGGACTTCACCGAGGCCGATCGGGTGTGTTTGCCTGTGCCGTTCTTCCACTGTTTCGGCTGCGTCCTCGGCGTGCTCGCGGTGCTCACGCACGGTGCGGCTATGGTTCCAGTCGAGATCTTCGACCCGGTCCTCGTGCTGGCGGCCATCCAGAAGGAGCGAGCCACTGCCCTCTATGGCGTGCCCACGATGTTCATCGCCGAGCTCGCGCACCCCATGTTCGACATGTTCGACCTGACGTCGCTTCGCACGGGCATCATGGCCGGGTCGCCGTGCCCGGTCGAGACGATGCGCCAGGTCATCGACAAGATGCACGCCTCCGAGATGACCATCTGCTACGGCCTGACCGAGACCTCGCCGGTGTTCACGCAGACGACCACCGACGACACGCTCGAGCGTAAGTGCGAGACGGTCGGGCGCAAGCACGACCAGGTCGAAGTGCGTGTGATCGACCCGGAGACCGGCAGGGACTGCCCATCCGATACGCCGGGTGAGCTTTGCTGCCGCGGCTACAACGTCATGAAGGGCTACTACGGTATGCCCGAGGCGACCGCGGGCGCCATCGATGCCGAGGGGTGGTTGCACTCGGGCGACATCGGTACGGTCGACGAGGCTGGCTACTACCGCATCACCGGCCGGATCAAGGACATGATCATCCGCGGTGGCGAGAACATCTACCCGCGCGAGATCGAGGAGTTCCTCTACACGATGCCGGGCGTCGAAGACGTGCAGGTGGTTGGCGTTCCCGACGCCAAGTACGGCGAGGTCGTCGGTGCGTTCATTCGCAAGAAGGCGGACGCCGACATCACCGAAGGTGACGTTCAGGAGTTCGCCCGCGCACGCATGGCGCGCTACAAGGCGCCCAAGTACGTGTTCTTCATCGACGCGTTCCCCATGACGGCCAGCGGTAAGATCCAGAAGTACAAACTCCGAGAGATGGCCTCCGAGCAACTGGGCCTGACCGACGTGCAGGTATTCGCGAGCGAGGCATAGCTGGCAATCCCCCTCGGAAAGCCGCGCGCTCGCGCTGAGGCGTTCGAGGGTACAATCGCACACGGAATCCAGCGAACGGCTGACTAGAACAGCAACGGTCCCGCGTCACACCATGAAGGGAATCACGTGAAGATGACTCGTAATCGCAGACAAACCGGGTGGCAGCTTGCCCTGCTCGCCGCCGTACTCATGCTCGCCGGCATTGTGGCCGGCTGTGCGTCGGGCTCGGGAGCAAGCGACCCCTCCACCGACAAGAAGGCGATGCTCGAGTCGGTCGCCAAGTGGTATACCGCTCAGGGTTCTCTCGACATGGTCGCGTTCAAGGCCGGCATCTACGACCCGCAGGACATTCTCGGCGTGGCGACGATGACGGCAGCTCCTCCCGGCGCATCGAAGGCCGAAGTGAAGTGGAACTGGTCGGGCGAGACCATCCTCGTCACCGTCCCGTCCGAGCAGAGCACCATCACGTTGAGCGTGGACGCGGCCAAGCCCACCACGGTGCAGCTCAAGGACGCGACCGGTCAGGGCGGCGTCTTCATCATGAAGAAGGTCGACAACGTCTGGAAGATCGACGTGGCCGAGACGCAGAAGGCTTCCGCGGCACAGAGCCAGCCGGACTCGTCGACCGTACCGCCGCAGTAGCGGATTCTCGCGATCACGACACCCCGGTCCGACGGATACCCGTCGCGCCGGGGTGTTTGCTTTGAGGCCGCTCGTCGGCCGGGTCCCTCGGGTTCGGCCCACTCGGCTAGACTGAAGGTCGTGAGAGACTGCTCGCAGGTAGGCGCCAATCGACCACGATGCGGGGGAGTGCCGGGTGTTGAGTCTGTCGGTCCAGGTTGGTGCGCTGGCCCTGGGGGTTCTGGCAAGTCCGTTGCCCGCGGTCGCTGTCCTCGTCACGCTCCTGACCAAGCGTGCGAAGCCGAACAGCCTCGTGATGCTCGTCAGCTGGATCGTCGGCGTCGTGCTTGCGCTCGGGATTTCGGTCATGCTCGCCGGGCGCATCCACCTGCCTTCAGCAGGGGTCGATCTTCCGTTCGAGGGGCTGTTCACGGCGTTGCTCGGCATCGGGGTGTTCATCATGGGCGTGCATTCACGCAGGGGACGCTTCCGTTCAGAGGACCCGCAAGATCCGCCGGCGTGGGTGAACTCGGTCGACAACCTCTCGCCGATTGGCGGAGCCATCGTGGTGTTCTCCAACGCGACCACGAGCCCCAAGAACCTCGCACTCGCTATCTCGGCAGGCGCGCTTCTCACGAAGCCGGGCGTGCCGGTGGTGGATTCGATCGTCGCCGCAACGGTCTACATCATCATCGCGAGCCTGACACTCGTCGGTCCGGTTGCGCTCTACGTCTTCGGGGGCGACAAGAGCACAGCGATTCTGCAGCGTTGGAAGGACAAGGTCACCGAGAACGCCGCGGCGGTGATGGAGATATCGCTGTTCGGCATAGGGCTTGCGATGACCGCAAAGGGCCTGTTCAACCTGCTGACCTAGGCGTTCGCAGCTTTCTCGGCGGCCTTGAGCTTGGCGAGGTTGGCCTGTCGGCGGAAGTTGAGCGCCTCAACGCCCAGCGAGAACAGAATCGCGAAGTAGACGTAGTTGCGGTCGATCTCCTCACCGAAACCGTCGGCGATGAGCAACACGCCCACGAGCACGAGAAATGCGAGCGCGAGGACCTTGAGCGACGGGTGCTCGTGGATGAAGTCCGCCAGCGGGGTCGCGAAGAACATCATGGCGCCGATTGCGATGGTCATGGCGATGATGATCAGGACGTACTGCTGCGTCAGACCGACGGCCGTCAACACGGAGTCGATGGCGAACACCATGTCGACGATCATGATCTGCAGCACGATTGCCGCCATCGTGCCCTTGGACGCCTTCGCGGGATTCTCGGCCTCGTCGTCATCCTGGAGCTCTGTCGTCTTGAAGATCTCCGTGACCGCCTTGTAGGTCAGGAACAGCCCGCCGGCGAGCAGGATGACGTCCTTGGCGCTGAATCCGTGCCCGAGCAGCGAGAACAGCTCGGCATCCAATCCCAACAGCCAAGAGAGCCCCAGCACCATACCGATGCGGCCGATGAGCGCGAGTCCCAGTCCAAGCCGGCGAACCATGCCCTGTTGGTCCTTGGGGACGTCTTGGGTGACGATCGCGAGGAAGATGATGTTGTCGACGCCGAGCACGATCTCGAGGATCGTCAGGGTGAGCAGCGCAATCATCGACTGGACGGTGAAGATGTCGGCCATCGGGGTCCTTCCGGGAGGTGTGGCGGCGCTGACAGTATATCGGTAGCCTCCGGACGTCGCCTGCCGGCTTCCCGCTAGGAGTGCGGCGTCGACGTATTGGGCAAGTAGAGAGGGCGAGCGCCGACCGTAGCACGACGAAGGGGGTACCAGTGACGTGGCGTCTGGTTCAGTCATGGCCATCGATAGCCGTCGCGATTCTGCTCGTGTACTGGGTCGCGGTCGCGATCATCGTGATCAGCGACGAGCGCGAACCAACCGAGACCCTCGCCTGGCTGCTGGTGCTGCTCGCGTTCCCCCTGCTCGGGCTGCTCTTCTACTACCTGTTCGGGCGCAACTGGAAGAAGATCGCCCAGCGCAGCGCGTGGACCAAGGAGATACGTGCTCTTGCGGGGCCCACAATGCAACGCACGTGGGGCAGACACGCGGATGTTGAGAGCCGCCTTCTCGACTGGGCAGAGCCGCTCGGCTATGCACCCATCATCAAGACGGCGCTTGCCGCCGACACGACGCACGTCATGCCTGCCTACGATGTCGAGATCCTCAGGAACGGCGACGCGCTGTACCCAGTCCTGAAGGAGGACTTGCGCCGCGCGAAGGACACCATCGACTTCCAGGTCTTCATCTGGGAGCGAGACAAACTCACGGCCGAGCTCAAGGAGATCCTCCTCGAGCGAGTGAGGGCGGGCGTCGAAGTACGCCTGCTGACTGACTTCGTGGGCTGCCTGATGTTCAAGAAAGACGAGATCAAGCAGATGCAGGCGGCGGGTGTGCAGTTCCACAGCGACCTGCCTGACTGGCGCAAGATCAACTACATGGACCACCGCAAGATCATCGTCATCAATGGCGTGATCGGCTACGTGGGCGGTCTGAACGTGGGACAGGAGTACATCGACGGTCAGCCGCACTACAAGTCGTGGCGCGACACGCACAGCCGGTTCCACGGGCCGGCCGTCGCCGACTTGCAGAAGCTTTTCGCTTCGCGCTGGCACGAGAACTCAAGCGAGAACCTGTTCACCGAGCGCTTCTTCCCGCTCGAGTACCCGCAGGACGGCAGCATGACGCCCACCATCACGGTGGCGCAGGGCGTCGAGCTACTCTGGGACCCGGCTCGTCGCGTGCACGAGGCCGCGATGGCCTCGGCGCGTGAGCGCATCTGGATTCAGTCGCCGTACTTCATCCCCACGCCGGACATCTACGAGATCATGATCAACCAGGCGCTCGCCGGAAAAGACGTGCGCCTCATGATGACCGGCGTTCCCGACAAGACGATGCCGTGGCGCGCTGCTCATTCCTTCTTCCACAAGTTACTGTTGGCCGGAGGCAGGATCTTCATGTACGACGCCGGCTTCTTCCACGGCAAGACGCTGACCATCGACTGCGAGATCTGCGTCATCGGCACCATGAACATGGATATCCGCAGTCTCGCGCTCCACAAGGAAGTCATGACCTGGTACTTCAGCAAGGATATCGCGGCCCAGCACGATGCGATCTTCGAAGACGACATGACGAAGTGCTCCGAGGTCACGCTCGAGACGGTCGCGAATTGGCGCCCGGCGTTCAAGTTGCGCAACTCGGTCTCGAGGCTGATGTCGAATCTGATGTAGGGACCCTTCCCAACCGGACGGATCGGCCACCGTGACTGACATCAGCACTCTGCGGCTTCACGCGCACTTCGATGAGGGCACGGGTCCCGTCATCGTGATGCTGCACGGCATCAACTCCGATGGCGGGGACTGGCGCACCGTCATCGACAGCATCGGCCCGGGTTACCGCTTCGTCGCTTTCGACCTGCTCGGCTTTGGGGCAAGCCCCAAGCCGCTCGACATCGACTACTCGGCCGACGAGCACGCGCTTGTCATCGAGAACACCCTGCAGGATCTGGGCGTTGACGATGAGTTCCTGCTGGTGGGCTACTCGCTGGGCGGGGATATCGCGCTTCGCTATGCGTCGACGTACCCCAAGCGTCTGCGCCGGCTGTTCCTGCTCGACGCGCCGTTCTATCTGCCCCCGTCGGCGCTCGAGGTCAGCGCGACCGGACTGAAGTACGCCTACGAGATCGCGTCCCAGCGCCTGTGGAATCTGCTCGCCACGTCGAAGCAGAAGGACAGCTTCATCTACAGGCTGGCGACGGGCGCCATTCAGAAGCCGCTCGAGGACGCGTTTCACTCCGACGACATCCCCACACACTGGGACATCATGAGCAAGAACCTCGAAAACACCGTCAACAAGGCGACGTGGGTCGACGATCTGCCCAAGCTGACGATGCCGGTCGTCCACGCCATCGGCGTACGCGACGCCATCGTCAAGGTCAGTCAGGCGCCGGCGCTCAAGCGGCTAAAGCCCGATCTCGAGATACGGCGCATTCCCGGCCTGGCCGCCGACCACATGGTGCTTTGGAACATGCCTGAGCGCGTCGCCCAGGAGATCGTGCGCGACGAGGTCCGCGAGCTCAATGTCGTCTGGCGTGGTGGGAGCGGGGAGCCGCTCGTGCTGCTCCACTCGCTGCAGGAACCTTCGGAGCGCTGGCTTCCGGCTGCCGAGATCCTCGCGCGCAATAACGACGTCGCCGTCATCGACCTGCTGGGCTTCGGGGACTCCCCGGCGCCGCCCGCGCTGCACTATACGCTGGCCGACCATGTCGCCGCCGTGCTCGGCACCGTCGCGGCGCTGTGGGGCCCGAACCGTAGCGTGCGCTTCGCGGGTGACGGGTTCGGCGCGACGGTGGCGCTTGGGTGTGCGGCCACGGTCCCGGATCGCAGCGCGGGCGTCATCGCGTTCTCGCCGGTGATGATCGAGCCGGGTGTGGCCATCGATGAGGTGGCACACGACGAGCGCTCGGCGAGGGTTCTTGTGGTTCGCGACCTGGCGCACCGGATCGGCGAGGACCGTCACATCACGGGCCGTGCCGCCGAGATCGCGGAACAGCGGCTGGTGCCCATCGTCCGCACGCTCGAGAACGGGGTTTTGGCGACCGACTCGGTGGAGCTGCTCGCGCAGGTACCTGCCCCGGTTCGCTTCGTACTCGCCGCGGGGGACACGCTGACCCCTCGGGCGTTTCTCAGCGCGGCCAGCGAGCGCCGCGACGGCTTCGAGGTCCTGGTCGTCGAAGGTGGCAGAGGGCTACCCGCCGAGCGGCCCCTTGAGGCGGTGCGCGCGATCGATCCGGCAGACGACGAGGGCATCGTGCTCGCCCAGCGTCTCGTGCCCCGGCCGATTGTGGCGCGGCGCGACCCGCTCGGCGATGCGATCGGCGGCGTTCAGAGCGCTGTGCTTCGTGCGGGGCTGCTCAACCTGATGGCGGCACTCCTGATCGTCACGCTGCACCCACTCAACGAGCGCGTGCTGACATGGGGCTTCGCCGCATGGGTGGCCGTGGCCTCAGCGAGCGCGGTCGTGGGTGCCTTGACCATGAAGCGCAGGACGTCTGGCACCCGGTTCACGTTCACGACCACCGCGCTTCCCACGCTGCTCGCCGGTCTGGCCGGGCTTGTGCTCGCGGCCGTGCTCTTCGTCGATCCGGCCGTCGGCAGGGGATTCTTCGGGGTCTCTGTGGCCGTCTACGCGATGGTGCGGGGAGCGGCGGACCTCTTCCTGGCGATGCGGGTGCAACAGTCCGCGCGACCGCGCTGGCTACTGTTCGCGAGTGCCGCCATCGGCCTGGCGACCGCGCTGTCCATTCTGTTCGGTCCCTCGCACGGGCGGGGCATCCTGCGTATGTCGCTCGCGCTCTACCTCGGTCTGACGGGCGCGTCTCTGATCGCCTACGTCTTCTCGATGCGCCGGGCCGCGCGTCGACGGATCGTCGAGCTACTGGGCCGCTGACACGTCCTCGGGCACGCCTGGCGCATCGGGTGCCAGCAGGTAGTCGCACACCGCATCGCCTACGGCGCGGTCGAAGAGGATGGCGAGATGCCCGAGGTTTTCAACCTTGCGCGTCGTCACATACGCACCCTCGATGAGGGAGGTCTCGGGCGGATGCACGAGGTTGTCGTGTATCGAGTAGATCGACAACACCGGCGCGCCCAAGATCACCTGCGGCCGGCTTCGCGTGTAGAGCGAGTCGGCTCGCAGCTGCGAGCCGGAGCGACCGATGACCGGGCCGCGCCAGGTCACGCCGTGCCAAGGGATGGCGATGACGACCACCCGTCGAATCCACTCGGGTCGCTCGGCGAGGACGTCGAGGGCGAGCAGGCCGCCCGAGGAGTGGGTGAGCAGGTCGACCTTCTCGGCGCCGGTCGCGCGTCGGACCTGGTCGACAAAGGCGTTGAGATCGTCGGCGGAGTTCTCCAGTGGTTGGGGCCAGAAGAAGTTGCAGGCGAAGATGGGCCCACTGCCGGCCTTGCGCAGCCGGTATGCGAGGTAGAGGAAGTCGACCCGGTTCTGGCAGTAGCCGTGGACGAGGACGATAGGCGTGCCATCTCGCTTGCTGCTCAGACGCTCACCGGCGATCTGGAAGAGCGGAAGCATCGGCTGGCTCCACGCGACCGCGAAGCACTCGAGAAGCAGGGAGCGCACGGTCGCCGAGACGGAGCGCTCGGGGATGTGGCGCAGGGCCTCGATGTAGGTGACGGCGACATAGATCGCACCACATGCCCACACGATGGTGACCCACCCTGCGAGCGCGAGCAGGGCGATCCTGAGCGCGGGCACCAGGTCGATCATGTGTGGCGGTTAGGCGTCGGAGGACCCAGCCTCGGCCGGCGCGTCGAAGCTGACCGCCGAGAGGCGCTTGCCCGCCGAGATGAGAAGGGCGGCCACCGGCGCTGCGAGCGCGGCACCGAGCAGCCCACCGAAGGTGCCTCCAAGCATCGTGACCACGAGCACCACGAGCGGGCTGAGGTTGAGTGAGTCGCCCATGACGCGCGCATTGATGATGGTCTGAAGCAGGTTCTGTGCGACCAGCACCACGACGAGTATCGCAATCGCCTGCGTCAGCCCTCCCGAGCCCAGTGCCACGAAGAATGCGAACGCGCCCGAGATGATCGCGCCGAAGAACGGGATGTAGCACGTCAGGAACGTGACGATCGCGACCGCTCCCGCGAGCGGTATTCCCATCACGAGCATCGCCGCGCCGATCACGACCGACACCACGACGCCGGTGATCGTGGTGGCCCGGAAGTAGCCGCGCATCGCCGAGACGGCATCGTCGACGATACCGGTACCCACGTCAGCGGGCAGGCCTCCCATGTGGCCGCCGATCCAGCGAGAGATGTTGGCGAAGTCGGTGAGCACGTAGAAGAGCAGCACGGCGCTCATGAACAGGCCGAAGAACAGTGCGAAGATGCCGGACAGGCCGCTGGCGACCGCCGATCCGAGCTTTGAGACCAATCCGCCGGTCGCCGCGCTCGAGGCGGCATCGGCGGTGCTGCCCGACGGCATGAGCACGGCCTTGATCTTGGCGCCGTCGATTCCGGCGGCCTGCAGCTCCGCGCTCGCCTTGGCGATGCCCTTCTGAACCTGCGCGGTGATATTGGGCCACTGGGAGACGACGCCATTGACGGTGACCCAAGTGGCAATCACGACAACAACGACGAGGAACACGAGCACGATCGTCGCTGCCGCCGCGACGGGGACGCCGCGCGCCGACATCTTCTCGACGAGCGGGTAGGCGATCATGCCGATCACCATCGCCAGAATCAGGGGAACCGAGATGCTCGAGCTTGCGCCAAGGAAGGCCGCAAGGATGAGCAGCACGCCCACCGCGCCGATGAACGACCAGCTGACGATACCGACGTTGAGCACCCATCCGGGCATGAGGCCCGGGCCGGACTGGGCGAACTGGCTTCCCGCGTCGCGGAGCCGGTCGCTGAGTTTCGCCATGGAACGGTACCCCCTGTCGTGCCGGGACGCCGCGTGAGCTGCGGCGTGTCCGTCGGTCCGATACTCCTAGCGTATGCGAGCCGCCGCCTTGCGTCGAGGACGGTGGCCGCCGTCTGAACCGCAGGGCGTCATGCGCGCTCCCACCT